>Ga0247727_10008856_pt1 | contig 18511 bp, 18 predicted proteins | sample WisWelCaveWW1625_FD_202498 | JGI IMG/M metagenome (GOLD analysis project Ga0247727, IMG submission 202498) | Biofilm microbial communities from Wishing Well Cave, Virginia, United States - WW16-25 | ecosystem: Environmental > Aquatic > Deep subsurface > Groundwater > Cave microbial mat | place... | reverse complement strand
CAACCGCGTGGATTCGCGCGAGGATTCCGATTCGACGCCGCCCGAGAGGCGACACTCGAGGCCACGATCGTTCCCCGAAGCGAGCGGCTCGAGAGGATCTTCTTCGAGCACGCCGTCGGCGCCGAGATCGAGGCCACGCCCGGCCCGGGAGGCGGGCGGCTCGAGCTCGGCGAGCAGCTCGCGATCCCGGTGGGCGTTCGCCGCGGCGCCTCGGGCCGGGTTCCCAGGCGTCAGGCTCCCGGGGCGCTCCTCGCCGAAGGCAAGGCTTTCGTCGCCGGCCAGGCCGTCCTCGAGCGGCGCAAGAGAGGGGGCCTGCGGGTGCTCTACGCGCTCGCACGCCGCGCGCGCCTCGAGGCCCGCTTCCGGTTCATCGAAGTCGTCGAGCGGACCGCGCGCCAGGAGTTCGGCGCGAAGGTGCGCCGCGCCATGGAGAAGCTCGGCGGGGGTAGCAGCTAGCCGCGGATGCCGGCGAGTGCTCGTGGGGGGAGGTCGAGTGGCCCAGCCCGAGGCGACGCCGCTCATCCTCGCCGCGATCCAGCAGCAGGGCGACGCGATGCAGCAGCTCGGCGAGCGTTTGGAGCGCGCGCAGACCGAGACGCTGAAGTCGATCAACCACCTGACCCAGACCATCTCGGCCGGCTTCGCTCGCCAGGAGAGCGGCGGCGGGTTCATCCAGACGGTGAAGGAAGGCAGGAACGGAGCCACCGGGCTGATCGTCTCCTCGGTGATCGCTGTGATGGCGATCATGTACGGCTACACGCAGCCGATGCAGGAGCACTCGAAGGACTCGGCGGCGCGGATCACGGCCCTCGAATCCATCGCGGATGCGAACCGCTCGCGGCTGACGCAGCTCGAAGCCGCAGGCCGCGAGTCGGAGACCGCGAACCAATGGATCTCCGACGTCGTAAACCTCGAGCACCAATACGTCCTGGTCCTCCAGTCGATCTTGCAGCAGGCCGCCTCGAAGGGCGTCTACCCGGACGTGCCCGCGCGGGACTACTGGCCCCTCAAGATGAACGCTCCGATCACGGGGCGCTCGGAGACGAGCGAGCAGTGAAGCGATCCACCCGGTTTCTTGCGGCCGCGTTCCTCGCCGGGGCCGCCCTCGGCTTCGGTCGCCTGCGGATCGAGGAGGTCGTCGTCTATTTCCCGCTGCCGAGTGATCCCGTGCAGGGCTCCGTGGTCGAGATCGAGGTGAGCGTCGGAACGACCTGGCGCAAGAGCGGCCGGCACGTCGCACTCGGAGATTGCGTGCGGATGCCGGAGCCGGTCGCGCTGGCGCTGCGCGTCTGCTGGCCCGATGCCACACTCGAAGAAGCGGTGCGTTGCAGCGCGCCCACGACGCGCGAGAATCCGCACGGCTACACGATCGCCGACTGCGCGGGCGCCGAGGGCGACCGCGAGCGCATCGACCGCTGGGTCGCCATCGACCGCGCGAGAGACCTCCCGCACGGGAGTGAAGGCGAAACCAGGGGGTAGGAGATGGTTCCTGTGATCGCCGAGCAGATTGCCGAGCTCGAGGCGGACCTGGCTCGTCTCGCTCCGCTCCTCGAAGGTCTCGAGGACCTCGCGCGCCTGAATCTGGTCCCGAGCGCGCTGGGCTCCGTGCAGGATCTCATCTCCCGAGCCAAGCGGCTCATGGAACAGGAGAAGGCCGCGCGCGACGCGCTCCTCTCGCTAGTCTCGATCGGCTATCCCGACGACCTTCAGTCCGAGATCACGGATGCCGCACTCGCGAACCTCAGGGCCAATCGGGATTCCGTCGACCAGGCGTTCCGCCTCTTCCATGCGTCCGAAGCCGTCTCCGGGTCGATCCAGCTCGAGCCTCGCTAACGAAAGGAGTCCACCATGGCCGAAGTGCAGCTCGGCTCGACGCATCGCTACTCGAGCGTGTGGACCGATGCGTCCGGCAACCCGACCTCCGTCGATGTGCGAAGCCCGGCCGTGATGGCCGCCGACGATCCCGCGCGGGTGTCGATCGTTCCCGACCCCGACGGACTCTCGGGCCTCGTGACCTTCGGCGCGGGCATCGGTCCCGTGCAGCTGCAGCTCACCGCGGACGTGGATCGAGGAGAGGGCGAGCGCCCGCTCACGCTCGTCCTGGACGTCGTGGTCATCGCGGGCGAGGCCGTCGCGGGGACGATCCAGCTCGTCCCCGAGTAGCGGGTCCTTCCCCCCGGGCGCTCACGGGTACGCGCCGCGCGCGGGCTAGCGCTAGCGAGAGAGCATTCCACGGGGAGGGAGTAGCTATTACGTGATCGAGCTCCGAACGACCAAGGAGCACCGGCTGACCGCACGCCGCCTCGTCGCGCTCTTCGACGGGCGCGCGCGCCGCGCGCGCGCCCGGAACGCCCTGGGGCTGTGCACGGCGAAGGGCGATCCCTTCGCGCTCGACGGCCTCGAACGCGCCCGGGAGCGGTTCGCGAAGGAGCACGATGCTCTCGGCGGCCGCCTGCTCCGCTCCTGGTCGTGAAGAAGCGCCGGCGGCGCGAGGAGGACCGGCCGGAGCCGCGCGATCCGCTCACGCTGAACCGCCAGGAGACGGCCGACCTCCTCCAGTGCTCCGAGGCGAGCGTCGTCAAGTGGATCCGCACCCGGGGCCTGCCCGTCCTCGAGCGCGGCGACCGCGGGCACGCCTGGAAGTTCGACGCCCGGGCGCTCCTCGACTGGAAGCTCCACCAGGTCGAGCGACCGGATCCCGAGCCCTCGCTCCGCGAGGCCGCCGACGCGCGCCGCATGGCCGCGCAGGCCGAGCTCGCCGAGCTCGAGCTCGCGCGCCGCCGCGGCGAGCTCGTCTCCATCGCGGAGGTCGAGCGCATGATGGCGAGCGACTACACCGCGGTCCGGGCGCGGCTCCTCGGCCTCTCGCGCAAGCTCGCGCCGCTGCTCGCGGCGACGTCGAGCGCGGAGGCCGTGGAGTCGATCCTCGCCCGCGAGGTGCGGGAGGCCCTCGATGAGCTCGCCCGCAGCGACGATCCAGAGCCTCGGGCGCTCACCGGAAGCGATCCGGGCGCTCGAAGCCGCCCGTCGACGCGCACGGCTCGCGCTCCGGACCCCGCGTAGGCTCACGGTCTCGCAGTGGGCCGATCGCGAGCGACGCCTCTCGTCGGAGGCCTCCGCGGAGGAAGGGATCTGGCGCACGGAGCGCGCCGAGTACCAGCGCGGGATCCTCGACGCCTTCACGGACGGCGCGGTCGAGATCGTGGTCGTCCAGTCGGCCTCGCAGGTCGGGAAGAGCGAGTGCCTGCTGAACGTGCTCGGCTACTTCATCGACCAGGATCCGAGCCCGATCCTGGTGGTGCAGCCGACCCTCGAGATGGCGCTGGTCTTCTCGAAGGACCGGATCGCTCCGATGCTCCGCGACACGCCGGCCCTCGTCGGAAAGGTCTCGGACCCGCGCTCGCGCGACTCGAGCAACCGACTGCTCCACAAGGAGTTCCCGGGCGGGCGCGTCTCGCTCTGCGGTGCGAACTCGCCGAGCTCGCTCGCGATGCGGCCGGTGCGGCTCGTGCTCTGCGACGAGATCGATCGCTTCCCGGACTCCGCCGGGACCGAGGGCGACCCGATCGAGCTCGCGCGCAAGCGGACCACGACCTTCTGGAACCGCAAGATCGGGCTCTTCTCGACGCCGACCATCCGAGGGATCTCGCGGATCGAGGCGGCCTACGCGGAGTCGGACCAGCGCATCCACGAGGTCCCGTGCTTCGCGTGCGGCCACTACCAGCGGCTGCGCTGGGCGCAGGTGCGCTGGACCTCGGGGCATCCCGAGACGGCGGTCTACGTCTGCGAGGCGTGCGAGGCGAAGTGGGACGACCCCGCGCGCTGCCAGGCGGTGCGCGCGGGGCGCTGGGTCGCGCAGGCGGAGTTCCGAGGGACGGCGGGGTTTCACGTCTCGGAGCTCTACTCGCCCTGGGTCCGGCTCGCGGAGACGGCTCGGAACTTCCTCCTCTCGAAGCCCTACCGCGAGCGGCTGCACGCCTGGGTCAACACGACCCTCGGTGAGACCTGGGAGGAGGGCGATAGCTCGATCGATCCGGCGAGCCTCTTCGAGCGCCGCGAGCGCTACGGCGAGGGCGTCGATGTTCCCGCCCCCGTGGTTCTTCTCACCGCCGGCGTCGATATCCAGGACGACCGGATCGAGGTGGAGATCGAAGGCTGGGCGGTCGACGAGGAGAACTGGGGCATCGCCCACGAGGTTCTGATGGGCGATCCCTCGGCCCCCGCGGTCTGGGGGCAGCTCGCGGACGTTCTCGCGCGCCGCTTCCGTCATGCGCGCGGCATCGAGATCCCCGTCGTGGCCGTCGCGATCGACTCGGGCGGCCACCACACACAGGCCGTCTACACGTTCTGCCGCGCGCACGCGAAGCGGAGGATCTGGGCGACGAAGGGCATGGGAGGGCAGGGGCGCCCGCTCGTGGCGCGCCCCAGCAAGAACAACGCGCTCCGCGTGAACCTCTTCCCGATCGGCGTCGACACGGCGAAGCAGGCCATCATCGGCCGCCTCGGGATCCCGGAGGAGGAGAAGGGGCCCGGCTACCGGCACTTCCCTCTCAGCTACGACGAGGAGTTCTTCCGCCAGCTCGCCGCCGAGCAGCTCGTGCGCCGCATGCACAAGGGCCGCGAGCGGCTCGAATGGATCAAGGTGCGGCCGCGAAACGAGGCGCTCGACCTCCTGGTGCTGAACCTCGCGGCGCTCGTGATCCTGAACCCGGACCTCCCGAAGGTCGCCGCGCGGTTCGACCGGACGGTCGAGGCGGCCGTGCGCGCGAAGGAGGCCGGGGCGCCGGCGCCGGCGTCGCGCCGGGAGCCGGATCCGGCCGACGTCGCCCGCGCGAAGGCGCGCCGGGACGCGCTCTCCCGCGGCGGCGCACGCCGGCGCGGATTCGTGAAGGGGTGGTCGCGGTGGTAGAGATCCCGACACTCGAGCCCGACGAGCTCGTCGCCGGCGACACGGTCGAGTTCCGCCGCTCGCTCGGCGTCTTCTCGGCGAGCCAGGGGTGGTCGCTCGAATACGCGCTGCGTGGACCTGCGTCCATCACCTGGACCTCCACCGCGGAGGGCGACGACCACAAGGTGCTCGTGACCGCGCAGACGACTGCGGCCTACACCGCGGGCCTCTACGAGATCGCGGGCTACGCGAAGAAGGGCTCCGGGGCGTCGCTCGAGCGCCACCGGATCCACTTCGGGACGATCGCGATCCGCCCGAACCTCTCCGCGGTCTCGGGAGTGCACGACCCGCGCTCCCACGCGCGGAAGGTCCTCGACGCCATCGAGGCCGTGCTCGAGAAGCGGGCCTCGAAGGACCAGGAGTCGTACACGATCGCGGGGCGGATGCTCTCGCGTACTCCGGTCGGGGACCTGGTGGCGCTTCGCGATCGCTACCGCGAGGAGGTGGCACGCGAGGAGCAGGCGGAGCGGATCCGCGCGGGCCTCGGCCACGGGGGCAAGATCCTCGTGCGCTTCTCGGACCCCGGCCGAAGACTCGGCCCCTTCCGGGGCTTCGGGGAGTAAGGGGCGCGTGGCGCTCTTCGATCGTTTCCGACGTCGCCGGCGTCGGGGCCTCAAGACCGCCGGGATGGCGCCCGGGCGGCGGACCTACGAAGCGGCGCGGCGCGACCGGCTCTTTACATCGTGGATCGCGAGCGCGCTCACCTCGGATGCGCAGCTCCGGATGGCGCTCCCCGTGCTGCGCGCGCGTTCGCGCGAGCTCGCGGAGAACGCGGACTACGCGCGCCGGTTCCTGAAGCTCCTGCGCTCGAACGTGGTCGGGCCGCAGGGGATCGCGCTCAAGATGCGCTCGCGCGACGAGCGCACGGGCGAGCTCGACCCCGACGCGAACCTGCGCATCGAGGAGCGCTGGCGTGCGTGGTGCCGGCGGGGCGCTTGCACCGTCGACGGGCGGCTCTCCTTCGAGGACCTCCAGGAGCTCACGATCGAGTCCGTGGCCCGCGACGGCGAGCTCCTGCTGCGCAAGGTCCGGGGATTCGGGAACGGCTTCGACTTCGCGCTCCAGGCGCTCGAGGCGGATCACCTGGACGAGACGCACTTCGACGTGCTTGCGAACGGGAACGAGATCCGGATGGGGATCGAGGTGAATCGCTGGGGGCGGCCGGTCGCCTACCACGTGCGCACGCGCCATCCGGGCGACGACACCGTGCGCGGCGGCGGGATGCTCCGCGAGTTCGAACGGATCCCCGCCGAGGACCTGAACCACGCCTACATGGCGGAGCGACCCACGCAGTCGCGGGGCGTTCCCTGGCTCCACACGGCCATGACGCGGATCAACATGCTCGCGGGCTACGAGGAGGCCGAGCTCGTGGCGGCGCGCCTCGGCGCCTCGAAGATGGGCTTCTACAAGACCGAGACCGGGCAGGAGTACCAGGGCGACGACAAGGACGACGCAGGCAACCTGATCCAGGAAGCGGAGCCCGGCGTCTTCGAGCAGCTCCCGAAGGGCTGGTCGGTCGAGACATTCGATCCCGACCACCCGACGACCGCCTTCGCGGAGTTCGAGAAGGCGATCGCGCGGGGGATCTCGGCGGGCGCGAACCTCTCCACCCACGTCCTCACGAACGATCCGACAGGGGTCACGTACTCGACGGGGCGGATCTTCGAGCTCATCGACCGGAGCTACTACCAGGCGCTCCAGCGCTGGATGATCTCGACGGTCGTGCGGCCGGTCTTCGAGGATTGGCTCACGATCCAGCTCGACGCGGGCCACCTGCCGCTACCCGCGCGCAAGATCGAGCGGTTCCTGGCCGGCGCCCGCTGGCAGCCGCGCGGCTGGGCCTGGGTCGATCCCCAGAAGGAAGCCGACGGCGACCGCACGGCCTATGCGCTCGGGGTGAAGAGTCTCACCGAGATCGCCGGCGAGAAGGGCCGCGACCTCGAGGAGGTCTTCGAGGAGATCGCCGCCGAGCGCAAGCTCGCGGCCGCGCTCGGGATCGTGATCGATGCGAGCGGCGGAAAGGCCTCGGCGGCGGCGCCGCCGCCCGCGGCGATGGAGGACTGACGCCATGGCGAAGCGCAAGGCGACCGCGCAGCCGAGCCTCGAGACCGAGGTCTGCTACCGCGAGGGCCGGATCCTCCTCCAGGAGCAGTCGCGAAGCCCCATCCTGGACGAGGAGAAGCGCACCGTCGCGGTCGCCTTCTCTTCGGAGACCCCGGTCGAGCGTTACTGGGGCACCGAGATCCTCGATCACTCGCCCGAGAGCGTCGACCTCGGGCGGATCGCTGACGGACGTGCACCGCTCCTCGTCGGGCACTGGACGAGCGAGCACGTGGGCGTCGTCGAAGAGGTCTCCCTCGATGAAGACCGCGTCGGACGCGCGGTCGTGCGCTTCGGGAGAAGCGCACGCGCGGAGGAGATCTACCAGGACGTGCGCGATGGGATCCGGTCGCAGATCTCGGTGGGCTACCGGATCCACAAAATGCGGCTCGAGGAGTCGGACGGGGACCGGGAGGTCTACCGCGCGACGCGCTGGGAGCCGCTCGAGATCTCGATCGTCGCCGTCGCGGCCGATCCGGCCACGGGCGTGGGTCGCGCGGAGCCCCGGAAGTTCCGGACGCTCCTCGAGGGGACCCGCGATCGAGAGCCGAACCACCGTGAGGAGAGAACCGTGGATCCCACGACGAACCCGACTCCGAATCCGGCCCCGACGCCCGCTCCCGCGGCGCTCGGCGCCGAAGACCTCTCGAAGCTCCGCCAGGCCGAGGAGGCCCGCGCGGGAGAGATCCTGGCCGTGGCTCTGCGCTGGAACTGCCGCGAGGAGGGCCTCCAGGCCATCGCGAAGGGCACGTCCGCGGCCGAGTTCAAGGGCTGGGTGCTCGAGAACAAGATCCGGGGCGAGCAGACCCCGATCCTGCCTCCGGCGACCGCGATCGGCCTCTCGGGCAACGAGGCCCAGGACTTTAGCTTCCGGAAGCTCATCCTGGCGCTCCAGAACCGAGACTGGACGGGGGCCGAGTTCGAGCGCGAGGCCACCCAGGCCGCGGCGAAGGCGATGAACCGGGCGCCGCGGGGCGCCTGGATCCCCTACGAGGTGCTGACGGCGACGCGCGCCGCGATCGCCAAGTCGGGGAGCGGAGCGAACCTGATCGCGACGAACTTGCAGGCCGGCTCGTTCATCGAGCTACTCCGTAACCGGATGCGCGTCCGCGCGCTCGGCGCGCGGATCATCCCGGGGCTCGTCGGCGACGTCGCGATCCCGCGCCAGACGGGCGGGGCGACGGCCGCGTGGGTCGCGGAGGGTGCCGGCTCGGGCGACACGCCGCAGACCTTCGACCAGGTCTTGATGGCCGCGAAGACGCTCCGCGCGCGAAGCGACATGACGCGAAAGATGCTGCTCCAGTCGACCCCGGCGATCGAGGAGCTCGTGCGCATGGACCTCGCGACGGTCCTCGCGCTCGAGCTCGACCGCGCGTCGATCCACGGCACGGGCACGGCGCCCGAGCCGCGCGGCGTCGCGAACGTCTCCGGCATCGGATCGGTCGCCGCCGGCGCCAACGGGGGACCGCCGACCTGGGCCCTCATCGTGGCGCTCGAGACCGAGATCGCCGCGGACAACGCCGACGAGGGGGCGCTCGCGTACCTCACGAACGCGAAGGTGCGCGGGAAGACGAAGGTCACGGAGAAGGCCACGAACACGGGCCTCTTCCTCTGGGAGACGGGCGACCGCCCCGTGAACGGCTACCGCGCCGAGGTCTCGAACCAGGTGCGGTCGGACATCGCGAAGGGGACGGGCACGAACCTGAGCGCGGCCTTCTTCGGCAACTGGAACGACCTCCTGATCGGCGAGTGGGGGACCCTCGACGTCTCGGTCGATCCCTACGCTCTGGGAGACAGCGGCGGCTTGGTCGTGCGGGCCTTCCTCGACGCCGACGTGGCCGTCCGACACCCCGAGTCGTTCGCGCTCTTCGGCGACATCGTGACCACGTAGTCGGAAAGGGGCCTCGTGGGCGCGATCTCGACCCAGGGGACCGGGCGGTCACTCATCGGAGGGGCCGCCCGGTCCTCGTCTTCGGAGGGGACCATGCACGTGCGGATGAGGAAGGCGCGCCGCGTGAACGGCGAGCACTGCGAGAGCGGCCAGGTCGTCGAGGTCGACGACTCGGACGGCCGCTTCCTCGTGGCGCGGGGGTTCGCGGAGGAGGTGGGCGCGGGCGCCAAATCGGACCCCGCGCCGGGCGCCAAGGGAAAGGCGCCCAAGGAGTAGCCCGGTGGCGCCGGTCGAGACCGACGACGATCGCCTGGATCTCCTCGACGAGAACGAGTTCGGGACGCTGGTTTCGCTCCCGCTCTCGGCCGGGGGGACGAAGTCGGTGAAGGCGATCTTCGACCGCGCCTGGACGGACCTCGAGGTCCTCGACGGCCTCCCGGTCTCGGAGACGCACCCTTCGCTCCTGCTCCGCGCGTCGGAGCTCTCCGGCGTAAACCTCGCCGGGACGCTCACGATCGGCGCCGAGAGCTTCGTCATCCGCGAGCCGCGCCCCGATGGGACCGGCATGACTCGGCTCGTGCTGCGGGTGCTCTGACCTGATGCCGACGCACAAGCGTCGCCAGATCCTCGACGCGGTGAAGACGACGCTCGCGAACCTCGCGACCACGGGACCGCGCGTCTTCGAGGACCGGACGACGCCGCTCAACGCGCCCGCGACGTCGCTCCCGGCGATCGTCATCGAGCCGGTCTCGCCCGAGACGCACGAGCCGGGCTCGCAAGGCGATGAGCTCTCGGGGCCGAGGATCGACCGGACGCTCCGGATCGGCATCTCGGCTGTGGCCCGCGATCGCGCGACCGTCGACCAGATCGCCGCGGAGGTCGAAGTCGCGCTCGCCGCCGGCGCGGGGATCCCGGCCGCGCGGAGCTTCGACTACGAGCGCACCTCGTTCGACGACCAGGGCGACGGAGAGAAGCGGCTCTTCGCCGCGCGCCTCGAGTACCTGGCCGTCTACGAGACCCCGGCGACGAGCCCCTACTGAGGGAGATCCCATGCCCGACCCCGACGAGCTCGAAGAGGAAGCGCGCTGGCCGAGCCTCGACGACACGCTGCCCGGCGAGCGGCGCGAGGACGAGCCGGCGCCGCTTGCGACACCCGAGGAGCGCGCCGCGCTCCATGCGGCGCAGCCGGCGCCCGCGACGGAGCTCGCTGACGCGCGTTCGGTCTCGCTGCTCACGCCCGAGGAGCGCGCCGCGCTCCACGCCGGCGACGTGCGGCCCGAGCCGCCGCCAGCGACGCCGTCCCTCACGCCCGACGAGCGCGCCGCGCTCCACGCGGCGCAGCCGCCGCCCGCGACCGAACTCCTGGAGGCCTCCGCGCCGAGGCTCACCCCCGAGGAGCGGGCGGCACTCCACGCGGCGCAGCCCACGGGCGCCCGCGTTCTCACCGTCGATCGGTTCACCCGCGAGCCGCGCGAGCTCGAGGCGTGATCGAAGGAGGAAACAATGGCCCAGAAGTCCCACGGCACGCTGCTCAAGATCGGCAACGGCGGGAGCCCGGAAACCTTCACCACGATCGCCGAGATGCTCGACATGGAAGGCCCGGAGATCAAGAACGAGCTCGAGCAGGTGACGAGTCACGACGACGCCTCGCACAAGTACCTGGCGAAGCTCAAGGACAACGGCAAGCTCGACTTTCAGACGAACTACGTCGACGCGGCGACCCAGAACGAGGTCTCGGGCCTCGTCGCCGACGCGAACTCGGGTGTCATCCGGAACTTCGAGCTCCATCCGCCGAACCCCTACTCGAAGAAGATCAAGTTCGCGGCCGTGGTCGAGACCTTCGCCTGGTCGACGCCCATCAACGGCGTCTTCCGCGCGAAGGGCAATCTCAAGGTCACGGGCGACATCACCTTCGCGGCGAAGCCGTAGAAGGCAGAGGGAGTCCCCCATGGTTCCCGGCAACGGCACGGATCCCGCCGCGGGCGAGGTCCTGACCCCGGAGGAGATGGCCGCGCTCGCCTCGCGGATCGAGACCGAGCTCGTCCCGATCCCGATCTGGGGAGGCCGGACCGTGCGCGTGCGCGCGCTCACGGCCGGCATGCGGGGGCGCTACCGCCGCGCGCAGGCCCAGATCCTCTCGGGCGAGGTCACGATGCGCGGCGCGCGGCGGCGCGGCGGGCAGGGCGGCGAGGAGGCGGGCGAGCGGCGCATGCAACTCGATTTCTCCGCGCTTCCCGATCTCCCGACCCTCGTCGCGTCGATGGGGATCTGCAACGCGCAGCTCGAGGCCCTCTTCACCGAAGAGCAGCTCGCCGGCTGGCCGCCCCAGGTGATCGATCTCTGCTCGGCGGCGATCCTCCGCCTCTCCGGCCTCGAGGAGGATGGGCTCCAAGCCGCGGGAAAAGGCTCGCCCGAGATCCCGACCGCGTCTTCCTCTTCCGACTTGCCCTCGCCCTCGGACGAAGCCGACCCGACGAGCTCGCCCGGGAGCTGACCTCGGCCGAGCTCACGGACTGGTGGGCGTACTCGCAGCTCGAGCCCTGGGGAGAGGCGCGCGCGGACTACCGCGCGGCCCTCTTCGCGAACCTCTTCGTCCCGAAGCAGACCGAGCCGCTCGCGCCCGCAGACTTCGCGCCGCGCTGGAGCGCACTCGAGGAAGACGAGGAAGAGGAGGAGCCCGCCGAGATCTCGGAGGCGGAGCTCGAGCGCAGGCGCGAGCGGACGGCGGCGAAGATCGTCTCGATCTTCGAGGCCATGGCGAGTCGAGAGCGGGCTTGAGATCCAGGGAGCACGATGGCGGACCAGAACGTCGGACGACTCTACGCGGTGCTGGGACTGCGCAAGGAGGAGTTCGATCGCGTGCTGGCCCAGGCCGAAGGGTCGCTGCGCCAGGCGAGCCGGCGCCTCCAGGACGTCGGCCGCTCGCTCACGACGACGGTGACGCTGCCTCTCCTCGGCGCCGCCACCGCGGCGCTGAAGGCCTCCGGCGACTTCGAGAGCGCGATGGTCCGCGTCGAGAACAGCCTCGACGATGTACCGGCCGACGCGCTCGACGCGCTCGCCGACTCGTTCACCCGCCTTTCCGAAGAGATCCCCGTCTCCGCGACCGCACTCGCCGGGATCGGCGAGCTCGCCGGCCAGATGGGCGTCGCCCTCGACTCGATTCCCGAGTTCACGCGCACCGTGGCCGAGCTCGGCGCCACGACGGACCTCGCGTTCGAGCAGGGCGCGAAGACCCTGACCCAGTTCCAGAAGGTGATGGGCACCGCGGACGCCGAGCTCGAGCGCCTGGCCGCGACGATCGTGGCCCTCGGCGATGGATTCGGGGCGTCGGAATCCGAGCTCACAACGCTGGCCCTTCGCCTGGCCCGCGTCGGCGAGGCGCTCGACCTCTCGGAAGCGGAGGTCCTCGGGCTCTCCGCGGCCCTTCGCGGCCTCGGGATCGAGAGCCGCGCGGGGGTCACGGGCCTCACCTCGACCCTCCTCGAGATGCAGGAGGCCGTCGCCGAGAGCGAAACCGCGGTCGCGGGCTTCGCGGCGGTGGCCGGCGTCTCCGCGGCCGAGTTCCGCCGCGCCTTCGCCGAGGACGCGCTCGGCGCCTTCGAGCGCTTCGTCCAGGGCCTGGCGGACGTTCGCACCGCGGGCGGCGACGTGCTCTCGGTGCTCCGGAACCTCGGCCTCGAGGAGAAGGCGCAGCGCGACGCGCTGCTCGTTCTCACCGGCAACACGGAGCTCCTCGGGCGCGCCCTCGGCAGCGCCCGGCGCGGCTGGGAAGAGGCCACGGCCGCGTCGGAGGAGGCGAGTCGCGTCTGGGCGACGATGGAATCGCGGCTCAGCGTGCTCTGGAACCGCACCGTGAATCTCTCGCGCTCGCTCGGCGATGCGCTGCGCCCCGCGCTCGAGGAGGCGCTCCGCGCGGCCGCCGCGGTGATCGACGTGGCCCGAGATCTCGTTCAGGAGTTCGCGGCCGCCGATCGGAGCACGCAGCTCGCCGCGGGGGCCCTGCTCGCGATCGCGGCGGCCGCGGGGCCCGTCCTCTTCGTCCTCGGCCAGCTCGCGTTCGCGGTGACGTCGCTGCTCGGACTCTTCACGCTGCTGGCGGCCCATCCGGTCGCGATCGCGCTCGGCGTGCTCGGCGCCGCTGCGATCGCGGTCTCCATCGACTTCTCGAAGGTGGACTCGGCGGCGGATCTCGTCGTCGAGGCGGTGAACGCGGTCTCGGACGCAGTGACTTCCACGGTCTCCTTCGTCCGGGATCTTGCAGCGGTGTTGCGCAGCCTCTCCGACGTTGCGTCCGATGCCGCGAGCTCGGTGCGCGAAGCCGGCCGGGCGATCCTCGAGGCGTTCCCGGGAGGGCCGATTCGAGATGTCGCCGAGGGAATCGCGCCGCTCGCTGCCCGGTTGCAAGGGCTCGACCTCGCCGCCATCGGCGTCTTCTCGCAGTCCGAGATCGAGGCCGGCGCGGGCCGCAATCTCGCGCAGCTTCGCAAAGACCTGAACGAGAGGGCGGAGCTCATCCGTCAAGCCGAGGCGGAGGCCGATCCGTTCTTCGCCGCCCGCCGGGGCACCCGGGTCCCGGAGGAATCGCAGCTCCCGGCGCATCTGCGCGCAGGGGCCGTCGCGCCTGCGCGGCGGCCGTCACCCGTGCCCGACCTTGACGGGCTCACTTTGGCTCTCGAGACCGCCGACGAGGTCGCGGAGGCCCTCGAAGAGCTCGACCGGGGGCTCCGCGTGGTGACCGGTCAGGCCGCGCTCCTCGGTCCCGAGTTCGATGCGGCCGCCGCCCGCGCGGCCGTCCTCGAGGGCGCCATCCAGGACCTCCTCGCGGCCGGGCTCGCGCCGACCTCCGAGCGGCTCCAGGCGCTCGCCGGCGAGCTCGCCGACCTCCGGTTCGACCAGGCCCTCTTCGCCCAGATCGAGGCGGCAGCGGAGACCACGGCGCGGAGCCTCGATGATCTCGACCAGATGTTCGCCGACCTCGACTTCGAGATCTCGACGGTGGGCATGGACGAGTTGGAGGCTCGAGCCGCCGTGCTCGAGCGCCAGATCCGCGCGATCGGGGAAGCGGCCGGATTCTCGGCCGCGGAGATCGACGAGCTCGTCGCGGAGGGCGCCGCGCGGCTCGGCGAGCTCGAAGAGGCCACCCGCGGGGTGACGCTCGAGCTCGGCCGCGAGATCTCGCAGGCTCTCGGCACGATCACCGACGCCTGGATCCGGGGCACGCGCGAGCAGCTCGACGTGCTCGAGGTCTTCCGCGATACCGCGCTCTCCATCGTCTCGAGCCTCTTCCGCCAGATGATCGAGGCGAAGCTCGAGGGCTTCGACGTCCCCTTCGAGAGGAACCTCCTCGAGGACGCGCTTGGGGTCGTGAAGCGGTTCGGCGGGCTCATCGTCGATGCCTTCCAGGAAGCCGCCGGCGCTGCCTCCACGGCGCTGGAGATCGAGCCCGCGGCCCGGGCCGCGGAGACCATCACCACGGAGACGATCGCTCCGCTGCCCGAGTTCCAGGAAGGACCCGCCGGTCCGGGACGCGCAGAGCGGATCCTCGGAGGCCTCGATCGAGCGATCGACCGCGCGGGCGAGCTCCTGGAAAGCCTCGCGGGCCAGGTGGACCTCGCCTTCGCAGCGGTGCGGGATTCCGCGCTCCAGGGCCTCGCGGGGCTCCGCGACTTTGCCCGCCAGGGCCTCGTCGCGCTCGAGCTCTTCGCCGCCGAGGGCCTGCGCCTCGTCGTCCAGTTCGTGAAACACGCGATCGCGGCGCTTCAGTCGGCCGATGCGCAGGAGGCGGCCTCGGGCTTCGCGAAGTGGATCGGCACGATCGGGAGCGCGATCGGCGGAGCGTTCGCAGGCGGCAGCGCGGGGGCCGGCGCGGGGGCTGGCGCGGGGGCGGGAGCCGGAGCCGGAGGAGGGGGCTTCCCGGAGGCGATTGCGGTTGCCGAGGGCGGTCTCTTCACGCGTCCCGCGCTCGCCTACGTCGCCGAGGGCGGCGAGCCGGAGTACGTGCTTCCGCAGTCGAAGATGGCCGCGACGGTCGCCGAGGCGGCGTTCTTGATCCTCCCGCGCCTGCCGTGGATTCAGGCGCTCGATGAGGTGCTCGCGAGCCTCTCGGGTCCGCTCCGCGATCTCGACGCCGCCTGGAGCTCGCTCGATTCCGCCACCCGCGTCGTCCGGGGCGCCCTGCCGCTCGCCGAGGGTGGGCTCGTGCGCGGCCCGGGGCTCGCCTTCTTCGAGGGTCCGGCCGAGCTCGTGACCCCGCTCGGACGGATGGGGAGCCTCTCGCAGACGCTTCGTCCCGAGATCCGCCTCGAGAACCACGGATCGCCGAAGCAGATGCCGCAGCAGCAGCCGAGCTTCGAGGAGGGTGCCGACGGGAGGGAGATCGTGCGGCTCGTGATCGTCGACGCGATTGCGGGCGATCACGCGAGCGGGGGACCGATCTCGAATAGCCTGGCGTCGCACTACGGCCTCGGCCGGGTGCCGACGGCCCGGTGAGCCATTGGCAAACGACGTCTGGCCGCCTGGGCTTCCGCAGAAGTTCCCGCTCGATTTCGTCGACGAGGTGCCCGTCGACGAACGGATCCAATTCCAGCCGGACCAGGGGCCGCCGCTCATCACGACGATCGGCATCGAGTCGGCGGTTCTCTACGAGATCTCGAACTGGAAGATCCGCGACTACCAGCGCGACCTTCTCGAGACCTTCGTGAAGACGACGCTCTCGGGCGGCGTCGAGTGGTTCGATTGGACGAACCCGTGGCCGAATGCGGGGACGCTCACCTTCGGGTTTCATACGAAGCCGCGCTATCGCTGCATCGCGGGCGCGCGATTGCGCCCGGAGGCGAGCCCTAGCGAGGCGCCCTATGGGCAGGTGCAGCGCCTCCATGCGACGAGCTTCACGCTGATCCGGCCGGTCTGGTTCCCGGCGTAGAAAAGGACGTCATCGATGGATGAGACCGGCACCCGCGAGGCGCTCCGCGAACGCTCCGCGGCCGGCTGGATCGATCTGGTGGACTTCGAGCACCCTTCGATCCCCGAGGCGAACGTCACGTACCCGGCGCCCGGCTCGACCTATGTGCTCGATACCCGCGAGCACCGGCTGCGCCTCGTGAACCACGCGACGCCGATCACCGCGGACCACGGGATCGGGACGCGCACCTGGTCGCCCGCGGCCGTCGACATCGCGCTCCTCGAGCAGACCGCGGACCGGCCGCCACGCGCCATGGTGCGGCTCCGCAACGCCTCGGCCCTGATCCAGCTCCTGCGCGAGGCGTCGATCGCGGCCTCCGCGCCGCCCTTCTCGCAGTCCGAGCTCAAGGTGCACGTGAAGCGTGTGCTCCGGATCTCTCCGAACGTGGTGCAGCGAGCCGTCAACGGATCGCTGCTGCGCGAGCCGTCCTACGATTTCGCCACGATCGAGGGCGATCTCTTCGGCGAGGAGCTGCTGAATGCCGCGCAGCCCCGCTACCTCTACACGCCCGCGACGACGCCGGGGCTCTTCGGGTGATCGATCCGAGCGTCGACAGGTTCCGCTACGTCCCGTTTGTCGAGCACGGTCGCTCGCGCGACGGGGTCGACTGCTACGGCGGCGTGCGCCTCTACTACGCCGAGGAGTTCGGGATCGAGCTCCCGAGCTATACCGAGGCCTACGCCTCGACGCGCGAGCTCGCGGAGATCCACCGGGCGATCTCGGGGCGCGTCGGCGACTGGATCCGGATCGAGGGCGAGGCGGACCTGCTCCTCGGCGACGTCGCCATCGCCTGGACGGCGCGGCCGGACTGCTGGACCCACGTGGGCCTGTACGTGGGCGAGGACAGCGGCCACCGGCAGATCCTCTCCTGGCATGACGGACACGGCTACCCGGTCGTCGAGGCCGCCGACGTCGGCTTCTGGCGGAACCGGATCGTCGGGTGGTTCCGCCACCCCCGCCGCGCACTTCCAGCGCTTCGCGAGGCGGCCCTCCCGGACGGCTTCGTCACGGTCACCTACGTCGAGAGCCCGTTCGCGACGAGCCCGCTCTCGTGGAGGATTGCGCCCGGGAAGAGCCTCGAGGAGATCGTCGCCGCGGTCGGGCTCCCCGTCGAAGCCGGGCCGCTGCGCGTGATCCACAACGACCAGGTGGTGAAGGAGGGCGATGGGGTCGACGCGCGCTGGGCGCTCGCGCGCCGAGCCCGGCCCAAGGCCGGGAGCTACGTCATCGTCCGACCGACCCCCGAAATCCCGATCGTGATCGCATTCGTGATCGCCGCGGCGGAGGCGCTCGCGGCCGCCGCGGCCGGCTTCGCTGCTGGGGCGGTGGGCGGCATCTCAGCCGCCGCGGGGGGAGCGGGGATCGCCGGAGCGGCGGGGACGGCCTTCACCGTCGGTGCCTACGCGGGCGCGATCCTGACGCCACTCGCCATCTCGAGCGGGATCTCGATCGCCGTGGGGCAGATCGCGAAGAGCGTCGGGGCACCCTCGGCGAGCTCGCCGACGCCTGCGATCGGTCCCGGCTCGACGCGCGTCGGCGGGAGCTTCGGCAACGAGCTACGCCCGCGCCAGGTGATCCCGTTCGCGCTCGGAGAGCTCCCGATCACCCCCCATTTCGCGGCAAGGGCCTACAGCGAGTTCGACGGGGACAAGGAGTTCACGGTCGCGATCTTCATGATCGGCCAGGGCCGGTACAAGGTGACCGACGTCCGGATCGGCGACGTGCCGATCGAAGAGCTCGCCGAGGACTATGCCGACGGCGAGGTCGAGCTCCATGTGATCGAGGGAGGGGTCGCGACCGGCGGCTACGTGGGCGAGATCCAGGACGACGTTCTCGGGAACCGCCCGATCCACTACTACCGCCTCGACGAGGTCTCGGGCAGCGTCGCGAACGATGTGGGGAAGGGCACGGAGACGGACCTCACGATCACGGGCGGGGTGACGCTCAATCAGGCGAGCCTGCTGACCGGCGACACCGACCAGTCGATGCGCTTCGACGGCACCACGGGGCGCCTCACGACCTCCGCGCGCGCGCTGGTCTCGAACCTGCTCGAGAACGGAGTCGAGCTCTGGGTGGCGCCCGAGGCGGGGATGGCCGCGGGGAGCGAGGTCTGCCTGTGGTCCAACGGCGACGAGACCGCGGGCTGGGGACTCTATCTCTTCGGCGACGCCGGCGAGGAACCGAAGCGCTGGCGCGTGCGCGTCTTCGGCTCCGGCGGGAGCGAGACGCTCGACTTCCGGAGCGCGCCCCTGGCGCATCTCGCGAGCGGCGCGCGCGACGGCATCTACCACGTCTTCGTGCGCTGGCGGGGGACCAAGTGCGACCTCTGGGTCGATGGAGCGGCGCGGCGCACGAAGCGTCTCTCGAAGGGGCTCTCGCTCTCCACCCCGGCCGTCCATTTCTCGGTGGGCGCCGCGAAGCTCTCCGGAGGATCGTACGGGAAGTTCTTCAAGGGTCGGATTGACGAGCTCGCGAGCTACGACAAGTCGATCGACCAGGGCGTCATCTTCTGGCACCGCGACAAGGGCAAGGCGAAGACGCCCAACCGGGGCGGGAACCCTCGGTTCTACACGGACACGGTCGTCGAGGCCGCGATCCTCTCGGGCGC
>Ga0247727_10008855_pt1 | contig 18511 bp, 22 predicted proteins | sample WisWelCaveWW1625_FD_202498 | JGI IMG/M metagenome (GOLD analysis project Ga0247727, IMG submission 202498) | Biofilm microbial communities from Wishing Well Cave, Virginia, United States - WW16-25 | ecosystem: Environmental > Aquatic > Deep subsurface > Groundwater > Cave microbial mat | place... | reverse complement strand
CACCGTGTCGATGTCATCAACTTCTAACGCGAAGTGCTGCACGCCCTGCCCGTACTTCTCGATGAACTCGCTGATCTGCGACTTCATGACTTTGTCCCGGCCTTGTATGAGTGCAATCTTCGCATTGCCCCGCTGCACAACGACTGTGTCCATCGACGACTTGTCGCTGCCTACATCCCGAGCCGACCAGATCACCTCAAAACCGAGGATCTTGGCGAACAGAAATTCCGCCGTATCGAGGTTTTCCACACAGAGCGTGATGTGATCAATCCCAGTCGCTTGACTCATGGTGACACCTCCTCTCTGCGGAACAGAATTCACCTGAGTTTGAGTCCACCCCTCAGGTGTTTCTGACTTCTACACAGCCCAACTATATATAACATATATAAGCTATTAACTCATAGAATAATTATATTACTTTGTGATATTACTAAGTAGCCGTTAATAAATTATTAATACAGCAGAATAGATCTAGCTCAATCCGATTATATCATTCCAGTTCGAACAATAGTTGATAGTATAATATAAAAGGTTTATCATAGCAGTCAAAGCGAGTTGTCGTGCGTGACTCTCAAAGGTCCATCCGCGTGGCATCCGGAGGTGACCCATGACGTTCTTTCAAGAGATGAGGAATATCGTACTCGGACACGGGGCCATCAACAATTCATATCTTAATCATTTCAAAAGTGGTGACCTCACCGATGCAGATCTCAAAGAGTTCGCGACCGAGTTCTATAACTTTGCCCGGTTCTTTCCCCAAATCCTGGTGTCTCAGCTCGTGAATACCGAGGACGAGCAGGTTGCCGATGAACTGACCAAGGTCCTGTACTCCGAGTTGGGCGACGGGCAAACCCACCATCGCCACGAGCTCCTCTATCGAGACTTCTTGCGATCCATCGGTATTGATGTGCACTGGGCATTGTCTCGCCGCATGCTCCCCTCGACCCGGGCCTATATCGAGGGGATGGAACAACTATACAGCGACGGGAACCATTCCAAGGCTCTGGGCGCCTCCTTTGGTCTTGAGAACATGGCGATCACGATGTGGAATCACCTGATCCCTGGGCTCACGTATCTGAAAACGACTCGTTTTCCTCACATGGACATCACCTATTTCACATTTCACCGACAGCTCGAATCCACCCATGAGGAAGCGATGGAGCATGCAGTGGCCGCCGTCCAGGGTACGACCAATGCGGGCATGTCCGACCAGGAAAAGAATGACTTTCGGTGCGGTGTCAACGCCGTCCTTGGTTATCTTGAAGGCTTTTGGATGGGATTGGAACTGAGAGGATCCCCTGACCGCGAACCTCACAAAATCCACCATCGCGCGGCATGATACCTTCCCGAGCGCAAACACGATTTGGCTCTCTGTGAGAGGAGCGTGGCGTGTCAGAATTCTCCACGTATCTTGAGGCCATTAAGGAACGGTTCGATCTCAGCAGCGATTACGCGCTGGCGGAGAAACTCGGGATTGCCCAACCAGAAGCCAACCTGATGCGCCGGGGGCTCAAGATCCCGAAACCAGAGCTGTGCATCAAGATCGCCAAACTCCTCGACAAGAATCCAGTGGAACTCCTGCTGATTGCGCAGAAAGATAAGGCTCCGTCCTCAGCCAAAGAATACTGGACTCTGGCGCTGACGGCCGTCGACGTCATGCTGCATGTCCCGAAGAGTCCGAAATACATTCCGCGGAAGGTCGAAGCGATCGGGCGAGAACTGCGCCAGCTTGAAACACAGACCTTGACGTATGAAGGAGCGGAGGCGAACGCCGAGGCGGTCCGGCTCGTGCAGACGGCTGAACATTCCATCGACGCGATTATGGAGCGTTGGAACATCTGGAAAAAAGGGGAGGCCTTGTATCCCAATTATCTCTTGGCCAATCAGGAAGCAGCCAAGCGCGGAGTGATCATTCGGCGTCTGTTGGTCCTGACGCGGGAGCAACTGCAGCGGGAGTCGTTTGTGGCCGACGCCATCCAGGTCATGGACGACCAGCATCGCTCGGGAATCAAGGTTTTCTATGCGTTTCGCGAGGAGCTCGAACGATCGCCCGCGTTTCGGCGCTTCGAAGAAGATTACAAGAAGCAAGGGGCTGCACCGGACATCAACGCCGCCATGTTCGACGGCGAAATTCTGATCTTTTCCCAATCCTATGGCCAGGCCCAGCTTGGCGTGATCGGGACTCCGACGCCGATCACCATGATCAATCAATTGGAAATCACCTGGAAGCCCGAGCTCATCCGCGATCTTAATCCGGCTCCCCTGTTCGACATGACCCGGTATGTCTTCGAATACGGAGACCCGCCGGCCTTCAAGATGGAATTGGCGCGGTTCAAGAGGTCGGTCGCATGAAATTCCCTTCCGAGCCGTTCAAAATCAAAGTGGTGGAGCCGATTCGTCGCACCACGCGCGAGGAGCGGGATCGCCTGCTGCGCAAGGCAGGCTACAACCTGTTTCATGTGCCGGCCGAGAGCGTCTATGTGGATCTGCTCACCGACAGCGGCACCTCCGCGATGAGCGATAATCAGTGGGCGGGCTTGATGCTCGGGGACGAGTCCTATGCCGGCAGCAAGAACTATTACCACCTCGAAGAAACCGTCCGGTCCATCTTCGGCTACAAGCACGTGATCCCCACTCATCAAGGACGTATGGCTGAAAACCTTTTGTTCTCCACTGTGGTGAAACCAGGCATGTGCGTCCCCAACAACATTCATTTCGACACCACGCGCGCCAACGTCGAGCATCAAGGAGCCCAGGCCCTGGATGTAGTGATCAAAGAAGCCTATGACCCGCACTGCGAATTGCCGTTCAAGGGCAATATGGACTTGGTCCGGTTGGAGGAGACGATCAATCACGTCGGACGGCATCGCATTCCGTTGGTGATGCTGACAATCACCAACAACAGCGGCGGCGGACAACCAGTGTCGATGGACAACATCCGGCAGACCCGGGCGCTGCTGAACCGCTACCGCATACCCCTCTTTTTCGACGCCTGCCGCTTCGCGGAGAATTGCTTTTTCGTGAAGGAGCGCGAGCCAGCATACGCGAGCAAGTCGCTTCTCGACATTGCGCGGGAGCTGTTTAGCTACGGCGATGGTTGCACCATGTCAGCCAAGAAAGATGGCTTGGTGAACATCGGGGGATTTCTCAGTTTGAATGATGATCAGTGGGCGCAGAACATCACCAACATGCTCATCCTGATCGAGGGCTTTCCAACCTATGGCGGATTGGCTGGCCGCGATCTGGAAGCGATGGCCAGAGGGCTCCGCGAAGTGCTAGACGAAGACTATCTCAGCTTCCGGGTTGGACAAGTCCGGTATCTGGGAGAGTTGCTGGATCAAGCAGGCGTGCCTATTCTCAAACCGATCGGGGGGCACGCCGTCTATCTCAATGCAAAAGAGTTTCTGCCTCACATTCAGCAAGCCCAATTTCCTGCCCAAGCATTGGCGGCCGCCCTGTACCGGGAGTATGGCATCAGGGGGGTGGAAATCGGCACGGTCATGTTTGGAAAGACAGATTCTGCGACCGGTCGAACAATCCATCCGGAACTCGAGATGGTACGGCTGGCTATTCCGCGCCGAGTCTATACGAACATGCAGATCACCTATGTCGCAGAATCGATCATCGAGCTGTACCGCCGGCGCGAGAGGATTCACGGTCTCACCTTGACCTATGAGGCGCCGATGCTGCGCCACTTCACGGCGCGATTTGAGGAGCTCGAGGAGAGGCCCCTCGTACAGCAGGCTGCATCGTAAGGGAGAACCTGTGGCACACCTGTTCAAAGGCCTAGAGCGAATCGAAGAAGCTCGAGAGCGGTTAACTGGGCACAGTTTCATGGCAGGCCTTTTCGTCGGAAGGCCCGACTTCTCACTGCTGCTCACGCAAGAAGAATCACCGGAGGAGAAGGCCGCATGGGAGAGGTACCGTCCGAGGCTGGAGACCTTCCTGAAGACGCACGTCGATCCTGATGAAATCGAACGGACGGCGAAGATTCCCGATTCCGTGCTCAAAGGGCTGTTTGCACTCGGCGCGTTCGGCATGAAAATCCCCAAAGAGTATGGGGGCCTTGGATTCTCCTGTACGAACTATGGGCGCGCCCTCATGCTCATGGCAAGTTGGAGCAACATTCTCGCCCTGACTGTCGCCGTGCCGCAGTCCATCGGCATTGCCATGCCGCTGCTCCTCTTCGGCAGCGAAGAACAAAAACACAAGTACTTGCCCATCGTGGCGCGAGAAGCCATCTCGGCATTCGCGCTCACCGAAGCGATCACCGGGTCGGATGCCGCCAATATCCAAACTGAAGCGGTGTTGGATTCCAGCGGCACGGCGTTTGTCGTGAACGGCGAGAAGCTGTGGTGTACGAACGGCTCCATCGCCCGCTATGTTACGTTGATCGCACGAGTGCCGGCGAAGCGGGCACTGCACGACGGACGAACCGTGTGGGTTCCGGTATCAGAGGGCAAGGGCGCAGACGAGCCGGTTCACACCGCCTTCATCCTCGATATGGAAACACCCGGCGTCCGAGTGCAACAGCGATGTCAGTTCGAGGGATGCCGGGGCATTGAGAATGCCTACATGACCTTCTCCGATGTCCGCATCCCTGCGGCAAACGTCATCGGTGAAGTTGGTCGCGGTCTCAAGTACGCCCTGACCATTCTCAATGTCGGTCGAGCGATCAGCATCCCAGCCATTTGCCTGGGCATGACAAAACAGGCGTGGCAGCCGACGCTCGATCGGGCCAATCAGCGGCTGACCTTCCAGAAGCCCCTCAGCGAGCGACAGACGCAACGCATGAGGCTGGGTCACATGGCCGCAAATCTCTTTGCGATGGAAGCACTTGCTTTCGCTGTGTGGCGAATGGCCGACCAACACATGTACGACGTCCGGATCGAGGCCGCGATCGCGAAGATATTCTGTTCCGAGACAACCATCCAATTTTTGAAAGATGCCCAGACTATTTTCGGGGGAATGGGCTATGAAACAGCAGAGTCCAAACGGGTTCGAGGAGAACCCGCGTTCGGTATCGAACAACTGGTCCGCGACGCGGAGATGTATCGGATCGGAGAAGGGGCGACAGATATCTTGCGACCGTTTGTCGCACGGGAGGGGCTGAGCCCGTATTTGGAGCGCGCCCGGCGGTATCTGAGCGGAGGCCTGGATAGGAACGCACGGCTCGGCGAATTGCTCAAACTTGTTCGATTTTACGTCCCCTGGCACATGAGCCTGTGGTTACGCCGGGCACTTCCGGATAGAACCGAATTTCGTCATCCGAGAGTCGCTCACCTGCTCGGTTATGTGGAACGGTCCAGTCGCCGTCTAGCCAGCGCTATTTTCTGGGCGATGGTCCGCCACGGTGAACAGCTCCGAGATGATCAGGGTCGGCAAAGCCGCATCGAAACGGTTGGCGAAGATCTCCTCACAATCGCGACCGGTGCGTTATGGGCTTCGTCACAGGAGCGTGCCAACGCCGACGAACAGGTCTGGGAACTGGTGGAGCACTTTGCCGCCGGAGCCAGACTGCGTATTGATCGCGCGATCGACGAGCTTCGTGGACGCAATAAGGATCAGGTGGTTGCGACGATCGGTCAACAGACTGTCGGAGGCAGCTACGCATGGCTTTCCCATGGGATCATCCCTCGTGGTCTTCGTGACTATCTCCCCACTGAGGTTGGTAGCCATCGTCACCTCGCTAAATAGCAGCTTCCTGATCGATCTCACTTCCGATCTCTACTACAACCCACCATAGAGGGGGCGCAGGACCGAGGATACAGAGGCGCCTGAGCATGCGCTTGACCACATTAGCGGATCTTGCGTGCCTATTCATTGACCACAGGACGTCTGCTCGCGAGGCTCACGGTGACGTCCTGGAACCTCAAGGCATGGAACAGGCCGCGTTGACGACATCACCCTTGAACTAGGTGACCCGGTTGTCGCATGCACCTGGGCAGCCCGACGGTGGCCGGCTGAGCCGTGCGTGACTACCTCTCTCGGCTCATCGATCTTGCCGCTCGGTAACTTGAGCGACCCCTTCGCGTTGGAGTACAATATACTGAGACAGCCGAAGAAGGTCGCCACCATTGCCACGAGACCTACCACGATTCCCCAATATACCCATGACATAGGTTACTCACTCGCGAGTGAATCACGCGAGTCCTTTCCCAGCACGTCTTCACGCTGCCATGCGATACACCCACTTGGCTGCATGGTGATTCATCTCAGCGAGGGCTTTGGCTTCTCTGCTCCGAGCAGTCAGCGAGAGTCCTCCAAAAAAGGCGGTAATCAGGGTGAGGCCGGCGACAATCACGTAGCCCATTGGAATTTCAGGCCTGGACGCCGGCTCAGTGGAGACGACCGCTGTGGCTTCAGGAGAAGACTCGATGGCTGCTGGCAGGGTCACGCGATCCGCCCAGCGCCTCGGTGCGAATGGCGGCCACCACGAGGCTCGCCAGTAGCTCCTGCTGTGCAGCCCGGACTTCTTCCGATCCTGTTTGGGCTTGCGTCACATACACAAGAGCAGTCCCGAGTCGCTCCTGGATCACACCAGCCTGCTCGGTGTAGTTCTGAATGGCATCCACAATCCCGCGACCGAGGGTCGCCTGCCATGTGGATGCAAATTCGTGATCAAGGCGCTGCCCGCCGGCTTCGGTCGCGCGAATCATGTTGGTGTTGTAATCCGAAAGAACCTGATCAGCCGACAACACTCCACTTCGAATACCGCGCACAGTGAAATTCACGATCGCTTGTCCCATAATGCCCTGGACGCGGGCCATATGGTCGGCTGGGACTGTGGCAGCCTGGCGCATGACGGCTCCGAAGGGACTTGCCCGGGAGCGATGAGAACTCGTGGTGAGCAAGCGTCGCCCGGTTCCACTCGGATGCGGATTGGCCCATGAACTGATTGGCGCGGCGTTCGAAGAGCGCCTGGTCGACAATGGCTTGGCCCAGGGCCGGCTGGAGCACGGCCATTCCGAGCTCAATGCCGACAGGTTGTTCAATCGAGATGAGCTGTGGGATGGCTACCTGATAGGTGCCGTTCACAGCAAAAAAGAACAGCAAGGCTCCGAAGACAATCGCACACATGCTAACCCCCGCGATGATGTCGATGGTGTTGTAACGGTGCGACATAACGACCTCCTTTCGACAGCGGGCAATCACGCGCGAAACAAGCGCGCCACGCGACATCTTGCTCGAGTCACATGAAATGGTTTCCGGTCCTTACAGTCGGACACGTACTGTACCTCCCGGTTTGAAGTGGCGATGAGAGATAACAGAGTCGCAGAGGCTCATCCAGGTGTTCGCAAGGACACCGTAAGACGGCAACTGCGCTCTATTGCTGGAAAGAGTTGGATTGGGGAGGAGCTCGCACTTGCCATACCCATCCCGATGGATCGGTGCTCCATGGAGGATCATGACCGCCACCTCTCATAATGAGGCGGCTCTTGAATTGCGTGTCACTGTACACCCCAGCCGACGCGCCGGTCAAGTGCGAGCACGGCAAGGCAGTGAGGGGCTGGAGGGAATCAGAACAATGCGAGACGAGACCACTTCCGGTCCTCGAAGGCGACGATTCGCTCATCGGATTGGACGTGGATGCACACGGGATGTCGTCATCGCTTCGATGAAACAGGTCACGCTCCTCGCCTGCGCCCCCACGCTGTGTGGTGCCGAGAAGCCCGATGAGTTCACGGTTCCAGTCGGGTGCTGACTCCTGGTTTCGACGGAAACGAGGGGCCAGGCTGTGCCGATCTGCTCGTCATGATCCGACGTCACTGCGGGGACGCGTTGATCTTGGTGGCTTCCCTCACAGTCGGTTCGATCTTGATGTTCGGCCCCTGAACCTTTGGAAGAATTCCCGCTCCTGGTTTTTCAAGCAACCGTTGGTCGTTCTGATTGATTGAAAGCTGCTGAGACGAGTGGGCATCTTCGAATGCCGCCGACTCAACCAGTGCGTTCTCGCCAGAGGCGTTCGTCTGGCCAGGATCATTGGCGAGGGCCTGTCCTTTCACGGGATCCACCGATTTCCCCATCGGATAGCCCGGATGTTTCGGCAGCATATCCGGATTGGCAAGCGCGAGGGACACCACAAGACCGACTACGAAGGGACTGGCCCAGATGATGAGCGAGGTCTTCATGATAGAACCTCCTGTGGATGGAAAGGATCCTGAATCTGAGAGATCCCTCCATGGGATCAACGTGGGCTTATGACCTAGCTGTACCTGTGTGGCGGCCTGGACTGACTGCGCCGCGCGCCGGTCTCATCCCCCTCGAAGTCATCGGTCCGATGGCTCCATGCGCTTGCGCGTCCCTATTCGTCATGATGAGCGGATCGGTAATATTCCCACAGATGAGAAACTTCCACCCGTCATACTCCCAAGCACGGTCCCCCACGAAATGCGCGGCGACACTCATTCCACCGCATCGCTCACAGGGCATGGGGTCCTCCATCGGGGGTTTGGAACACGTATGTGTAACAGCAGGTTTTAGGCTGCCTCCCGATGATCCTGTTCATCGGACCTCTGTTCCGGCTTCCCCTCATCGTGAGGCTCAGCATTCTCACCGCATAAGGCCCACATCGCGACGATCCAGGTGAGTAGCATCAGGACAATCAGGGCCATGACCGGGTACATAGAAAGTCCCTTCGGCATCGGGCAACTGGTTGCGCGGCAGGCGCGTTTCGCGACGTTTTAAACCGAGTCGCAGAGAACGATTTCCGGGCCATGAGAATCGGTCCAGATCTGTATTACATCGAGGCACAGGCCTGCTACGCCGCCTGGGTCAGCTGACGTGAATGGACCCGCGCGACCATATAACCGGGCTAGATCATGAGGAAGAGATCGAGTAGAAAGGAGGCTACACCTGGCCTCGCCACACAGTTGGATCTGTGCTCCGCAGCGGACCATGGCCACCACCTGCAGAAAGAAAAGGCGGTTACTGCCACGACATTCAGTCTACGCCCGGTAGCGAACCAGGTCAATGTGCCCAAATCCGAGGAGGCTGATCCTACATTGACATGAAGATGGGAGCGAGGGTATGAAGAAAGTGTCCGTGCTCTCACCCTCGGAGAGGAGGTCGCTGATGGAAGACCTTGGTCCACCGGACCCGAACTGCCAGCCGTCTTGAAGGCGGGTGGCTCGGCTGGAATGTCAGTTCCATCTTCGACGGTCACACCTTTTCCTTGTAGGGGAATCATCCAACAAGACTTGACCGATCGAGAGACAGGAAGCTGACCCACGAGGCTCCACCGCATGAGGGGAACCCCATTGTCCAGGTCGAGCAGGCTCGAGGCCCTCGGTATCGCGCGGCTCTCTCCGGCACCACAACCACATAACGGTCGTCGGCGCCCCAAGCGCCTACCACGGGCACCATAAGGGTCCTCCGTTCCTCCTTCCCTTGATGGCTGCCCGTGGCGTTTCTCGTTCTGGCTTCACACAGTGATTCTCTGGAGGGAGAAGTATTTCCGAGTGCAATCACCATGAGGGAGGTGGCCATGCTTGTCCATCAAGTCATGTCAACCGGTCTTGTGACGGCCAAGAAGACGGATACGGTTCGGTCGGTCGTAATCAAGATGATGAATCGACAGTGCGGGGCGATTCCCGTGGTCGAGGGAGACAATCAGCTCCTTTGAATGGTCACATTGCGCGATGTCTTGCTGCCGCTGTATCCTAACTATGGCGACTACATTCACGACAACGTACACAGCCGGAATTTTGTCGAGATGGAAGAGGGATACCCTGTGGCGCTTGGCGGGAAAGTCGAAGAGATTATGAGCCGGAATCCCTTGACGGTGGCACCTCACGATCCCATTCTGGATGCCGCCTCTTACATGGGTCTCAAGAACTTCCGGCGAATCCCCGTCGTCGACAAGGGCACGCTTGTCGGGATGGTCAGTATCGGCGACATCAACCGCGGGTTATTCTTCGAGAAAGGGATGCGGTACTGAGCCAGGATTCTTTCGAGGTACCCGTTTCGATGGACAGGGCCACGCGCATCAAGACCACCACGCCGAGCCCGTACCCTCTCGCGGCCATTCGCATCGATACTCACGACACCAAGACGTTCCGTTTTGGCCTTTCTGCCGATGCAACCCTGGACATGTTTCCCGGCGATTACCTCTACGTCCACGCCACGATCAACGGCAAGTCTGTAAAACGTCCCTACACACCCTCGTCTCTCCCTGGTACTGCGGGCTTCTTCGATCTCACCGTGAAACGCTACGAAACCGGCGTCATTTCGAAGTACCTGCATGACCAGTGCGTGGGCGACAGCGTGCTGATGAGCGGTCCTCGCCAGGGCGGCCATTGGGTCGATGGCATGGCGAAGAAGGTGGGATTCGTCGCCGGCGGCACCGGCATCACGCCGATGATCTCGATCATTCGCTGGATACTCACGAAGCGACTCGATGCAGAACTGTTTCTAGTTTTCGCGAACAAGACCGAGGCCGACATTATTTTTCGAGACGAGTGGGAACGGGATGTTCGAGCGTATCCGAACTTCCACTGTTATCATGTCGTGGAGCAGCCGCCGGCGGGATGGCCAGAGGGAACCGGGCGAATCACCGCTGATATTCTTCGCCGCCATCTTCCTCCTCCGGGTCCAGAGACCGTACTCTTCCTCTGCGGACCACCACCGATGATGAACGCCCTGGAAGAGATAATCCGGGGGCTCGGGTATCCAGAAGAGTCTGTCATCCTCCCATAAATTTGCCTCTCTGTATCGCGTTGGAAAGCTCCCCCATGACGTCTTCCCGCTAGAAAGGGCCGTCGATCTTCAGCCGTCGCAGCCTCTCTCCGATCTCAGCATGGTGTGCCCCTCAAGAACGGCAAGCCTGATTCAACATGACGGCCAGGGCGTTGCACGTTCGGTTATTCCACGACCCACAGCGTATAGCCGGAGGCCTCGCGCAGCAACTGATCCGTGATGCCCCCGCCGAAGAATCGTTTGAGCCCGTTCGATCCGTGACGGGTCACTACAATGGTTCCGAAGCTTCCGTTTCGGGCCTCGTCGAGGATATTCTGCGCGATATTGTCTTCGTGTCCGAACTTCAACGTGACGCGATCCAGAGGAAATCCAGTCTTCCCAAACAGCTCGAGCGCCTGTACCAAAATCGGGTACTCCACCATGCTTTCCTCCCGCACCCAGTTCTCCTGATCGTGTTGCAACTCCGTGGCCAAGTGAACCTCCCCTGAGGGATCCTCGGACCCACCATGTTCCAACAGTTCGCGCGGCATCGGTTTCAACACATGAAACAGGGTAACCTGCACGTTACGAACGTCGCGCAGCAAGGTGCCCACATAGCGCAGCGCCCTGGCGGAATGCTCAGAGTCATCGATGGCGATCATGATTCGTGAGATGATACTGTTCCCGCGAGGGATCGTCGTCGGGAGAGGGGTCGGTATCATACGTCACCCGACTGCTGAGGGTGAACGGTGGAATTCCGTGACCACCGGAAACACGAGTGCGGCAAAGTCCCAGTATCGCATGCGGATCGCATCCGAATGGGTCCCTGCTTGGAAGACGATCTCCTCATCCTCCGCGAGCGATTGATCGACATACACAGGGAGCCCATAGAGGTTGCCGAAGGGCGGCATGGCGCCCAACTCGCAGTCGGGAAACAGGCCTGTGATCTCATTCTCGGTTGCAAGCCGCACCTGGTTGGTGGCGAAGACAGTCCTCAAGCGATGGAGGTCCAAGTTCCAGCTCGCGGGCAGCACCGTCATCACGAACCGCTCATCCACCTTCACGATCACAACCTTGGCCATCTGCTTCTCCGGGGTATGGAGCGTCTGCGCAATGGCAAGGGCACGAAAGGCCTCCGGGTGGGGCAACACATCATAATGAACTCGTTCATGATCGAGATATTCATTGAGTGTTCGTGAGATGGACATGGTGACACCTCCTGTGGTGGCTGACCTCGCGACAGAGGTCAGCTGCTGGAATGGTTGAGAGGGATGGAGGACTGCTCGATAACGACGTGGCTGTGGCGGGGACGCGTTTCATGATCAAGGCTCCGCTGTGATCATGAGGCTCACTCGACGTGTGCAGTATACGCCGTTTGCAATGTCAAGTCTTGGGGAAAAATTCACAGGGGGGAAAAACGAGTAGAGCAACAAGGAAGGGGTGGGCAAGCAGGTTGTTGCTTGACCCAGAGAAATCAAACAACTAAATAAACGAGACAGACCAAATGAACAAGACAGGCTCCCAGGCCGATTATGTGGTGTGAACCGCCTTCTGTCGTTGAGGAGAGCTGCCTATGAGACAAATAGGTAAATGGTCGCGGCTTGTGACCGTCACGGGACTCTGTCTTCTCGGGGCGTGCGCCGAGCACAGCCCGCTCGGTAGCTTCGCGGACTCCACGAAAGATTGTGCGGAGATGCTCCTGCAACGAGATAGTCAGACAGTCGCGAAGACCAGAGAGCAACGATTCTTGGGGAAGGTGCCGGACACAACCGCGCGTTGTCTCGGGGGGAAGCATGCCGAGAGTCTCAGGGAGGGGCCGTGGTTGGATTGGCCGAATTATTGGGCCGCTGGTGATGCCACGTCTCTTGCTCCTGCGCGGCTTCTTGCCCATCCCAAGGTGATTGGTCCCAATGCGCACGGGATCAACGGCGCGCTCTATGAGCTAGAGTTACAACGTATCGAACTCATCAAGTTCAATCTCTTCGACAACAACAAGACTTACGAGGCCTACGTCACAGGCCGCAGCGGCGAGGCCGGGCCGGTGCTGAATACCTGGCCGGAAATGCGATTCCCGCAGAGTCATCCCGACTTCAAATCTGTCGGTGGCGATCAGACGCAGATCTGTCGGGGAGAGTTGATTCGCTTCCGTACCCTTACCGGCACGTGCAACGATATCCGCAATCCACTGATGGGATCGACGCATCAACTCTTTGCGCGGAACGTGGACTTCGACACCACGTTTCCCGATTTGGGTCTGAATGAGACGGCCAGGAATCGCCATGGGGATCGAGTAGGGCTGTTGAAGCCAGATCCGCAAGTCATTAGCCGAAAGCTATTCACGCGAGCGCAGTCGCAGCCGGACAGATGTCGTGACGGCTACGGCCTGCCTGGTGGCGGGAAAGAGGCCGAGTGCGAGTACAAGAAGGCGCCGTTCTTCAATGTGCTGGCGGCTTTCTGGGTCCAGTTCATGACCCACGACTGGTTCGCGCATTTGGAAGAGGGGCACAATCGGCCGGAGTGGATGGCCGTCGGCTGCGCGACGCAACTGGTCAAGAACATCGAGCAACCGCTGACGGAAGCGGGCGTCAAGCAGCTAGGTTGCCGGCCCGATGACAAGATCGATGCGGCCTACATCGCTGAAGGTACCGAGCCTAGGTCATTTACACGGGACGGCAAGGCCTATCTCACGCGGGCCCCGAAGACCACCGCGAATCACGTCACCGCCTGGTGGGATGCCTCCCAGCTCTATGGCTACGACGAGCGGTCTGGCAAACGAGTGAAGCGCGATCCGAAAGAACCAGCCAAATTGTTGCTGATGCCTGTCAGAGAGGGGGTGGGAGCGGGTGACAAGCTGGGATACCTGCCGGTTTTTGAACCGGGAGATCCGATCAATCCTGAGTGGTCCGGTCAGGAGGCCGCAGCCTTTCCGGACAACTGGAGCATCGGGACCAGCTTCTATCACAACGTCTTTGCCAGGGAACACAACGCCTTTGTCGATGCATTCCGGAAGCAGGCAGCTCGCAAGCCCGATGGGGACAGCGGCTTAAGAAATCCCGCCCGCCCCGATGTCGTCATCCGCTACAGAGACGTCACGCCGAACGAATTGTTCCAGGTCTCCCGGCTGGTCGTCGCTGCCGAAATTGCCAAAATCCACACCACCGAATGGACCACGCAACTGCTCTACAACGAGCCGTTGAATCGAGGCATGAATGCCAACTGGCACGGGGTTTTTGCAAAGCAGGAGGTGGTGGCGGACGCGTTGAAGGAAGTCTTGCGCCGCCTCGGCGACACGAATGACGCGAAGAAGGCGAACAGCCTCTATGCGGCGCTGACCGGCGGACCTGGCATCTTCGGGTTAGGCAACCGGGTATATGACGGCGTGCCGCTCGTAGGCCTGATCGAACCCGACAAACTAGACCGTTGGGACCTGAAAAACGACGATCATATCAACGGGGGCGTGAACCATTTCGGCTCCCCCTTCAATTTCCCCGAGGAGTTCATCACAGTGTACCGGCTGCATCCATTACTGCCGGACCTGATCGAATACCGTGAGTGGAACAAGGAGCCGAACGTCATCCGGTACAAGATGCCGCTGATAGAGACTTTCCGGGGGAAGGCGACCGAGGCCATGAGGCAGAAGGGCCTGGCGAATTGGGCGCTCAGCATGGGCCGCCAGCGGCTGGGAGCCCTGATCCTCCAGAACCATCCGCAATTTTTGCAAAACCTCAAGATGAATCGCTTGCAGTCTCCCACGCAACAGATCGACGTGGCTGCGCTCGATCTCATCCGGGACCGGGAGCGAGGAGTCCCTCGCTATAACGAGTTCCGCCGCCAGTATGGACTGAAGCAATTGACCAGTTTCGACGACTTCGTCGACACGCGTCTGCCTCTGGATTCGCCGGCTCGGCGCGAGCAGGAGCAGCTCGTGAAGACGTTGCGTGACGTGTACGGGCAGCACCAGTGCGATGCATCCAAGAAGATCACCGAGGCGCAGCTGAACGACAATGGCTCGCCCATCGACGATTGTTTGGGGCATCCGAACGGCAGCCTGATCGACAACATCGAGGACGTCGATACCGTGGTGGGATGGCTGGCGGAATTCAGGCGGCCCCATGGCTTCGCCATTTCCGAAACCCAGTTCGTCGTGTTTATCCTCAATGCCTCGCGCCGCCTCTTCAGCGACCGGTTCTTTACCTCCAGTTTTCGCCCGGAGTTCTACAGCACTCTCGGCGTCGAGTGGGTTACGAAGAACGGGCCTGGCCCTGAGATAATGGAACAGGGTACCCCCAATGGCCATCAGCAACAAGTCTCTCCGATGAAACGCGTGCTGCTGCGGGCGATGCCGGAACTAGCAGGCGAACTTCAAACGGTGGTGAATGTATTCGATCCCTGGGCGCGGGATCGCGGAGAATATTACAGCCTGGAATGGAAGGCTCGGGTGGGGGCGGAGGGGGACGAGGCGTTCGCCAACAAGAAGTGAGGGAGGCCTATTGATCTCCTGTGCTCGCACAACGCGCGGCCTTCGAAGGCCCTCGCCAGGGTTAATGGCACGTCCCGGGAAATCGATTGCGAAGCAATCGGAGGGCGGGGCGGGTGAAAAGTATTTGCCAGTGGGCGGGCGCGCGAGAAAACTGCGCGCAGTGGGAGATCAAACAGCCCCAATCCCTGACGAGATGGCGAGCGAGCTTGGAGGGTAGTTCGGCGGGAGGCGGCTTACTTGAATTGCCCCCGGTCCTTTTGAAATTCCGGATGGTACGGTCCTGCAGGAATCCCATACCCAGATTGGCTCGCGGCCATGTCGTTCGCCTGAATGGCAATGGGTCGATATTGCACTGTCGTGGCGGTAATCGCCGCGTTCACCGCGGCGGCGACAAGGGCCCCGATAAGTCCGCCCCCTCCTCCCCCACCTCCGCTATCGTGAACGACCTTCTGCTTTCCAGTCCACAGCACGGCTCCGGTATCGGCATCCACGAGACGGTACTCGGCTCCCACAATAATGTTTGAGGCGACGACGATGTAGGACGTCGCCCAGTCCGTAATCGTCACGTAGAGGATCGAATCGGTCCCGAAGACCTCTTTGAATTTTTCCGGGGGGATGGCGGCGATGGCGCCTTCGTCGGTTGCGCCCAGATCGTTGAGAATGTCTTGAACGAGAAACACCGGGAACACGTAATATCCGCGCTCGGCGAATGCTGCGCTGACGGTCGTCAGAAAGACGGCCGGGGCATCCACCGCCGTTGTTTTGTTGGCGGGAGGAACGACAAGAATCGAACGTGGTTGATGGTCAAAAAAGCTCGAGTAGTCCGGTTTGGGCTGCGTGACGCATCCAGAGAGCGACAGGACAGCACAGGCAGCGATGACACACGAGAAGAGTCTCATGGCGTAGATTTCTTCTCCTGCTCTTTTTCTTTCCGTCCATGAATCCTGGAGATCATTGTCTCCATCAGCGGTTTCGATTCCGGGTACAATGCGGCTTCTTTCTGCAACTGCGTGATCGCCTCATCGGTTCTTCCTTGCTTCAACAGGAGATACCCGTAGTCGGCATGGATGCCGGGTCCTACCTTCCCGTTATTCGCCTGGGCTTCGTTGATCGTGGCGAGCAGCATCGTCGCAGCCTCCGCCTCGCCCCCTGCGCCGGCATGCTGCTGGCGAGAAAAGAGACTCTCTTCATAGGAGCCCCAGTAGAACTGTTTGGCGGGAAGGCATGCACTCACGCTTAACGCGCATACGGCAAGGATGGTGAATCTGAATAGGCGTGGCCTCATCGGACGTCGATCGTCCGGGTTGAACCCGTTCCGATAAACACTTTCTGTTTGAATCGGACAAGTCCGGCTTCACGAATTTCGATCTCGTGTGTGCCCGGTGTGACGCCGAGTTGGCCGCCTGCTCGATAGGCCTCCCCGGTTCCGATCGCGTTGCCGTCCAAGAAGATCTCATGATGGCCGGCTATATTGGAAAATCGAATGTATCCTTCGTCTTTGTTCTGATCGACGTTCGAGGTGGTGGTTTGTGAAACAGGTCCGAAGAGGGGCGCAAACAGACCGCATCCGGACAGGAGCAGGATGCTCAGCAGGAACAGGCTGCGCAGTGCGATCGTGGTCATGATCGGCTCCTTCCCATTAAAACTGGATCAAGTGATCAGTCGTCGGGGTCGGACCGTTGACGATCTTGCAGATTGAGCCCTCGTTGGTCTCCGAATCCCCGAAGAACGACACCACTTCCAGTTCGCCTACCTGGGTATGAGGTAGCTGGACATTGAATCCTGTTTGCGGACTCTTGATGACTTTGCCCGCGCTCATCACCTTCAAGTGGTCGCTCACCCGAAGTCCCTGGCGTGATCCGCCTGAGACGATGACGTTGGCGCCTTCCACCGTCAGAATGCCCGTGGTCCAAGGCTTATCGGCCAGCTTGTTGATGAGTTTGTCGATCAGGTTCACCACGGCTGCAGAGAGAGCTTTGTCGTTCAGCGTCGAATCGAAGGTCGCGCGATCGCCGAGTCCGAGAATCGTCGATTGTTCAAGTCTGGCGTCTCCCGCGCCGTCGTCGCTGAAGAAGGCGTGACCGGTGCGAGGATCGACTAGTCGGGCGTTCACCTTGGCATGGGCGATCTGCTGCCGTGATCGGGAAAACATCTGGACCTCGCCGACGTCCTTCCGGCCGAACTCGGCGATGGAGCCGAAAATTAACGCATCGACACCGACCATGCTCTGTTTGAATTGCTCTCGGCTAAGGCCCATTAGCTCGCTTTCAGCTTCGAGCTTGTTGAGATCCTGCCGTTCGAGCACGATAAATTTTCCTGAGCGGGTCAACTCGGTCGAAAGCATGTCGGCCGCTTGTTTGCCGAGCCGATCGAAATTAGGGTCCCGGTTATAGGCTTCGCCAAATAAGCTCGGTGATGGGGTGCGAGCTTCGTTGGTGAACCGTGCCACTGCGACTTTCCGCTTGAGTATCCGGGCCGACGTGCTGGATGAGGCCACAGAAAGATTCGTCGGTGCTTGGGCCACTGGATTTGGTGGGGTGGGACGTGATTCTACCACCTCTCGTTTGTCGTAGCTGGCGCAACTAGTACACAGCAGGAGGAAGGCTAGAACGAGCGGGAAACGTCTCATGATCACCTCACAAAGCCGCTGATTACCCAACCTCAAGCCGAGGCTACGGTAGCAGATACCTGATAGGTGAGCAAGTGTGGGTTCCACAGAGTCTCCTCAATAATGCTGCTATTGCCAGTCCTTCGTATGTGATGTAAATGTTGGCCGCGCGTATTAGAGGATCGACCAGGCGGCCCCCGTGTGGAGAGAAACAAGCGAGCGTGGAAGGGGAATGGCGAGACAGCTGGCATGGTCTCTGTGCTCGCAGAGCCCCCACGATAAAGAAACTCGTGGGGTCGTTGCTTGAGCTTGCACCTCGCGGTTTGGCGGTTTCAGAAAGCAGTTCTTGCCATGTCCGCGCGCGGGATTGCGTAGTTGGTCCCTGCCTCGGTAGAATCTCTCCAAGCTGATCTTCTCTCCGAGATTGATTGATCCAATGTGGTATTTCGCAGAGGCATCACATATGAATCGTCGCAAATTGAGGGGGAACTGCCATAAGCGGCCGCTGGCCTACTTCTTTGCTTTCTGGTCACTGATCACACTCCTGGTGGTGAGTGCTGTTCCAACCTATGCGGAGTGGTTGGCGATTGAGAAAAAATATCAATCACCAGGAATACACACGGTGTACTTCGATCCAGACACCATCCGCAGAGAAGGGCATCTGGTGACGATATGGCAATTGACTGACTATAAGTCGGTGCAAGGGAATGTGGGGTTGGGGCGCTTCGGAGTGGACCCCAGCCGAT
>Ga0247727_10008854_pt1 | contig 18511 bp, 18 predicted proteins | sample WisWelCaveWW1625_FD_202498 | JGI IMG/M metagenome (GOLD analysis project Ga0247727, IMG submission 202498) | Biofilm microbial communities from Wishing Well Cave, Virginia, United States - WW16-25 | ecosystem: Environmental > Aquatic > Deep subsurface > Groundwater > Cave microbial mat | place... | reverse complement strand
TGCGTGATGTGGTTGCGCACCGTCTTTTCCGACATCTCGAGGTGCGCCGCGATCTGCGCGTTGTCCAGTCCCTGCGCGATGCGCTCTAGAATCTCGGACTCGCGCGTGGTGAGATTGTCGAAAGCCTTCGCCCTGTGTCCTGGCGCCGGCACGAAGGCGCGCAGCTCCTCGAAGAACCGCTCGAACGCCGGCTCGTGCGCGAGAAGGATGTGGTTCTCCGTTTCGAGCGGCACCAGCCGCGCGCTCGGAATCAGGCCGGCGAGCAGCCGCCCCTCCTCGAACGGCGCCCGGCGGTCGTTGCGGCCGTGGAGCAATAGCGTCGGACTGGACACCAGCGGCGCGCGCTGCTGCACGTCGATATTGAAAAAGGCACGAATGATGCGGACGGCATTCTCCGGCGAGGCGGATCTACGCTGCAGTTCGCTGAGCGAATTGATCTGCTCCATCGTGGCGCCGGGCGCAAATTGCATTGCGAACATATGACGGTACGAGGCGTCCTCGCGCCCCCAGCCGGTTTCCACCAGCTTCAATTGCGCCTCCAATTCTGCTATTCGCTCCGGCGGCAGGCCGCGCTTCATCCAGCCCCGCCCGTAGCTGCCGAGCAGCACCAGCTGAGTGACGCGCTCCGGGTGGCGCGCGGCGTACTCGATCGAGATGGGGGCGCCCTGCGAGCAGCCGAGCAGCGCGAACCGATCGAGGCCGGCGGCATCCACCACCGCTTCGAGGTCGCCCACCCAGGCCTCAAAGGAGAAGTCGGTTACGTCCCTGTCAGACAAGCCGCAGCCACGCTCATCCATCCGTAGGAGCGTGTGGTCTGCGGAAAGCGCCTCGATCCATGGCCGCCAGATTGGACTCTGGAACTCATACTCGAGGTGTGTCAGCCAGTGCGGGGCTTTGACGAGCGGCGGGCCTTGCCCCGTCATAGCGTAGGCGATCCGCGTCCCATCGGAACTCTTGCAGAACCGGATCTGCTGGTTCACCCCTTTACAATACCGCAGGAGCGGTTGTGCAACATTCTGGAGAATTCGACTACGTGATCGTCGGCGCCGGCAGCGCCGGCTGCCTGCTCGCCAACCGCCTGTCCGCGGATCCCTCCACCACGGTGCTGCTCCTCGAAGCCGGCGGCCAGGACGACTGGTTCTGGATCGATATCCCCGTCGGCTACCTCTACACCATCGCCAACCCGCGCACCGACTGGTGCTACAAGACCGAGCCCGACCCGCATCTCGCCAACCGCTCCATCCACTATGCGCGCGGCCGCGTGCTGGGCGGCTGCTCCTCGATCAACGCCATGATCCACATGCGCGGGCAGAAGGAGGACTGGGATTATTGGGCGTCGCTCGGCAATGCCGGCTGGTCGTGGAAGGAGATGCTCCCGCTGTTTCAACAGCTGGAGGATTACGAACACGGGGCGGTGGATTCCTACGGCACGGGCGGCGAGGTGCGCGTGGAGGATCCGCGCGTGCGCTGGGAGATTCTGGACGCCTGGAGGGCGGCAGCGCAGGAATGCGGGATTCAACCCATTCGAACATTCAACACGGGGGACAACACGGGCTGCGCGTATTTCCAGATGAACCAGAGGAAGGGCGTGCGCTGGAGTGCGACGAAGGCTTTCCTTCGCCCGGTAATGAGCCGACCCAATCTCAAGGTACTCACCGGAGCCCACGCAACGCGCGTACGTTGCGAAGGCCGTGCCGCCGCGGGCGTCGAGTTTCGCGCCGGCGGCGACTCGCGCTACGCCAAGGCCTCGCGCGAGGTGATCCTCGCCGCCGGCGCGATCGGATCGCCCCAACTGCTGCAGCTATCGGGCATCGGATCGGGAAAACTGCTGCAACAGTTCGGCATTCCTGTCGTTCATGATTTGCCTGGCGTCGGCGAGAACCTTCATGACCATCTGCAGGTTCGCATGCAGTACAAGGTGAGCGGCGTGAAGACGCTGAATGAGACGGCGAACAGTCTTTTCGGCAAAGCGGCGATGGGACTGGAGTATTTGCTGTTCAGGACCGGGCCGCTCACCATGCCGCCCTCGCAGCTCGGCGCCTTTGCGAAAAGCGACCCGCAGCAGCCCACCGCCAACATCGAATGGCACGTGCAGCCGCTGTCGCTGGATAAGTTCGGCGACCCGCTGCACCCCTTCCCCGCGATTACGCCGAGCGTGTGCAACCTGAGGCCGAACGCGCGCGGGTGGGTGCGCATCCGGTCAGCCGATCCGGCTGCCGATCCGGAGATAAAGCTCAACTATCTCTCGACGCAGGAGGACCGCAGGGTGGCGGTGGACGGGATGCGCTTTACCCGGCGCATCATGGCGGCCAATGCTCTCGCCAAGTACCGGCCGGAGGAATTTCGCCCCGGACCAGCGGTGCAAAGCGAGGCGGAACTGGAGCGCGCCGCAGGCGAACTGGGCACCACCATCTTCCACCCCATCGGCACCTGCAAGATGGGCCAGGACGTGCTGGCGGTGGTGGACGAACGGCTGCGCGTGCGCGGCGTGGACCGGCTACGCGTGATCGACGCGTCGATCATGCCGCGCATCACCTCGGGCAACACCAACGCGCCTACCTACGCCATCGCCGAGAAAGGCGCGCGCATGATGCTGGAGGACGGCAGGCGCTAGGGAAACGACGCTTGGCGCTTGACTTGCGCCAGGCCCTGCGGCAGCGTGTGCGGAGCAGTACTTGCCAAAGGAGAGATCATGAGACTTTTGCTGATTGTCCTGACTGCGCTCGCGGCGTCAGGGTGTGCAGTCGGGAACAAGCACGGCTACAACATAGGGCCGGATCTTGCCGTGCAGGGCACGCGCTCGGTCGGCGTGGTCGCCCAGGATGCGCGGCCGTACGTCCTGACTAGGGAAAAGACGCCCGATTTCGTCGGCGTTCAGCGCGGCGGCTTCGGCAACCCGTTCAACATCACTACCGACAGCGGCAGGCCGCTCGCCGACGACTTCTCGATGGCGATCGTGAACTCGCTCTCGCGCAAAGGCTTCAAGTCGACCGCGCTCAGCGTGGCCCCCGGAAGCGCCGCGGACGCCAGAGCGCTCGCGGCGCGAGCCGGGGCCGAGCGCCTCGCCCTGGTGATGATCCACGAATGGAAGAGCGACACGTACCAGAATACGGCGCTGCATCACGACTTGATCCTTCGGGTCTTCGATGCGAACGGCAGCGAACTGGCGAACAACCGCATTGCCGGCCGCACCGATCTGGGCGGCAGCGCAATTAACCCGCCCAGCCACGCCAAGATCGCGGTCCCGCAGTTCTATCGCAAGACGCTCGAGGAATTGTTCGGTGCCGACGCGATCGTCAAGAGCCTGCGCTAGCAGGCAGCGCGGATAACTCGCCGCGCGCTAGGCGCCGTTCAGCGTCCAGTCGAAAACGCTGTAGCGCAGCCGCACGCGGCCTGCGCGCCGTTCCACGGCATCGATGTCCTCGTCGCGCTGCAGGCGCGAGATGACGAACTCGCGCACGCCGCTGTCGCCGCCGAAGTCGGCGCTGTACCAGTCGAACAGCTTGGGCACGACGAGCGTCGCGCCGGCGTCGGCGACGCGAACCTGCGCCGCGAGGTAGGTGCAGGCGGCGTCTTCCAGCGCCGCTGCGAGACCGTCGGCAGCATAGGCCGCCGGGCGCGGAGAGGAACGGCAGGCCGAGTACATGGCGAAATGCACCCGCTCGTCGAACATGAAGGGGGCGAGCGCCTGCCGCGGGTCCCCGGCTCGAAAGGGCGTGCCTCCCATCCGCAATCGCGGCGCATTGATCCGCAGCAGCCCGTGCTCGATCTCATCGAGGGAGAACACGTGCCCGCTGACCACGTAGCGGGAGTCGGAGAAGAAATCTTTCATGGCGTGAACGCCGGCGACCGCGCTGCGCGCGACTACTGCGTGTACCACGAGCGCGTTGTACACGTTGAGCCAGAACGGCAGGCGCCGGCCGACGCCAAGCCCGGCGCAATCGAACTCCGCGAGCGAGCGGGCAACGGCGGCCAGTGTGTCGAACTCGGGGGAAACGGCGAAGCGCCTGTAGTCGAATGTGTGCCCGGCCAGCCGGTAGTGCGCCGCGCAGGCGCGCGCAAGCGCCTCCTGCAGCGCCTTCGGCGCATCGCCGATCAGGGGACGCGCGCCTGCCTCGATGTCGTTCAGCACCGGCATGGTGGCCGCGCCGCCGCTAGAACTCGTCGTCCAGCTCCGCCTGCGGCAGGGAGAGCGTGCGCAGGCGGAAGCGCCCGTCGTCGTCGAACAGCCAGGTCTGGGTGAAGGCGAGCCGCTCGTCGCCGTTCATCAGCTGCGGCAGCGGCCTCGGCAGTTGCGGGCCGAGCCGGCGCCAGGCGCGCTCGACCTCGTCGACGAGCTCGGGGCTGTGCAGCGGCGCCCGGAACAGCTCCAGCCGCGCCAGTTCGCCGTCCGCGTTCACCTCGACGTACACCACGATGACGGCGCGCAGGGGGTTGGGCGGGGGTCCGGCAAAGACCCCCGCGACATTGGCGGCGTGCAGCAGCTCGTCCACGTGGCGCTGGTACTCGGCCAGGGTGCTGGCGTGCGAGACAGCAATCTCCGGCGCGAGGGCCGTTACGGCGGGAACCTGGAGGAACACCGGAGGCTCCAACACAGGCGGCGCCGGCGCGCACGCCGCCAGCGCGAGGAGCGCAACGACTTGAAAGCAGCGGGCCAAGCCCCCACTTTGGGCTAACATTCCGCGTCCCGTTCGGGCGCCATCAGGAGGCTATCTTAAGATGAAACGCATCGTGCTGTTTTTGGCCACCAACCTGGCAGTGGTGCTGCTGCTGTCGGTGATCATCAACCTGCTCGGCCTGAACCGGTGGTTGACGGAGAACGGCATCGACTACACCGGGCTGCTGATGTTCTCGGCGGTGGTCGGCTTCGCCGGCTCCTTCATCTCGCTCCTGATTTCCAAGACCGCGGCCAAGTGGTCCACCGGGGCCAAGGTCGTCGACGGCTCGGAGGGCACCACCCAGTACTGGCTGGTGAATACGGTCAAGCAGCTCGCCGACAAGGCCGGCATCGGCATGCCCGAAGTCGCCATGTACGAGGGCGCGCCCAACGCCTTCGCCACCGGCGCGTTCAGGAATTCCTCGCTGGTGGCCGTGTCCAGCGGCCTGCTGCAATCCATGAGCAAGGAAGAGGTCGAGGCGGTGCTCGGCCACGAGATCGGCCACATCGCCAACGGCGACATGGTGACCCTCACCCTGATCCAGGGAGTGGTGAACACCTTCGTGGTGTTCCTCGCGCGCGTGGTCGGCTTCTTCGTCGACAAGGCCATTTTTCGTACCGAGCGCGGCATCGGGGTGGGCTTCTACATCACCGTGTTCGTGTGCGAGATCGTGTTCGGCATCCTCGCTTCGATCATCGTGGCCTGGTTCTCGCGCCAGCGCGAATTCCGCGCCGACGCGGCCTCCGCGCAACTGCTCGGAACGCCGCGGCCGATGATCAACGCGCTCTCCCGCCTGGGCGGGCTCGAGCCCGGTGCGCTGCCGCCCGCGATCCAGACGGCGGGCATCACCAACAAGCCCTCGGGCATCTTCGCCCTGTTCTCCACGCACCCGCCGTTCGAGGAGCGCATCGCCGCGCTGCGCTCGCGCGCCCCCGGCCAGGTCTAGGCCTAAGACCCACCCTGCCCTACCTGCTACGATTCCGGTCATGAAGATCGGCATCGTCGGTGTGAGCGGCTACGGCGGCGGCGAATTGCTGCGGCTGTGCGCGGGCCACCCGGCCTTCGAGATCGCCTATGTCGGCGGCGAAGCCACCGCCGGCCAGGCGCTCGCGCAGCGCTTCCCCGCGCTCGGCGGCCATCCCGCCGGCAAACTCGTCATCCAGCCGTTCGCGCCGGAGAAGATTTCCGGCGTCGACCTGCTGTTCGTTTCACTGCCCACCGGCAAGTCGCGCGAGCCGCTCGCCCGAGTGCCGAAGAGCGTGAAGGTCGTGGACGTCGGCGGCGATCACCGCTTCGTCGAGGGTTGGACCTACGGCCTCACCGAACTGCCCGGCCAGCGCGACAAGGTTCGCGGCACCTCCCGCCTGGCCAACCCCGGCTGCTACCCGGCGGCGGCGCTGCTCGCGCTCACACCTTTGGTCAAAGAGGGCCTGATCGAGTCCGAGGGCATCGTCATCGACGCGAAGAGCGGCATTACCGGCACAGGCCGCGGCGGCGCCAGCGACTACGGCTACGCCGAGACCAACGAGGACGTCTTCGCCTACGGACTGGAAGCGCATCCGCACGTGCCGGAGATGGAAAAAGCGCTGGCGCAGGTGGGCGGGAGGAAGTCCACCATCGCCTTCACGCCGCACCTCGTGCCGATGACGCGCGGCATCCTCGCCACCTGTTACGCGCGGCCCAAGGGGTCCATGACTGCGGCACGCCTGGTCGACGCGGCCGAGGCCTGTTATCACGGCGAACCGTTCGTGAGGGTGCAGGCGCTGGAACAGGGGCGCAGCGCGCACACGGGCTGGACCACCGGTTCGAACCTGGCGTTCCTGTCCTACGCCGTAAACGCTCAGACCGGTCTGGTGGTGGCGCTGGGCGCCATCGACAACCTCGGCAAAGGCGCCTCGGCGCAGGCCGTGCAGAACGCCAATCTCATGACGGGTCAGACCGAGACCGCCGGCCTCGCCGGATTGCCGCTCTGGCCGTAGATCACGAAGGCGCGCGCCGCTGGGTCGATACCCTTCTGGCGTGGTACTTCGTCTCGGTGTGGGGCTCGGGCTACCTCGCCACCAAAGTCGGCATCCAGTACGCGGCGCCGTTCACATTTCTGTCCTTGCGTTACCTGTTCGGGCTGCTGTGCCTCTTGCCTGTGCTCCTTTGGCTGCGCCCGCCGTGGCCGGCGTCCCGGCGCGAATTCGCGCACGTGGTGGCGGCCGGCCTGCTGATGCACGGCATCCAGCTCTCGGGCAGCCACTATGCGCAGTACCTGGGCCTGTCCGCCGGCATCGTGGCGCTGATCCTCGCGGTGCAACCGTTGTTGACCGCAGTGGTCGCGCGGCGCTGGCTGCACGAGCGGCTTGCGCCGCGGCAGTGGACCGGTGTCGCCATCGGCCTGGCCGGCGTGCTGCTCATCGTCTGGCACAAGATCGACGTGCGCGAGCTGACCCTGGGCGCCCTCGTCGCGATCACCGTGGCGCTCGCCGGGGTCACCGCCGGCACGCTGTACCAGCGCGTCTACTGCCCGACCGTGAATCTGTACAGTGCCGCCTGGGTCCAGTTCGCCGCCTCGCTCGTCCTGCTCGCGCCGCTCGCGTTCGCCTTCGAAGGCGCGAAAGTGGACTGGAGCTGGCCGCTCGCCGGATCGATCGCCTTCCTGGTGATCCTCGCTTCGATCTTCGCCGTCAACGCGCTGCACACCCTGATGCGCCACGGACAGGCCACCAAGGTGACCAGCATCCTGTACCTCACCCCCATCTTCGCCGTGGTGCTGGAGTACCTGATGTTCGACGTGGTGCCGAGCGCGCTCACCTTTGGCGGCATAGCCGTCACCTGCCTGGGCGTTTCGCTGGTCACCGCCGGCAAGCTGCGACAATCCATGGCGTGACGCTCGGCCTCGCGATTCTCCTTACCGTGCTGACCCACGTCGCGTTCGTGGGCAGCCGGGTGACGGTGGCGCTCTACGGCATCCAGCTTGGCGCCACGCCGCTCACCGTCGGGGTGCTGATGTCGCTGTACGCGTTCCTGCCGATGCTGCTCGCGGTGGCCGTGGGACGGCAGATCGACCGCATCGGCCCGCTCCAGCCCATGCTCTACAGTTCGGCGGCGCTGGTGGCCGCCGTGGCGCTGCCGGGACTGTGGCCGAGCCTCGCCGCCCTGCACCTCGCCGCCGTGCTGATCGGCACGAGTTTTCTGTTTTATCACGTGGCGCTGAACAACGTGATCGGCCAGCTCGGCACGCCCGCCGACCGCGCGGTGAATTTCAGCTGGTTCGCGCTCGGCTACTCCATCAGCGGCTTCTTCGGCCCGCTGCTCGCCGGCTTCGCCATCGACGGTGTCGGCCATCGCGCCGCGTTCCTGATGCTGGCGGCGTTTCCCACGCTCGCCACGCTGGTGCTCTACAGGCGCCGCCACCTGCTGCCGGGCGCGGCCGGCGCGCAGCACCAGGGCGGCGAGCGCCGCATCGGCGACCTGCTGCGCGAGCCGCAACTGCGTAGCGCCTTCATCGCCAGCGCAGTGCTGGCGATGGGCTGGGACCTCTACACCTTCGTCATGCCGGTGTACGGCTCGAGCATCAAGCTGTCCGCCTCCACCATCGGCGTCATCATGGGCACTTTCGCCGGGGCCACCTTCGTCGTGCGGCTCGCCATGCCGGCGCTGTCGCGGTACCTCAAGGAATGGCCCATGGTGATCGCGGCGATGGGCATCGCCGGCTTGTCCTACGCCCTCTTCCCGCTCGCCGAGAGCGTGCCGCCGCTGATGGCGCTCTCCTTCCTGCTCGGCCTCGGGCTGGGCTGCGCGCAGCCGTTCATCATGTCGCTCCTGTACGCCGCCTCGCCGCCGGGGCGCCAGGGCGAGGTGGTCGGCGTGCGCACCACCATGCTGAACGGCAGCCACACCTTCCTGCCGCTCGCCATGGGCGCGCTTGGCGCGGCGCTCGGCATGGGGCCGGTGTTCTGGTCGATGGCGGCGTTCCTCGTTTGCGGCGCGGGGTTCGCGTGGCGCCGGGTAAAATGAAGCCCCGATGCGCCGTGTCACCCTCACCCAGTTCCTCATCCAGCGCCAGCACGCGGGCAGGATCAACGCCGACCTGCGGCTGCTCATCGAGACCATCGCGCGCGCCTGCAAGGCGATCAGCACGCGCGTCAACAAGGGTGCGCTCGCCGACGGGCTCGGCTCGGCGGGCACCGAGAACGTGCAGGGCGAAGTGCAGAAGAAGCTCGACGTGATCTCCAACGAGATCCTGCTCGAGGCGAACGAATGGGGCGGCAACCTCGCCGCGCTCGCCTCGGAGGAGATGGAGACCCCGCATCCCATCCCCACGCACTTCCCCAAGGGCGAGTACCTGCTGCTGTTCGATCCCCTGGACGGCTCGTCGAACATCGACGTCAATATCTCGGTCGGCACGATCTTCTCGGCGCTGCGCTGCCCCAAGGTGGCGAGCGGCGAATTGTGCGAGCCGACCGAGGCGGCTTTCCTGCAGCCGGGGCGCAAGCAGGTGGCGGCCGGATTCGCGGTGTACGGCCCCACGACGGTGTTCGTGCTCACGGCCGGCGACGGCGCGCATGGCTTCACCCTGGACCGCGAGACCTACACCTTCGTCCTCACCCACCCCGACATCCGCATTCCCGAGGACACGGCGGAATTCGCCATCAACGTCTCCAACCAGCGGCGCTGGGAGCCGCCGGTGCGGCGCTACATCGACGAGTGCCTCGCCGGCAAGGACGGCCCACGCGGCAAGGACTTCAACATGCGCTGGGTGGCCTCGATGGTTGCGGACGTGTTCCGCGTGCTGTCGCGCGGCGGCATCTTCATGTACCCGCGCGACGCGAGGTACCAGGACGGGCGCCTGCGCCTGATGTACGAGGCCAACCCGATGGCGTTCATCGTCGAGCAGGCGGGCGGCGGCGCCACCGACGGCAGTACGCCGATCCTCGACTTGCAGCCCAAAGGCCTGCACCAGCGCGTGGCTGTGGTCCTCGGGTCGAAGAACGAAGTGGAGCGGGTCACCTCGTACCACCGGTGAAAATCGGGGTCACCGGTGAAAATCGGGGTCAGACCCCAATAAAAAGGCCGGGGGCTCGCGCCGTCCGGCCTTTTCTGGACTCCCCTGAAACGGTTACTTCAGGTGCTTGTTGACCAGCTTGGTCATCTCGAACATCGAGACTTGCGCCTTGCCGCCGAACACCGCCTTGAGCTTGTCGTCGGCATTGATCATGCGACGGTTCTTCTTGTCCTGCAGGCTGTTGCGCTTGATGTAGCCCCAGATCTTCTTGGTCACTTCGGTGCGCGGCTGGGCGCTCGAGCCGATAACCGCCGCGAGCATCGCGCTTGGGTTCATCGGCTTCATGAACGCCGCATTCGGCTTACGCTTCTTGCCTGCCTTCTTCGCTTTTTTCTTCGCCATCTGTGTTTCTCCTCTGAACGGAACGGAACTCTAGAGATCCGGATTTTTTCCCGCCGCGGTGCAGCGGTGGGCGAAAGATGCCGAATCCAGAGGAGCATGTCAATGTCTCCGAGGGAAAATCACGAACTATTTCCGCTCGGCGCGGCGTGCGCGCCATGAGCGCACCGCCGCATGAGCGTGGTGCGCGCGGTCGCCGCGGTCATGCATCGGATACTCGGCAGCGCGCAGCAAGCTGCTGATTTACGCGTCCATTCTTATAGAATCCCCCCTATGAAGATTACCGACCTGCGCCAGGAGACCATGCGTGCCGGGCTCTCGGAAGTCGACGCGCACGCCGACCCCCTGCTCCAGTTCCAGCGCTGGTTCGAGGACGCGCGGGCGGCGCAGTTGCCGCTGCCCAACGCGATGACACTCGCCACGGTGTCGGCGGGAGGCGCGCCAACGGCGCGGGCGGTGCTGCTGAAAGGCCTGGACGGCGGCGGCTTCGTCTTCTACACCAACTACGCGAGCCGCAAGGCGCGCGAGCTTGCCGCGCAGCCAGCGGCCTGCCTCGTGTTCCTGTGGACCGAGCTCGAGCGCCAGGTGCGCGTGGAAGGCCGAATGGAGAAAGTCACGGCCGCGGACTCCGACGCCTACTACGCCAGCCGCCCGCTCGGCGCGCGCCATTCGGCGTGGGCCTCCGCGCAAAGTGCGCCCGTGGCCGACCGCGCGACCCTGGAACGAGCGCTCGAAGAAATGGCGCGGCGCCACGGCGAGCACCCGCCGCGTCCGCCGCACTGGGGCGGCTACCGCCTGCTGCCCGAGGCGATCGAGTTCTGGCAGGGGCGCGCCAACCGCCTGCACGACCGGCTGCTGTACCGCCGCTCGGGCGCGAACTGGAAGATTGAGCGCCTCGCTCCCTGAGCCGGTGCTCGCCTTCCTGCGCCGCGCCGCCCTCGCCGCGGCGGACGAAGCACCGGCGGCGGTGGCGCTCACCGGCGGCGTGTCCTCGGATATCTGGCGCGTCGAACTGCGTTCGGGGCCGGTGTGCGTGAAGCGCGCCCTGCCCCGGCTGCGCGTGGCGCAGTTGTGGGAGGCGCCGGTCGAGCGCAACCGCTACGAGTGGCGCTGGATGCAGGCGGCGGCGCGCATCGTGCCAGGCTGCGCGCCGCGTGTCCTGGCGCACGATGACGCCGGTTTCTTCGCCATGGAGTTCCTCGACGGCGCGCGCTACCCGCTGTGGAAGAACGAACTGCGCGAGGGGCGGGCAGATGCGGATTTCGCGCGCCAGGTCGGCGAGCGCCTCGCCTGCATCCACGCTGCGACGGCAAACGACGACGGTGTGGCGAAGCAGTTCGCCACCGATGCAAGTTTCCACGCCATCCGGCTTGAGCCCTACCTGCTCGCCACCGCGCGGGCGCATCCGGATGTCGCTGTCCGGCTACAGGCACTGGCCGAGCGCACTGCCGCGACGCGAATCGCCCTGGTGCACGGCGACGTGAGCCCAAAGAACATCCTCGTCGGGCCGCAGGGGCCGGTGTTCCTCGACGCCGAGTGCGCCTGGTACGGCGATCCGGCTTTCGATCTCGCCTTCTGCCTCAACCACCTGCTGCTCAAGTGCTGCTGGGTGCCGCAGGCCCAGGCGCGCTTGCTCGCGTGCTTCGATGCGCTCGCCACTGCGTACCTGGACAGGCATGTGCCGGCCGGACTCGAACAGCGCGCCGCGACGCTGCTGCCCGGCCTGCTTCTGGCGAGGGTAGATGGCAAGTCGCCCGTCGAGTACCTGACGGACGAAACGCAGAAAGCGCGCGTGCGGCGAGTGGCGCGCTCGCTGCTCGTTTTGCCGCCATCGCAGTTCGCCGAGGTGAGGCAGGCATGGCAAGAATCGTAGAGGTCCTCGCCCGCCGGGTATGGGACTCGCGCGGCCGCGCGACAGTGGAGGCCGAGGTCCACCTCAAGGGCGCGCGCGGGCGCGCCATCGCACCGGCGGGAGCCTCGACCGGCACCGGGGAAGCGAAGAGCCTGGAAGCCGCCGTCGCCGTGCGCAATGTGAACACGGCAATCCGCGCCGCGCTGCTCGGCGTGGACGCGCGCGACCAGGCCGCGGTGGACCGCAAGCTGATCGCGCTGGACGGCACGCCGGACAAGTCGCGCCTCGGCGCCAACGCCATCGTCGCGGTGTCGCTGGCCTGCCTGCAGGCCGCGGCGGCGGCGGCGAGGAAGCCCCTGTGGCAGCACCTCGCAGGCGACCGGCGAGTCGCGATGCCGGTGCCGCAGGTGCAGATCTACGGCGGCGGCGCGCACGCCCGAGGCCGGGTGGACATCCAGGACTACATGGTGGTCTGCACCGGCGCCGGCAGCTTCGCCGAGAGCCTGGAGTGGATCGCGGAAGTATACCGAGCGGCGGGCGCGCGCCTGGCGAAGAAGGGCGCGCTGCAGGGCGTGGCCGACGAAGGCGGCTGGTGGCCGGCCTTCAAGTCAAACGAGGAAGGATTGGTGGAGCTGGTCGGCGCCATCAGCGACGCGGGCTTCGAGCCCGGCGCCGACGTCGCCATCGCGCTCGACGCGGCGGCCACGCAGTTCCACCGCGGCGGGCGCTACCTGCTCGCGCTGGAGGACCGCTCGCTTTCCGCCGATCAGTTGCACGCCATGTGGCTGCGCTGGCTCGACAGCTACCCCATCGTGTCGATCGAAGACCCGTTCGCGGAGGACGACGCGGCGGCGATGCAGGCGTTCACCAAGGCCGCGGGCGGGCGCGTCCAGATCGTGGGCGACGACCTGTTTGTCACCGATGCGGAAAAACTCGATCCGCAGCTTGCGAACGCTGTCCTGCTGAAGCCCAACCAGGTGGGCACCGTCACCGAGACGCTCGCCTGCTGGAGCGCGGCCCAAGCGAAGGGCATGCGCGCCGTCGCCTCTGCGCGCTCGGGAGAAACCGAGGACGTCGCCATCGTCCATCTGGCCGTAGGTTGGGGCGTGCCCCAGCTAAAAGTCGGCAGCTTCGCTCGCTCCGAGCGCATGGCGAAGTGGAACGAAGGGCTGAGGATCGAGGAGGCGCTCGGCGGCAAGGCTTTGCCTTTCCCGGCGCGGAAATTGTTCAGGAAAAGGGGGTCAGAGTAGGATTTCTTTCCGGCTGACGGCACCGCACGCGCGCGGGTTTGGCATTTCAAATCGATCTCCTGTTTTTTGGCTCGGTGAATCTTCGAGCCAAAAAACAGGAGACATGGGACGGTCAAAATCGGCACGGGCGCTCGATAGCCTCCCGAAATCTGACTCTGACCCCCTTTTTCACACCGGCTTGAGGCCTTCGGTGCTCAGCCAGTATTGCCGGTCGCAGGTCGCTGCCGCGGCTTCGGAGTGCGTGACGAGGATGCCGGCGGCGCCGTGATGTTTCACCTGGCCGCGCAGAATCTCCAGCACCTGGCGCGCGTTGTCGGGGTCGAGGTTGCCGGTCGGTTCGTCGGCGAGCACGAGCTTGGGTTGCCCGACCAGCGCGCGCGCGATCGCCACGCGCTGCAGTTCGCCGCCGGAGAGCTCGCGCGGCATCGCCGCCTCGCGTCCGCCCAGCCCCACCGCGCCGAGCAGCATGCGCGAGCGGCTGCGGATCTCGGCGGCCGGCACGCCGCGCAGCAGCAGCGGCAGCCCGACGTTCTGCTCCGCGTTCAGGTGCGGCAGCAGGTGGAAGGCCTGGAACACGAAGCCGAAATGGTCGCGTCGCACGCGCGTCGCCGCGTCGTCGGAGAGGGCCGCCATCTCGAAGCCGTCGTAGGCGATGCTGCCCGCGTCCACCGGCTCCAGCCCGGCGATGACGTTGAGCAGCGTGGACTTGCCGATGCCCGACTCCCCCAGCACGGCGACGTGCTCGCCGGGGGCCACCTCCAGCGACACCGCGTTCAGCACGGTGCGCCCGCCGAAGCGCTTGGTGACCCCTGAGAGCCTCAACATGCGGCAAGTCTAACCGCTCGTTGTCTGGACACCTCTCGGTGCCGCTTGCTAGACTGGCCGCGCACAAAACCCAAGGAGAAAACTCGTGCCCATGCCCCTGCGTTTCCTGACCGCTGCCGCCACCGCCGCAGCGCTCGCCTTCGCCGCTCCGGTCGCGGCGCAGCAGAAGATCAAGATCGGCTTCATCACCACGATGAGCGGCCCGCAGGGCGTCATCGGGGCCTACATGAAGGACTCGGTCGAGCTGGCGCTCGATCACCTGGGCCGCAAGGTCGGCGGGCTGGAGACCGAGATCATCTACGGCGACGACCAGACCAAGCCCGATGTCGGCGTGCAGCTCGCCGAGGAGATGTTGAAGAAGCACCAGGTCGACTTCGTCGCCGGCATCATCTGGTCGAACGTGATGCTGGCCGTGATGCCGGTGGTCACCGGCGCGGGCAAGATCATGGTTGGCACCAACGCCGGCGCGAGCCCGCTGGCGGGCAGCCTGTGCAACGAGCTGTACTTCACCACGTCGTGGAACAACGACCAGACGCCCGAGGCGATGGGCAAGTTCGTGCAGGACTCCGGAGTGAACGACGTCTACGTGCTCGCGCCGAACTACCAGGCGGGCAAGGACATGGTGGCGGGCTTCAAACGCTACTACAAGGGGCGCATCGTCGAGGAGATCTACACCAAGCTGGGCCAGCAGGACTACCAGGCCGAGATCACTCAACTGCGCTCGAAAAACCCGAAAGCGGTCTTCGCGTTCTACCCGGGGGGCATGGGGATCCAGTTCCTCAAGCAGTACGACCAGGCCGGGCTGCGCGGTCCGCTGCCGCTGTACACGGTGTACACCGTGGACGAGATCACGATACCGGCCGTCAAGGAAGCCGCGCTCGGCGGCTGGGAGACGCGCTTCTGGAGCCCGGACCTGAAGAACCAGGCGAACCAGAAGTACGTCGCCGACTACAAGCAGAAGTACGGCAAGCTGCCCGTGTTCTACGGCGCACAGAGCTATGACGGCATTCTGCTGATCGACTCGGCGGTGAGGGCGACCAGGGGCGACCTCAAGGACACCAGGGCGCTGGTCGCCGCCATGCGCAAGGCCGACTTCAACTCGATCCGCGGGCCTTTCCAGTACAACATCAACCACCACCCGATCCAGAACTTCTACCTGCTGCGGGCGGAAAAGGTTGCGGGCGGCGACATCGAGATGCGCATCCAGAAGACGATTTTCGAGAAGCACAAAGACTCCTACTCGCAAGACTGCAAGATGAAGTGGTAGCCGCCGCATAGACGGAGACGAGGGCGCGCAGCACGCGCCCTTTTTTTTCATGACCTGGGGACTGGTCTTCGAGCAGTCGCTGAACGGCCTGCAGTACGGCGTCATGCTGTTCCTGATGGCCGCCGGGCTGACGCTGGTGTTCGGCATCATGAACCTGGTCAACCTGGCGCACGGTTCGCTCTACATGATGGGCGCCTACTTTGCCGTCGCCGCCACGCAATGGACCGGCAACTACCTGGCCGGCGTGGCGCTCGGGCTGGTCGCGACGCTGATGGTCGGCATGCTGGTCGAGGTGGTCGCGCTGCGCACGCTCTACGAACGCGACCACCTCGACCAGGTGCTGGCCACCTTCGGCCTGATCCTGTTCTTCAACGAGCTGGTGGCGATCCTCTGGGGGCGGGCCGCGCTCTACACTTCGCTGCCGTCCTGGCTGCAAGGCCACATCGATCTGTTCACCGGCTCGCGCTACCCGCTGTACCGCGCCGCGGTGATCGTCGTGGGGCTGGTGGTCGCGGCTTTGCTCTGGTACGTGGTGACGCGCACGCGCCTCGGCATGCTGATCCGCGCCGGCGCCTCCAACCGCACGATGGTCGGCGCGCTGGGCGTGAACATCAAGCTCCTCTACACCATCGTGTTCGGCGCCGGCGCGGCGCTCGCCGGCCTTGCGGGCCTGATGGCCGGGCCGATCTATTCCGTGCAGCCGGGCATGGGCGAGCTGATCCTGATCCAGGTGTTCGTGGTCATCGTCATCGGCGGCATCGGCTCGATCCGCGGCGCACTGGTGGGCGCCGTCATCGTCGGCGTCGTCGACACGCTTGGGCGCGCCTTCCTCAAGCCCCTGCTCGGCCACGTCATCTCGCCCACTGCGGCCGAATCCGCCGGGCCGGCGCTCGCCTCGATGATGATTTACCTGCTGATGGCGGTCGTGCTGGCCGTACGGCCAGCGGGCCTGTTCCCGGCACGCGGCTGATGAGAAAGCCGCTGATATTCTGGGGCCTCCTGGTCGTCGCGCTCGTCGCACTGCCCCCGCTGGCGGCCAAGCTCGGGCAGCCGTTCTACATCGACCTGGTGAGGCGCATCATGATCCTCGCCATCGCCGCCGTCAGCCTGAACCTGATCCTCGGCTACGGCGGCCTCGTGTCCTTCGGCCATGCCGCCTATCTCGGCGTCGGCGCCTACGCCGTGGGCATCCTCGGCTTCTATGGCATCAGCAACGGCTGGGTACATCTGCTGGTAGCAGTCGCCGTTTCGGCGCTGGTCGCCGCGGCCATCGGCGCTGTTTCGATCCGCACCAGCGGCATCTACTTCATCATGATCACACTGGCATTCACGCAGATGCTGTATTACCTCGGCATCTCGCTCGCCGAGTTCGGCGGCGACGACGGCATGCGGCTGAAAGCGAAGAGCCAGTTCGCAGGCCTGGTGGACCTGCGCGACCCGGTGCAGTTCTACTACCTGGCGCTCGGCGTGATGTTGCTGTTTGTCTACCTGACTTACAGAATCGTGAACTCCAGGTTCGGCATGGTGCTGCAGGCGTCGAAGTCGAACGAGGCGCGCTCCCGGGCCATCGGCTTCTCGCCATATCCGTACCGCCTCGCCGCCTTCGTCATCGCCGGCGCCATGTGCGGAGTGGCGGGCGCGCTGTACGCCAACCACACCAACTACATCACGCCGGGCCTGATGAGCTGGCATCAGTCCGGCGAGCTGATGTTCATGGTGATCCTGGGCGGCATGGCGACCGCGGCGGGACCGGTGCTGGGCACCTTCGCGCTGCTGCTCATCGAGGAGGTGCTGAAGGGCTGGACGCAGTACTGGCAAGTGGTACTCGGCCCGCTGCTGGTGCTGTCAGTGATCTTCTTCAAGCGCGGCCTGGCCGGTCTGTTGCAGTAGCCCGATGCCTGAAGCCCTGCTCGAGGTGCGCGGCCTGGCGAAGAACTTCGGCGCCCTGCGCGCGACCGACGACGTCGACCTCGAGATCAGCGAGGGCGAGACGCACGCCATCATCGGGCCGAATGGCGCGGGCAAGACCACGCTGATCAGCCAGTTCGCCGGCGACCTGCGCCCCGACGCCGGGCGCATCCGCTTCGCCGGCGAGGACATCACGCTGCTCGATGCGCCCCAACGCGCGCGCAGGGGCTTCGCGCGCTCATTCCAGATCACCAGCGTGTACCGCGACTTCAGCGCGCTGGACAACGTCGCGCTCGCGGTGCAGGCGCACGCCGGCCACAGCTTCCGCTTCTGGCACCCGGCGCGCGAGGAGCGCGCACTGCGCGGCCCTGCGCGCGCGGTGCTGGAGGAAGTCGGCCTCGGCGCGCGCGCCGGAGTGCTGGCGGCCAACCTGGCGCACGGCGAGCAGCGCCAGCTCGAGGTGGCGATGGCGCTCGCCACGCGGCCGCGGCTGCTGCTGCTCGACGAGCCCGTCGCCGGCATGGGATTGGAGGAGTCGCAGCGCATGGTGCAGTTCCTCTCCGGACTCAAGGGCCGCCAGACCATCATCCTGGTCGAGCACGACATGGACGCCGTGTTCTCCCTCGCCGACCGCATCTCGGTGCTGGTCTACGGCCGCATCATCGCCAGCGGCAGGCCCGAGGAAGTGCGCGCCAATCCCGAGGTGCGCCGCGCCTACCTGGGCGAGGACGCCTGATGCTCGCCGTCTCCGCGCTGCACGCCGCCTACGGCCAGAGCCAGGTGCTGTTCGGCCTGGACCTCGAGGTGCGCGCGGGCGAGGTGGTCACGCTGCTCGGCCGCAACGGCATGGGCAAGACCACCACGGTGCGCTCGATCATGGGCATCGTGCGGCCTCGCAGCGGCACGGTGCGCTTCGAAGGGCGCGACCTGCATGCCCTGCCTTCCTACCGCATCGCGCAGGCCGGCCTCGGCCTGGTGCCCGAGGGGCGCCAGGTGTTTCCGAACCTGACGGTGCGAGAGAACCTGGTGGCCACGGCCGCCATCCGCGGCCGGCGGACCGCCCCCTGGACGCTGGACCGGGTGTTCCGCCTGTTCGGCAACCTGAAGGAGCGCCAGCACCACTACGGCAACCAGCTCTCCGGCGGCGAGCAGCAGATGCTCGCCATCGGCCGCGCGCTGATGACCAACCCCAGCCTGCTGCTGCTCGACGAGGCCAGCGAGGGTCTGGCGCCGCTGGTGCGCATCGAAATCTACCGCGCGATCGAGAATCTCAAGGCCGAGGGACAATCCATCCTGCTGATCGACAAGGACGTGAAGGCGCTGACGCGCGTCGCCGACCGGCACTACATCCTGGAAAAG
>Ga0247727_10008853_pt1 | contig 18512 bp, 14 predicted proteins | sample WisWelCaveWW1625_FD_202498 | JGI IMG/M metagenome (GOLD analysis project Ga0247727, IMG submission 202498) | Biofilm microbial communities from Wishing Well Cave, Virginia, United States - WW16-25 | ecosystem: Environmental > Aquatic > Deep subsurface > Groundwater > Cave microbial mat | place... | reverse complement strand
AAGAAGTCTCACGCAGAGGCGCAAAGATCGCAGAAGGAGAGGATTCGACCTCGGGTCTTTTCTCTGCGAGCTTCGCGCCTCTGCGTGAGATTCCTTCCTCTTCTCACCCCGCCTGCTTCTGTCCCTGTCGCATCTGTTCCCACTCTTCGGACGTGAACAGCACTTCGCGGGCTTGGGCGCCGTTGTAGTCGCCGACGATGCCGTCTTCGGCCATGTAGTCGATGAGTCGGGCGGCGCGGCCGTAGCCGATGCCCATCGCGCGCTGGAGCAGCGAGACCGAGCCGCGCCCCTCGCGTACGACGATTTCGATCGCTTGCTCGTACAGTTCGTCGCGCTCCTTGAGCGAGCCGCCCGCCGCACCGGTTCTGTCACCGCTTGAAGTCGGTAGCTGGACAAGTTCGCGGCTGTACTGCGGCTCGTAGGATTCAAGGAACTGCACGACGCTGTTGATCTCTTTGTCGCTGGCGTACGTGCCCTGGGCGCGAATCAGGTGGCTCGTGCCGGGGACGAGGAACAGCATGTCGCCCATGCCGAGCAGTTTTTCGGCCCCCATTTCGTCGAGCACCACGCGGCTGTCCGAGCGGCTCGACACCTGAAACGCGATGCGGGCCGGCAGGTTCGATTTGATCAGGCCCGTGATCACGTCCACCGTCGGCTTCTGCGTGGCGACGATCAGGTGAATGCCGACCGCTCGCGATTTCTGCGCGAGCCGGATGATGTGGCTCTCGACCTCGCGCGGCGCGGTCATCATCAGGTCGGCCACTTCGTCGGCGATGATGACGATGTACGGCATGTGCGTCGGGATGCGGGCCTTCTCTTCTTCGTCGGCCGGTTTCAGGCGAGCGTGAATCTCTTCCTCACCAAGCTGATTGTACGTGCTCACATGGCGCACACCGGCGCGGGCGAGGATGTCATAACGCTCTTCCATCTTGTCCACGGCCCACGCGAGCATCGCCTCGGCCTTCTTCATGTCGGTTACGACCGGGTGCATGAGATGCGGGATACGGCGGTATTGCGACATCTCGACCATCTTCGGATCGATCATCAGCATCTTGACTTCGTCGGGCCGGCGCGTCATGAGGATCGACAGGATCATCGAGTTCAAGCAGACGCTCTTGCCGGTGCCCGTGCGGCCGGCGATCAGAAGGTGCGGCATGTCCGCGAGGTCGTAGACCAGCGGCTGGCCCTTCACGTCCTTGCCGAGGAACAGCGGAATGCGCATCTTGGCCGCGCGGTTCTTCACGCCCTGCATCACTTCCTTGATGCGGACGCTCGCCCGTTGATCGTTCGGGACTTCGACGCCGACCGTGTCGCGGTTCGGCAGCGGCGCGACGATGCGCACGGCCGGCGCTTTCAGCGAGATGGCTAGGTCGTCGGCCAACGAGTGAATTTTGCCGACGCGCAGGCCGGCCTCCAATTCGATTTCGTACTGCGTGATCACCGGCCCGGTGTCGATTTGCACGACTTTGACTTTGTGGCCGAACTCGGAGATGGTCTCTTCGAGCAGCTTGGCCTTGTCGCGAATCGCCGCCGTGTGCTGGTCGTACGGGAACGGCTCCGGCTCTTCGAGCAACTCGATCGGCGGCAGTTCGTATTTGATTTCGTCGTCGTTGCCGTCGCTGGCGCGGTCGAGCTGACGTGCCACGGCCGCGGCATCGATTGCGGTGACGCCGCTGCCTTCGGATTCGAGTCCGCCATCCGCGTCGGGCGTGAGTTTCACATTGTCATCGGGCGTTCGGATCGGGATTGTGATGAGCGAGTCGTCGTCCTCGGCCTCGAACGGATGCGACGAATCCGCGTCCGCCTGGGTCGGCACGTTGACTCTGAGTTCAGGCGGCGGCACCTCGATCACGCCGGCGTCGGCACGGACAACTTCCGGCTCGGGCCGTGGCTCGACTGTTTTGCTCCGCGACGCCGCGACGCGCAGCGGCTTGCCAACGAGCCAGCGCACGACGCGGAACACGAAGCAAATGCCGCGAACCAGCACATAATCCACTGTCAAGAACGCGCCGAAGACAAGCGACGCGGCGAGCAGCAAATATGTGCCGGCCTCGGAAAAGTGTTCATGCGCGAGGCCGATCAGATACGCGCCCAAATAGCCGCCGCTGCCGATGATCGCGCCGGGGAAGCCGCCAGGGAAAAACTTGTCCGCGGCAGCACTCAGACCGGTCACGAGCAGCATCCAACCGAGCACGCGCAGCAGCGGATCGCTCACGCGGTGCCGCGCGAACAGCAGGATGTTCAGGCAAACCAATCCGAGCAGTCCGACATAGACGGCCGCGCCGAGCGACGCGAGCGCGTGATGCGCAACGGTCGCGCCGACTACGCCGCACAGGTTGTGAACGCTGCTGTTCGGCGGCCAGACAAGCGTGCTCGGCTGGTCGGCGGCGTCGTAGCTCAGCAGGCTGAGACTGAAAAACACCAGGCCGAAGAACAGGCACAGGGCCACAATGTCGAGTTTGAGGCGTGAGCGGTCCATGATCATTCGCTGGGCGCGGAGGGCTGGGTTGGGGCGAGTTCGCGAGCGAGGCAGGCGCAGCGGGGCACCGTCTGTCGTCAGATTGTCGTCCGTGCTCGGCATGCGGCTTGAACGAAAGGACGCGGCGAACGGTCTGGCTGTGGGCAGGACACACTGTGTCAGGTGAAGTCTAACACGCGCCCGCGAGATGCAAACGATCAGATCAGAATCGCTGGCCGCGCGTCCGGCACGATCGCTACAGGCGACCGACGTGAAAACGGCGGCACACGAGCCGGAATAGCTTGCCCGCCTCGTACAATCAAACCCGAAGCGCGAGCGAGCGGGTCCGGCAGGAGGTTAAGTTATCGGGTCGATCATTTTGCGGCCTGTTTTGCCGCGCGCTTCAATTCAAATTTGACAGTACCTGTCGCTTTGTTGTCCTTGTAATGCGTCCACTCGGATTTGATCGTGTCGTTGTCGGGGAAAGTGATCGTGGCCTCGTGCATGTGCATGTCATTTTCGGATTTCATATTGGTCGCGCCGGCGAATTTGAAGGCGATCTTGTTCGCGTCGCCGCCGCGTTCGGCTCGCATGCGCGGCTGATTGCCCGCGGCACAGTAGTGCGTGAGCAGCAGATCGTCGCCGTCCTGATGATAGACCGTGACCATTTCGTGCGTGCTGCCGGGAAAAAGCGTTTCCACAACCGCACTGCCGGCCGCGGTGACTTTGTAATGGACGCGAATCTCCTCTTTGAACAGCCCGTCCACGTCCCTGCCAGCCCACTCGCCGGCGAGTTGCTTGATTCGCTCGAACCCGGCGTTCTTGGCCGCCGCTTTCGGGGCGTCCTTCTTGTCCTTGTCGTCCGCCGCCAAAGCGACGATAGCCAGCGCGACCGCAGCGACGCAACAATGCAGTGCAAACTTCGGCTTCATGTTGATGCCCTTTCCTGGTGCTGGATGAGTTCACGTTGCCATTGCAGCCTACAAATATCCGCTGCGGCCGGTCCTCGTGCAACAGATTTCTTGCGGGGAGCACGATTGCATCCAGCGGCTTGGCAGCGTATGATTCGGCGGTTGAAGATCATGGAGTTGCCGTCATGCAAAAATATTTTCTACCTGCCACTGTGATGATCCTGGCAACCACGCTGGGTTCGCGCTCTGCACTCGCGCAGGCGGCTCAGGCCGAGATTGTCGTTCCGCAATTCAATTTCTTTGGTGTGAACACAACGGTTTCGGTGCCGGATCGCGGACATTCATCGTTGGGCGGAGTCAATCGGGCGGCGACGGGCCGCAACGAGTTTTGGCCCTCCTTCGGCCGTGGCGATTTCGTGTCGCGATCGGCGACGGGCGCGGGAGTCACCATGCACATCATCGACTTCGATGAAATGGAACGTGCGATGTCCGGCCGCGAACCGGAACCGATCGGCGCGGTCCGCGATTTTGGTTCGGGCGTCCGCCGTTACGCCGCTGGCCGAGGCCAAGCAACGCCGGTGAAAACTGCCGACGCTGCGGCCGACGCGCGACCGAAGTCGGCTCCGACGGAACCCGCAAAGGACAAGGCCGAGACCGAAGTCGCGGCCAAGGTAGCTCACGCCGCAGACCTCTTGAAACGCGGCCAGGATGCCGAGGCACGCGGGAAACTCAAAGTCGCCTCGCTCTACTACAAATCGGTCGTCAGCCTGGATGTTGCCCCGACGGCGAAGCTCGCCCAAGACCGGCTGCTCAGTCTCGAAGTGAAGATGGCCGGCCGCTAGCCATGTCTCCGTCACCGCCACGCAATCAACTGACCATCCTTGAATCAATGGTCCTGATTGCCGGCGCCGCCTATGGCTTGTGGTTGTTTCAAGACGAATTCAGCGGATCATCCGTCGCGGACAACTGCCTGTTCGCCGCCGTCGCGGTACTTGGCGGCATCTCGCTAGCCGGTGTGCCGATCGTGATTATCGACCGTATTCGGACCGGGCGAAACTGGCGATCCGGCGCGTTGCTGTGGTTCGCGGTGGGAATGACTGCCTGGAGTCTGGCGCCGGCGGTGACCTTCGTTCGGCTCAAGGTCAGTTCCGACCATTCAATCGCCGGCCCTTGTTTCGTCTACGCGCTGCCGCTGATGGGGCTGTTCTCGTTGGCGACGATCTTTATCGGCGGCCGACCGGTGCGGCGCTGGTGGACGTGCCGTGGTTGGTGGCCGGAGTGGTTTGGCATGTGGATGCTCGTCGGTTGGGCGGGTGTAGGCAGCTACGTGTTGTTTTTGATCTATCAGGACTTGTTCAAGTAGCCACCGGAGGTATTCGCGTTGGTTATGCGACTCTCTCGGCCTGGCAAGAAACTGATTTGGTTTGTTGGCATGTTCGCAATGCTCACGTGGCTGGGCTTCCGTGGCGCGGGTCAGATCGATCCGGATGAGGAGGTTGCGTTTCACGGGCCGTATTTGTACTGGGACGAGAACGACTCGTTGCGGCTGGTTCTCGGCGGCCGCGTGTTTGAGCCGGAACTGGACAGTTCGGTGCGGCACGCGGCGATCGATCGCGTCATTGGTCCGCTGCTGTTCCGCACCATGCACAAGCGGCCGGACGATTTCGACGTCGCGTCGCGCGAACGAATGGTCCGCCGGCTGCAACCATTTTTGGCGGACGGCGAGTCGCGAGTTGCTTTGACGGTGCGGCTCCGCGGCGCGGGCGGCGATCCGACGCGGAGGCTTCGACGCACCGGCGCCGGCGGATATTTCGCGGACGAATTCAGCGACGCTGCCGGCCGTACACTCCAGGCGATCATCGGCGACGGCGGCGAATTGCAACTCGAAGCGGTCCTGCCGCCCGGCGACTCGCGCCGCATGTGCGTGTCGCTCGCCGTGCCGCGGCGACGGCTGCCGTTGCTCGTCGTGTCGGACGTGGACGATACGGTGCGGATCGCCGAAGTGACCAATCGCCCGCGATTGATCGAGCGAGTGTTCCTGCACGAGTACGAGGCGGTGGCAGACATGGCGCGAGTCTACAACGAACTCGCACGCGGTGGCGCGGCATTTCATTTCGTGTCCGGCTCGCCGTGGCAGATCGGGCCGATCATCGAGCGATTTCTCGCCGACGCCGAATTCCCGCCGGCAACGCTGCACTGCCGACAGATCGGCTGGGATTTCTGGAATAGCGACCCGTCGCACACGTTCAAATTCAAGGTCGCTGAGATCACCGAACTGCTCCGTCAGTTTTCGGACTGCCCGGTGCTGCTCATCGGCGACAGCGGCGAGCATGACCCGGAGGTCTACACGGAAATTGTCAGTTGCCACGCGGACCGCGTAGCGGGAATCTGGATTCGACAAGTCGGCGAGAGTTGGGACGCGCAACGCCTGGCCGCGGCGACCGAGCGGCTCGGCAGCGAAAAAGTTGTCGTCTTCTCCGCCGCCGCCGCATTACTCGATGCGTGTCGAAAAATCGAATTCTCACAATAAGGGAACGAGATGCCGGAGTCGTTGCGACTGTTGGTGATTGGTGCCCACCCGGACGACGCCGAATTTCGCGCGGGAGGGTTGGCGGCGAAATATCGTCAACTCGGTCACGTCGTCCGATTCGTCAGCGTCACGAACGGCGACGCGGGGCATCATCTCCTCGACGCGGCCGAACTGGCCCACCGTCGTCGCGCCGAGGCCGAGGCGGCGGGCCGCGTTTGTGCAGTCGAATACGAGGTTTGGGACCATCACGACGGCGAACTTCAGGCGACGCTTGACGTGCGGCGACAGGTCATTCGGCTGATTCGGTCATTTCGGCCCAACCTCGTTTTGACGCACAGGCCAAACGACTATCACCCCGACCACCGGGCGACGGCGCAGCTCGTGCAGGACGCGGCGTACATGGTCACCGTGCCGAAGATCTGTCCCGACACGCCGCATCTCGCTCGCGACCCGGTGATCATGTACCTTGCTGATGATTTTGAGAAACCGACGCCGTTCGCGCCGACGGTCGTGATTGAGATCGACGACGTGGTTGATCAAAAGCTGGCGATGTTGCACTGTCACGCGTCGCAAATGTACGAGTGGCTGCCGTACAATTGGGGCCGGCCGGACGATGTGCCCGCCGGCGACGCCAAGCGGCTGGCGTTTACCGCGCGGTGGGTCGAGGATCGTGGTCCGCGGCCGGCCGACTTCGCGCCGCTCGTGGCGAATCTCTACGGAGCGGAGCGAGCCGCGACGATTCGCTGGATTGAGGCGTTTGAGGCGTGTGAATACGGCCGGTCGTTCGATCGCGAACTCACCGCCGCGCTCTTTCCGTTTGTGCCGGGACTCAAGAATGAGAAATGACTGAAGTACCGCAGCCGACTAAACGGGACGACCTGCCCTACCGCGGACTGACGCTGAGCGATTGCCTTGGAATCATCGTCGGCGCCGCCGTGCTTTTCGGCATCTGGCGTCTTCACGGGCCGACGGTGTGGCTACCCGCGTCACTGCGACGGGCGGCCTTGGGCTCGTGGGATGCCTGGCTCATGCTTTGGGCGATCAAAGCCGGTGGCTCGGTTTGCGTTTTTGGTTTAGCGGCCGGGCCGACCGTGATGATTCCGCGGGTCGTTCGCTGGGGTTGGTGGTCGATGGCGATTAGCGAATCGGGCTGGCTGATCGGCGGCTGCACGTTCCTCGTGATTCTGCTCGGCGACACGATCGGCCAACGGGTCTTTGATGTTTCCGTTTGGACGCTGCCGCTTTTGATGTTCGCGTTCGTGATTTCCGCCTTCGTTTGGTTTTGCGACATTGTGCCCCGGACGGCCACTCCGCGGCCTGCAGTGGCGGAACTCGGCGCACCGTGGACACAGCAATTTTCGCTCGCCCTGTGCCTCTGCTTCGTCGGTACGGTGATCCTCATGGTGATTTCTCAAAAGTGAAGGACGCAACGAGTTCATGCACTACCGTAATCTTGGCCGCGCTGGCGTGAAAGTGTCGCCGCTTTGTCTCGGTACGATGATGTTCGGCGGACCGACGAACGAGGCCGATTCAATTCGTATTATTCACCGCGCGATCGACGCGGGCGTCAACTTCATCGACACGGCCAACGTGTACGTGAAAGGCGAATCGGAGCGGATCGTCGGCAACGCGGTGCGCGATCGCCGCGACCGCATCGTGCTCGCGACCAAGGTCCGCGGCGCGATGGGCACGGGACCGAACGACGCCGGCTGCAGCCGTTACCACATTCTGCACGAAGTGGAGAATAGTCTGCGCCGCCTCGGCCTCGATCACATCGACCTGTACTACTTGCACCAGTTTGACGTCGACACGCCGCTCGAGGAATCGCTTCGCGCGCTCGACGACCTGATGCGGCACGGCAAGGTTAGGTACGTCGGCTGCTCGAATTACTACGCGTTCCAGGTCGTCTCGGGCCTGTGGCTCGCCGATCGTCACGGGCTGGAACGATTCGCGTGCGTGCAGCCGCTGTACAACATGGTGAACCGCGACCCGGAATTGGAACTCTTTCCGATGTGTCACGCGTTTGGCGTTGGAGCGGTCGTGTACAGTCCGCTGGCCCGCGGCGTGCTCACGGCGAAGTACAAGCCGGGCGAGGCATTCCCCGACGGCTCGCGCGCGGCGCGTGGCGACAAGCGAATCCACGAGACCGAACTGCGCGAAGAGAGTTTCCGCATCGCACAGGACCTCGCGCGGCACACCGACGCGAAGGGAGTGCCGCTCGGTCAGTTCGCCATCGCGTGGACGCTGGCCAATCGCGCCGTTACGTCCGCGATCATCGGCCCGCGCACGATGGAGCAATTCGAGGACAATCTGAAGTCGCTCGATTGCACGATCACCGCCGAGGACGAGGCGTTTGTGGACCAGTTGATTCCGCCTGCCGAACACACCGGCAAGGGTTACAATGATCCGAGTTATCCGGTTCGCGGCAGGATCGTCGGACCGTAGCAAGAGCGAGGCGAAGGTTGATCACATGAATCAGGCCCTGACGGTGTCGGCCCTGTTGCTCGTGTTGGTACTGCCGGTCCGCGCGGCAGACGACGCGCCTGCGGCGTACCCGCGGGCGGCGTTCACACGTCGCCGATGTGCGGCTGGTCTTCGACCGGCACGCTCCGATGATCCAAGAATTCCGACATGACACCAACCGACCTGAAACGCGTTCGCAACATCGGCATCATCGCGCACATCGACGCCGGCAAGACCACGCTCACCGAGCGCGTGTTGTACTACACCGGCTCCACGCACAAGATGGGCGACGTCGATGACGGCACGACGGTGACGGACTTCTACCGCGAGGAGCAGGAGCGCGGGATCACGATCTTTTCGGCCGCCGTCACGTGTCGCTGGAAGGATTACACCATCAACCTCATCGACACGCCCGGCCACGTTGATTTCACGGCCGAGGTCGAGCGGAGTTTGCGGGTGCTCGACGGCGGCATCGTCGTGTTCAGCGGCGTCGAAGGGGTCGAGGCGCAATCGGAGACCGTGTGGCGGCAGGCCGACAAATATCACGTGCCGCGGCTGGCGTTCGTGAACAAGATGGACCGCGTCGGCGCCGACTTCGCCGCGGTGTTCAATGAAATCCGCGAACGGCTGGAAGCGAAACCGGTCGCGGTCGAAATCCCGATCGGGGCCGGCGCGACGTTTCGCGGCGTCATTGACCTGATCGGCGAACGAGCACTGCTGTTTGACGCCGAGTCGCTTGGGATCAACATCATCGAAGAGCCGGTGCCGAACGAGTTGCGCGACGAGGTGGCACGCTGGCGCGAGCAGTTGTTCGACGCTTTGACGCAGTTTGACGAAACCGATCGGCTCACGTCGGCCTATCTCGAAGGGCGTCCGATTCCGGCCGAGACGATTCGCGCGGCGCTGCGCGATTGCTGCTTGTCGCCGCACGCCGGGATTACGCCGGTCTTTTGCGGATCGGCGTTCAAGCGAATCGGCGTTCAGCCGCTCTTGGACGGCGTCGGCTATTACCTGCCCAGCCCGCTCGACGTGCCGCCGATCGAAGGGACGAACCCGAAGAAAAAGGACAAGAAGGAGACGCGCAAGGCCGATCCGAAGGAGCCGTTCTGCGGGCTGGTGTTCAAGATTCAGAGCGACCAGCACGGCGATCTGGCGTTCGTGCGGATTTATTCCGGCACGCTGTCGGAAGGCTCGCGGCAATACAACCCGCGCACGGACGGCAAGGAGACGGTGCAGCGGCTGCTGCGAATCCGCGCCGGCGACCGCGAGAAGCTCGACGCGGCCGAGGCCGGCGACATCGTCGGCGTCGTCGGCCTGAAGGATTCCGTCACCGGCGACACGCTCTGCGACACCCGGCACCCGATCCTGCTCGAACGCATCGAGTTCGCGGAGACCGTCATGAGCGTGTCGGTCGAGCCGTCGTCGTCGGCCGACAAAAATAAGATGGTGGACATCTTGAAGACGCTCTCGCGCGAGGACCCGACGTTCGAGTGGCGGTTCGACGAAGAGACCGGACAAACGATCATCAGCGGCATGGGCGAGTTGCACCTCGAGGTGAAACGCAATCGGATGCTCAACGACTTTAACTTGAAGGCGAAAGTGGGCAAGCCGCGCGTGAGCTACCGCGAAACGGTGAAGCATCGCGCGCGGGAGTGGGGCGAGTGCATCCACCAGGCCGCCGGGCATGGACTGTTCGCGAAGGTCGAAGTCGAAGTGGCGCCGCACAAGGGCGAGCAGGCCGTGACGGTCGAGTTGCGGGTCAAGCCGGGCGTGATCCCGCCGCAATTCCTGCCCGCGATCGAATCGGCCCTGCACGATGAGGCCCGATCGGGCAGCATCCTCGGCTACCCGATGATCAACGTGAAGATTAGCGTGCTCGGCGGCGTCACGCACGACACCGATTCCAACGAGCCCGCGTTTCGGGCCGCGGCCGCCGACGCGCTGCGCAAAGCGACTCGCGAGGCCGGCATGGTGCTCTTGGAACCGATCATGCGACTCGAAGTCTCCGTGCCCGACGAGTATTTCGGCGACGTGATCGCCGACCTGAACTCGCGCCGCGCCGAGATTTCCAACACGCATTCTCGCGGCAAGCTGCGCGTAATCGAGGCCCGCGTGCCACTGGAACGCATGTTCGGCTACGCCTCCGCCGTGCGCTCGGCCAGCCAGGGCCGCGCCAGCTACACCCTCGAACCATTCGCCTACGCGCCCACGCCGGACGAAAAAGTGCGCGAGTTGGTGGGTGACTACTGATCTGAAACCATCGGGAGAGTGGCTACAATATCCGCGATGCTTCGACGTCGTCGCCGCACGGCCGAATTCAACGAACGCTTTTCGAGGATCACTGCCATGGTTTTCACGCGCCGCAGTTTCGCTGCGATCGTGGTTTGCCTGTCGCTCGCACTGGCCCGCGCGGCTGCGGCCGCGCCGCCGGACGACGCTCGCGTTTACGTGATCCTCTGGTTCGACACTGAGGATTACCTGTTGCCGGCCGATGACGACGCGACGCTGCGGATCAGCGAGTTCCTGACGCGCGAGGGCATCCGCTGCACTCACAAGCTCGTCGGCGAAAAGGTCCGCGTGCTCGAACAGCGCGGACGCAAAGACGTAATCGAGGCGCTGAAGAAGCATGAGATCGGCTATCACTCTGACTTTCACAGCGTGCAACCGACGCCCGCGCTGTTCATGTCCATGCAGGGCTGGGACGACGGCGTCGCGGAGTTTGACCGGCGCGAGCGGCAGGGGATGCTCGACGTCGAGCGAATCACCGGACAGAAGCCGAGTTGTTACGGCCAGCCGGGCAGTTCGTGGGGGCCGCAGCAATTCGGCGCGATGCGGCAGTGGGGCATGCCCGTTTACCTCGACGCCGGCTCGCACGTGAAGCTCGACGGCGACCCGTTTTGGTATTGCGGCATTTTGAATCTGTACGCGCTGAAGGCGACGCTGCGCACCAACCTCGGCGGGCCGGCGGATTTGGAGGAAGCCAAGAAGCGGTTTGACAAGTCTTACGAAGAGCTGCTCACTGAGGGCGGCGGACCGGTCAGCATCTATTACCATCCCTGCGAATTCGTACACAAGCAGTTTTGGGACGGCGTGAATTTCTCGAAGGGGGCAAACCCGCCGCGATCGGAGTGGAAGGTTCCGCCGCAGAAGACGCCGGAAGAGAGCCGGGTTGCGTACGAGACGTTCGAGGGTTACATCCGTCACATCAAATCGCATCCACGAGTGAAATTTATCACGGCGCGCGAGGCGTTCGAACTGTACCGCGACCGCGCGCACGGCCGATCCTTCTCCCGCGACGAAATTCACGCGCTTGCCCGTCGATTGCTTGACTCGTCGAAAAAATCAAGCTCGTCGGCCTCGCGTTCTTCGTCGCTATCAGTTGCACGTGATCGGCCGGTCGCGAGCGATATTTCACCGGGCGGCATCAGCTTTCATCGCGAACCTAAATTTACGCTGTCAGCCGCCGAAGCGCTTTGGATTCTCAATCAGTTTGCGTTCGATGCGATACAACGATCCCCACCCAAGGGCGGCTCCGTCATTCTCAAAGCCTCGCCGCTGGGACCAACATTGGCCGCGCCAAAGCATGAAGCGGTTTCTTGTGACCGAAGCCAAATGAAGCGGACGATCGCCGATGTGGCGGACTACATGGAGCGGCACGGCCGCGTCCCCAACGCCGTCTGGCTGGGCAGCACGCCAGTTAGTCCAGAAAGTTACCTGCAAGCACTGGCTCAATACATCGAACACAAGCTTGAGGGGATCAACTCGTTCGACGTCGGTGTCCACAATTTTGCATCGACGGAGCTTGAAGTCGCGCGCTACGTCGCCGAGGACAACCCGAAACTTTGGGGCTGGGTCATCTTCCCACCTAATTTCCACGCCCCCGAAATGATGAAACTGGCAAAGCGACAGGCTTGGACCCTCAAACCAGCGATGTTGGACAAGAAGGGCAATTAGCTGTCGATCCGCTGCTCGACTCATCTTTCCTGGCTTCGCGGGTCAACTTCCGCGTTGACGGGGGTTTTCCCACACTCATTTTGAAGTACAGCCGCGTAACAACCGATACCGTTCCTACAGACCGCAGATCGTGCCGAACCGTTGCCCGACGCATGGTCGGCCGTTCGCGGGCCAGTGCCGCCGGGGTGCCGGCGACGTTAAGAAAAACCTGCAGGAGGCGGGCGATGAGTCGCAACCGATGGACCGAGTTGTTGAAGCGGGCGAAGTGGTGTGCCGTCGTCGGGTTGGGTCTCGCCGGAACGCCGACCGGGGCCGATGCCGGCGATCGCCCGACGTCGTCGAACGCGGCCGATGATGAGTCGGCTCGCAATCTGCAGGCGGTGCCGTATTCGGTTCGCATGCGAATCACGGGCTACCTTGCCCGTCAGCACGCTCGCGACGGCGACAACCCGCGAGCACTCCGCGAATATCATTCGATGCTATCGGTTGATGACCCGGCGTGGCCGGACAACGAAGAGGGCGACGAGATGCGGATCGGCCGCGACATGGAAGTCGCGCGAATGATGGCCGAGTCTGGATTCTACGATCATGCGATCCGCGTGCTCGACGTGGCGAAGATCCTCGCGCAGACCAACGATGATCCGCAAGAGTCCGTGTTGGACCGGCAAATGGAAGCGACCGCCCAGCTCGCTCAACTGAAGGGCGCGCGCATGCCGGAAATGAAACCGACCGAACTTAGCTTCTCGACGTCGCGGCCAATGGCTCAGCCGGCGACGATCGACGAGAGCGACGCCAGGGAGATGGCGACTGAGTCAACTGCTCCACAACTGACAGAGCCGGCGCGGATTCAGCCGCCCGTCGCACGCGCAACGCGACCGGCCCACTCGTCGCTGCCCGAATTGCCGCCACCGGACGCGCGGCCGGCTTACCGCGAGACTTATGTGCCACAAGTGCAGATCGAGCAGAAGCCGGAAAACAACTCGCTGCTCAGCCGGCTCGTACCCTCGCGCTGGCGCGACAACGAGGAGGCGCGCCTCGTGCCGCGTGCAATGCCGCAGCCGGCTGTCGTGCAACAGCGGCCGATGATGTCGCCCAACCTCCCACCGACCTATTGCTCGGAATGTGCGTCGCACGCCGTACATCATCACGTACCGGTTCAATCGATGCAGGCCGAGCGGTTGCCGCAGCGTTCGCGCGAATCGTCGCGCATGTTGGCCGCCGCACCAGTGCAGATTTATCAAACGGAACCGGCCGCGGCCGAGTCGGTTCCCGCCGGCGCGCCCGTGCAAACGACTTCCGCGAATGAACAGTCCGTGGCCAAGCCCGCGCGGATCGCGGCGACCAATACGGCCGCGGTCACGCCGAAGCCCGCGACAACGCAGTCGGCGGCGACGGATCCGGCTACTCCGAAACGCGGCGTGCTAAACAAGTTGGCCGCTCGTCGCGCCGCCGCGAAGGCGCAGGAAGACTCGAAAAACGGCCTCAAGCCGCCCGTTGTCAAGGAGTCGGCCGAGCTCGAGGCCAAATCGAAACCGGCTGCAATGCCGACGCAGCAAGTCGATTCCAACGCGGCCATGAAACTGACGGGACTCGAAGGCAACGTGGCCAAGGGATCAATCGAGTCCGAAGTCGCTGCAACCACCGGATCGATGACCGAGGACGAGGTCGTCGCGGCTGAAGATGCCTCGGCCGACGCCGCTAAACAGCGCGCCGTCAAGGACGCGTCCGTAAACGAGGAGTCGGTAACCGACGAGTCCGTCAAGGACGACGCGATAAAGCATGAGTCGTCCGCCGGTTCGACCGTGAATGGATTGACCCCGGCTGAGGCCACGGCCAGCAAGGCGGAGCCGGCAAGCGAAACCGAAATGGACGAGAAGTTCGAGATGACCGAAGTCGAACCGGCCAAGGACGAGCCGGCGAAGAACGAATCGGTCGCGGAAAAAACGCAAGGCGACGCAGTCCCGACACCGGCGACCAGTGGCGTCCGGTCGCAGGTCGGTCTCGCGGGTCAGGTGTCGAATCCGGGGATCTTCGCGGTCGAGGGCAATTCGACCACGCTCGCCGCGCTGCTGCGTCGCGCGGGCAACACGTCGCCCGAAACGATCAAACGCACCCGCGTGCTCCGAACCGTCGATCTCGGCAAGTCCGCCGATTCGGACGGACAGCAGAAGGACTTTTGGTTGCAGCGATTCGACGCGGGCGAAACGGATGCAAAGGCGCTCGCGACGCCGATCTACGGCCAGGAACTCGTCATCGTGGACGGCGACGGCCCGAAGCCGGTCTACATCGCCGTGATGCCACACTTCATCCTGCAGATTCCGGTGGTGGACGGCCGGCCGACGACCGCACAGCAAATCGTCGAACAGCTCCGCGTCCACTGGCCGAACATTCGCAACCATCAAATTGGCGTGCTGCGTTACGCCGACTGGGGTCGCGCGGTCAAGGTCGCGCCGCTCGAGGACGACGAGGCGTCGCTCAACACGCCGCTCGCCAGCGGCGACGTGCTCTACGTGGACGGCGTCACGCTCGATCAGCCGCACGTGATCGCCGCGGCGGAGGCCGTCGCGCGACTCGTTGGCGCAAAGATTCGCAAGGCGCAGTAGTCGCCGCGCGGAAGATTCGCGGGCTCATCCAATCGAAGCCCGGCATCAGGACGATGCCGGGCTTCGTGTTTTTGACCCTGGCTCACAGGTGTTTCTTGTGCGTCAACTGGTCGAGCAGCTCGATTCCACGATCGATTGTTCGCTCAGACGCCGCGTACGACAGGCGAAAGTGCGTGTCGCTGCGGCTGAAGACATTGCCGGGAATGATGAGCAGGCCGCGACGGATTGCCTCTTGCACGAACTCGCTGCCGCTGCCCCACGGCGCGCGGGGAAACAAGTAAAACGCGCCCTGTGCCCCGGGAATCTCGTATTTGTCCCGCAGCGCCTCGACGATTCGATCGCGGCGGCCACGATAGGCCGCGGCGAATTCGCCCGTATCGACGTCGAGCGCGGCGACGCCCGCTCGCTGCACCGGATGCGGCGCACACACGAACGTGAATTGCTGCAGCTTGCCAATCTCCTGAATGATCCGCGCCGGGCCGTGAATGTAACCGAGCCGCCAGCCGGTCATGCTGTACGCCTTGCTGAATCCGTCCACCACGATCGTGTCCGCGTTCCACTCGGCCGGACTGTGAAATTCGCTCTCGAAGCAGAACGACCGATACACTTCGTCGCTCACGAGCACGATGTCGCGCTCGCGGGCCAGTTCGGCGAGCCCGCGCAGTTCGGCGGCCGTCGCGACGGCGCCAGTCGGGTTGCCGGGGCTGTTCACGAGCATCATCTTCGTGCGCGGCGTGATCGCGGCCCGGACCTTCGCGACGTCGATTCGAAAATCGGGGTACGTGTCCACGAATACCGTCGTCCCGCCGGCCAGCGTCACCAAGTGCTTGTACATCACGAAATACGGATCGAACACGATCACCTCGTCGCCTGGATTGACGAGCGTCAAGATGGCGACGACAAGTCCGCCGCTCGTGCCGCTCGTGACGATCAGTTGCCGGTCGGCGTGGCCGTAGCGGCCGTTTACTTCGGCCTGCAACTTCTCGCGCAATTCCGGAATGCCTTGCGTTGGCGTGTAGCCATTCTGGCCGGATCGGATCGCGGCGATCGCGGCATCCTTCACCGGTTCCGGCACGTCGAAATCGGGCTGGCCGATGCTCAAGTCCACCGGGTCCTTCATCTGCGCCGCGAGTTCGAAAACCTTGCGGATTCCCGATGCGTCGATGCGGCTCATTCGTTCCGCGATCCAGGCGTCGTTCATGGTTACACTCTCGAATCTGTGATCAGCGATCCTGTGCCGGCAACAAGCGTAGAATGGCGCCACGAGTCGGTCAATCAGAGGCAATGCGGCAAAACAAATTGCCCGCGCGGATTCTCGCTTGACTCGCGGCCCGCAGTCGGTGAAATGTCGCAATTATCCGAATTGCCCGCATTGTGTCCTGCCACGGCAGCGAGCCCACCGCGAGGATCCGCCATGACGACTCGACTCAGCGACGCGCCGCCCGCGACGGCGCTGATTCAGCAGCAGCTACTCGACGCGGCCGAACGCAGTTTTCCCGGCGCGTGCCTGGGCATGATGTGGCTGCCGCCCGACCTGCGGATGGTGATGGTACGTGGTTTCGGCTCGAAGATCTTCGACGCGGCCGGCCGCGAGTACATCGACTGCATGCTCGGATCGGGGCCGCTGATTCTGGGGCATGGCCGGCCGGAGGTGATCGAGGCGGTGCGGCGACAGCTCGAGTGCGGTTCGACGTTTTTCGCGCTGTGCGAGCCGGCAATTCGGCTGGCGGAAAAAATCGTCGCGGCCGCGCCGTGCGGCGAGGCGATTCGATTTCAGACAACCGGCAGCGAGGCGACGTTTGCCGCGCTGCGGCTGGCTCGGGCATTCACGGCGCGTGAGAGAGTGCTGAAATTCGAGGGCGGCTGGCACGGCGGCCACGATCTCGGCCAACTCAGTTCGGCACCGACAAATTCGCCGCCGTTCCCGATGGCGGACATCGACTGCGACGGCGTGCCAGAATCTGCGCGCGGCGACGTGCTCGTCGCACCCTTCAACGATCTGACCACGACGCGCCGCATCATCGAAGCGCACGCGCGCGAAATTGCCGCCGTCATCGTCGAGCCGATGCAGCGAGCGATCACGCCGGTGCCGGGATTCCTCGACGGACTACGAGAGTTGACGCAACAATTCGGCATCGTGCTGGTGTTTGACGAAATCGTCACGGGTTTTAGACTGGCGTGGGGCGGCGCGCAGGAGCGCTACGGCGTCGTGCCGGACCTCGCGTGTTACGGCAAGGCGATGGCGGGCGGCCATCCGCTCTCCGCGGTCGTCGGGCGCGCGGACATCCTCGCGGCGGCCGACCCGCGCCGGAAGGGCCAAGGCCGCTACTGCTTCTTGAGCGGCACGCTCACGGGCAATCCGATCTCCGCCGCCGCCGGACTCGCCTCGCTCGAAGTGCTCGAACAACCGGGCGTCTATGAGCGGTTGCGCGAACTCGGCGACACGCTCCGCGCCGGTATCAACAAAATCGGCCGCAAGCTCGGCGAAGCCGTCCAATCGATCGGCGACGGCCCGGTCTTGCAAGTTATCTTCACCGAAGAGCCGATTCGCAACTGGCGCGACTGCCTCAAGGCAGACGGCAAGAAGGCCGTTCGATTCGGCCAGGAACTAATCCGCCGCGGCGTCTACTGCACGCCGGGCGGGAAGATTTATCTGTCGATTGCGCATTCGGACGAAGACGTGCAGCAGATTCTGGGAAGGATCGAGGTGGCAATGCGTGCTGCCCACAATTAGATGTTGGTTGCTTCAATTCCCAGTCGGCGTACGCGTGCCACGTTGATTGCAATCAACCGTTGAATGTGTCGCTTGAATTCTTCGTACTCAGCTTCGCGGCGGCGATTGTGCTCGTCACGCTCGTCGGGCGTCATGCGAGCCCAACCTCGCGCGAGAGACGTGCTATCTCGCTTAAGCGTTCCGACAGTGACAGCCGCCGAAATGCCTGAGCCTCCTCGTGATCTTGTTTGTGTTCGGAAACCGGATTGGCGGTTCCATCGCAAACCTCAGCCGCCACAAAGCAAACGAGCACCGATGACGAAAACGAGAACGGTCAACCGCCTCACTGGCCCAATTTCAAATCCGCAAACCGCGAGCGCCCGCGGTTGACGACGGTGAGGCGAATTTGGTCCTTTTTGTCTTCTTGGGCCTTCTTCACGATCGACTCGAACTTGGCCGGCGAATCGATTGGCTCGCCGTCGGCGGCCTGGATGATCTCATGCGTTTCGATGCGGGCGCGCCCGGCGGAACTGCCGGATTCGATCTTGGCCACCACGACGCCCGGGTCGTCCGCTTTCAAGCGCAGCGCCGAGCGAACTTCGTACGTGACCTCTTTGACGGTGATGCCGTGCTGTTCGTCCTTGAACTGCTCGGCGGAATCCTGGTCGGGAGGCGCGGCGGCGATGTTCACGTTTACGTCTTCGGGCTTGCCGTCGCGCCAGCAGCGGATCTTCACGGGCGTGTTTTCGCCGAGTGCCGCGAGCAGGTTGGTCATATAATTCTCACGTGACGGCCACGGGGCCTGTGCGCCGCGCCCGCCGCCCGGCCCGCCGAATCGACCGGGCGAGAGCAGCACCGGATGATCGCGCTGCGGCACTTC
>Ga0247727_10008852_pt1 | contig 18512 bp, 15 predicted proteins | sample WisWelCaveWW1625_FD_202498 | JGI IMG/M metagenome (GOLD analysis project Ga0247727, IMG submission 202498) | Biofilm microbial communities from Wishing Well Cave, Virginia, United States - WW16-25 | ecosystem: Environmental > Aquatic > Deep subsurface > Groundwater > Cave microbial mat | place... | reverse complement strand
CAGACACGATTGATACGCTCACCGGCAGTCTGCGCGTCGCAGCCACCGTGCTTCGCCACGTCGAACTGAACCGCGAGCGGGCGCGCCAGGCAGCCATCGCCGATTACACCAACGCCACAGACCTCGCAGATTACCTCGTCCGCAAAGGCCTGGAATTCCGCAAAGCCCACGAAGTGATCGGTCGCATCGTGGTTTACGCAATCGAGCGGAACAGAGAGCTTCACGAGTTGTCGCTGGAAGAATGTCGGCAGTTTTCGCCGCTGTTCGACGAAGACCTGTTCGCTGCGATCTCGCTTGAAAGCTCACTGGCAGGGAAGAGGCAGGTTGGCGGAACAGCGCCTGTGCAGGTGGGACAGGAACTGGCGAAGGCGAAGGCTGATTTGGGAAATTGAGGTTGACCACCGGCTGGTGAAGGCGTCCATAAAATTCTAGAGCCGACACGGAAAGCTTGGGACTTGCCGGTCGGCTCGGGAACTGCTGATGTCCTCACCCCATCAACAGTCAGATTGCGCATATTATTGACACCTTCATTTTTTCTGTCAAGGTAAAATTAGAAAGAAGGTTGGGATTCGCCGGGACGGGGTTGATCCCTTCAACCCCTACCGGAGCTTCTGCAACCGCTCAGCCGCAGCTTCGAGCGTATCGTCCCGTTTGCAATAGCAGAACCGCACCTGCTGTGCGCCCAGTTCCGGGCGACGATAAAAACTGCTGCCGGGCACGACTGCGACGCCGATTTCACGGACGAGGTGTTTGGTCAATTCAACATCGTTCTCGAACCCGAAATCCGAGATGCCGGTCATAATGTAGTAAGCCCCATCCGGCTTGAAGCATTCGAATCCGACCTCTTCCAGCACGCCGAGCAGATAATCCCGCCGCTTCTGATAATCCCGCTGAAGCTGGTCGTAATACTGCGGCGGCAAGCCGAGCGCGTAAACACCGGCTTCCTGCAATGGCGCGGCTGCACCTACGGTGAGGAAGTCGTGAACCTGCCGAATGCCGCCCGTCAGATCGGGCGCGGCAATCGCGTAACCCACTCGCCATCCTGTCACGGAGTAAGTCTTCGACAGGCTGTTGATGGTCACCGTGCGGTCGCGCATCCCGTCGAGCGTGGCGATTGAAACGTGCCCGACGCCGCGCGACGGATCGGGATACCAGATGTGCTCGTAGATTTCATCGGTCAGCGCCAGCGCGTCGTGTTCGATGCAAAGGTCGGCGATCAACCGCAGTTCCTCGCGCGTGAAGACTTTGCCCGTCGGGTTGTGCGGCGTGTTGATGATGACGGCTTTGGTCTTCGCGTTGAACGCCGCGCTCAATTCATCGGGATCGAAATGCCATTCGGGATTATCAGCCGATGGCGGATAGAGCGTGACGTAGCGCATCGCGGCGTCTGAGAGAATCGCGTCCGGGCCGTAATTCTCGTAGTAAGGCTCGAAGACGATCACCTCCTCGCCCTGATCAACGACAGCCAGCATTGTCGCGATCATCGCCTCGGTCGAGCCGCAGGTGACCACGATCTCGCGGTCGGGATCAACCTCCAATCCGAGATGCCATTTGGTCTTCGCGGCAATCGCATCGCGAAAACGCTTCGCGCCCCAGGTGATCGCGTACTGGTTGATGTCGGCGCTGATGGCTTCGCAGGCCGCCTGCTTGACGTCTTCGGGAGCGGGGAAGTCGGGGAAGCCCTGCGAGAGATTGACCGCGCCATAGGCGATGGCCTGCCGGCTCATCTCGCGGATGACTGATTCGGTGAAGCTGGAGGCTTTGCGGGAGACGCGATTCTTCATCGGGATTTGAGATTTGAGATTTGAGATTCGAGATTTGAGATCAACGATTGATGCGAGTGACCACCTTGTTGCCCGCGCCGCGTTTGATCGTGCGTTTGACTAACTGTTCTATGTCGTGGCGCAGCAGCCAGCGCGCGCCGTCCTGTTCAATTACCCGCAGCGTGCCCTGCGATACCGCAAGCTCCAGCGTCATCACCGGCACGCCGAATTCGCGCGAGGCCGCGTTGAAGCTCATCAAGTCTCTGCTGTCATAAACACTCATCGGTTGTTCTCCCGGTTGAAATCGGAATGGATTGACGGATTTGCGAAGGCGTGATGATAGAGATGCTCCGGCGCGGTGTCAAAGCCGGGCGTTGCTTTCAATTGCGCTCCCGCGTTTCACTCAATGCGATTCACGCGCGACCGCCACGCCGCTGCCGCCGACCAGAAAATCCAGATCGGCTCCTTTGTCGGCCTGCATCACGTGATCAACGTAGAGTTTGTAATAGCCGCGATCATACGGCGATTGCGGCGGCTGCCATTTCGCTCGACGCCGCGCCAGCTCATCTTCACCTACGTCCAGATGCAAGCGCCGCGCTTCGACCTCCAGCTCGATCAAATCGCCATTTTCGACCAGCGCCAGGTTGCCTCCGGCGGCAGCTTCGGGCGCGACGTGCAGCACGACCGTGCCGTAAGCCGTGCCGCTCATCCGCGCGTCGCTGATGCGAACCATGTCCGTCACGCCGCGTCGCAGCAGCTTCGGCGGCAACGGCATATTGCCCACTTCGGCCATTCCCGGATAACCGCGCGGCCCGCAATTCTTCAGCACCATCACGTATGTTTCATCAATCTCCAAATTCGGGTCGTCAATGCGCGCGTGCAAGTCTTCGATGGTTTCAAAGACCACCGCGCGTCCGCGATGCTTCATCAGCGCCGGCGTCGCAGCCGAAGGTTTGATGACCGCGCCATCGGGGCACAGGTTGCCGCGCAGCACGGCTAAGCCACCTTGTCTGGTCAACGGATCGTTGAATGGCCTGATCACGTCGCGGTTGTAGCACGGCGCATCGGCGGTGTTTTCGCCGATGGTCTTTCCGTTGACGGTCAGCGCGCCGTGATGAATCAGATCGCCGAGTTCACGAATCACCGCCGGCACGCCGCCCGCATAATAAAAATCCTCCATCAGGTATTTGCCCGAAGGCATCAGGTTGACGAGGCAGGGAACGTTGCGTCCGAGCCTGTCCCAATCGTCGAGTTTGAAATCAACGCCCATTCGGCCTGCGATTGCCAGCAGGTGAACGACGGCATTGGTCGAACCACCGATTGCACCGACGACGCGCACTGCGTTTTCAAAAGCTTTGCGCGTCAGAATCTGCGACATCCGCAAATCTTCGTGAACCATCTCGACGATACGGCGACCTGCCAGGTGAGCCAGCGCATACCGCCGCGAATCAACTGCCGGGATCGCAGCGTTCATAGGCATTCCGATTCCCAGCGATTCGACGACGCTCGCCATAGTCGAAGCCGTGCCCATCGTCATGCAGTGGCCGGCTGAACGGCTCATACAGCTTTCGGCCTCCTGAAAATCGCACAGCGGCATAGCTCCGCACCGCACCTCTTCGCTGAACTTCCAGACGGCTGTTCCCGAACCGATGTCTTCGCCGCGAAATTTGCCGTTGAGCATCGGCCCGCCCGACACAGTGATCGTAGGCAAGTCGCAACTCGCCGCGCCCATCAATGCAGCAGGCGTGGTCTTGTCGCAGCCGACCAGCAACACGACGCCGTCAATCGGGTTCGCCCGGATTGACTCTTCGACATCCATGCTCGCCAGATTGCGGAAGAGCATGGCCGTCGGGCGCATCATTGATTCACCGAGCGAAGTGACGGGGAATTCCAGCGGGAAGCCGCCCGCTTCGTAAACGCCGCGCTTGACCGCGTCGGCGATGGCGCGGAAGTGCGCGTTGCACGGCGTCATTTCAGACCACGTGTTGCAGATGCCGATCACCGGACGGCCGTCGAACAGGTGATTGGGGAATCCCTGATTCTTCATCCAACTGCGATGGATGAATCCGCCTTTGTCAGCCGGGCCGAACCATTCTGCGCTGCGAAGTTTGCGTTGATTGTTCGATGACATTGGAATCGTTGTTCCTCCGAAAATGTGGGACAGACTTCAGTCTGTCCGGAATCGGCTGTTGAAGAAGTCTACGCAGACTGAAGTCTGCGCCACTCTGTTGGTCGTGAATCATAATTGATTTCCACCCAACTTTGATATGATGACGCCGAGGCGAACGAGAAATGGCCGTTAAAATCTCATCGCTTCTTCCGCGCGCATTTCCGAAGAAAAATCGCTGAAGTTTGGTTTCGCAGACAACGAGCAGCTTATGGCCAATGCTCCGTTTCGACTGCCATTTGACTGGAGGACTTTATGAAAAGCCGATGCCTGTTGGTTATTGCAGTTCTGGTCGCTCTCTGTGCGGTCGCGTTCACTCAACCGAAACCGCGCATGCTCGACAAAGAGACTTTTATGGAAATGGAATCCGTCGGCAACCCCGAAATCTCGCCCGACGGCAAGCAGATCATCTTCACCCGCACCTGGGTTGACAAGGTGAAAGATCAATACCGCAGCAATCTGTGGATCATTGAGACGGACGGATCGCGCGTGCGCGAATTGACCAGCGGCGCGCGCAACGACAGTTCGCCCGTCTGGTCGCCCGACGGCAAGCGCATTGCTTTCCTCTCCGACCGCGACGGTACCAATCAATTGCACGTGATGTGGCTGGACACACGCGAAGTGGCGCAACTGACTCATCTGGAGCAAGCGCCGAACAACATCAAATGGTCGCCCGACGGCAAATGGATCGGGTTCACTTCGTTCGCGCCCGACAACGATCCGATCCTCAACGTCAAACTGCCCGAACGTCCGCGCGGCGCAGAGTGGGCGAAGCCGGCGGTGATCGTTGACCGGCTGTCGTGGGCCGCCGACGGCCGCGGGCCTGTGCCGAAAGGTAATACGCAGGTGTTTGTCGTTGACGCCACGCTGGGCGGCACGCCGCGCCAGATCACCAGCGGCAAATACAACCACAACGGCTTCGATTGGTCGGCGGACGGCAGGACGACCTACGTCTCCGGCATTCGCAAACCCGACGCCGAATACACGCGCAACGACAGCGAGATTTACGCCGTTGACCTCGCCACGCTCGAAGTCAAATCACTGACGGATCGCAAAGGGCCGGATGGCAACCCGGCAGTTTCGCCCGACGGAAAATTGATCGCGTATGCCGGTTACGACGACAAGATGTACACCAATCACGTTTCGAGCCTCTACCTGATGAACAGCGACGGCAGCGGCAAACGTGCGCTGGCGACGAATCTTGCCAGCTCGCCGCAGAACATCACGTGGTGGTCGGACAGCAAGGGCGTTCAATTCACGGTCGAAGAGAAAGGCGCGACCGACATCTTCTGGATTCCGCTGGCTGATGGAAATCTGCGCCGGTTGAATTACAAAGACGCCATCGGCGGCTTCTCAATGGCCAACAACGGGCAGGTGGCGATGGTCACGTCGAATCAAAAACGGCCCGGCGCGCTGGTCACTTTCCCGGTCAACAGGATCAACGAGATGAAGCGACTGGTTGATGTGAACAGCGATGTGTTGGCCGACGTCAAGCTCGGCGACGCCGAAGAACTGTGGTTCACATCGAAGGATGGGTGGAAGGTTCAAGGTTGGCTGATCAAACCCGCGAACTTCGAGGTGGGCAAAAAATATCCGATGGTGCTGTGGATTCACGGCGGCCCGTGGTCAATGTATTCGACGGCGTGGAGTTGGCCGTTCCAGAACTTCGCCGCGAATGGCTACGCCGTGCTCTACACCAACCCGCGCGGCTCCACCGGCTACGGGCAGGATTTCGTCAACGGCATTCAGTATTCGTATCCGGGCAAAGACTTCGACGACTTGATGGCCGGAGTTGACGCTGCATTGGCGAAAGGATTCATTGACGAAAAGAACCTGTTTGTTTGCGGCGGCAGCGGCGGCGGCGTGCTGACCGCGTGGATCGTCGGCCACACGGATCGTTTCGCCGCGGCAGTTTCGATGCGCCCGGTGATCAACTGGCATTCGTTCGTCGGCACGACGGACGGCGCGAGCTGGTACTACCAGTTCCAGAAGCGCCCGTGGGAAGACCCGATGGAATTCGCCGTGCGCTCGCCGCTCCATTACGTGGCGAACGTCAAGACGCCGACGATGGTGATGACGGGCGAGGCCGACCTGCGCACGCCGATGGGACAGAGCGAAGAATATTACCGCGCGCTGAAGATGCTGAAGAAAGAGACGCTGCTGGTGCGGATGCCCGATGAATTCCACGGCTGGCGGCGGCCTTCGCATCAGTTATTGCAACAGCTTTATCTGATGGCCTGGTTCGAGAAGCATATGCGGAAAGATCAGGCGGCGAGCCGTTGAGGCTTGGGCAAAATAAAAGGGATCAGGTTCGGCGCCTGATCCCTTTATGAATCTGGATTGCGGGGGCAGGATTTGAACCTGCGACCTTTGGGTTATGAGCCCAACGAGCTACCTGGCTGCTCCACCCCGCGTCAAAATTGCTTCAAACAACGAAGGCGCGACTTTACAGTTCGAGTCATGGTTTGTCAACCGGGCTATCCGAAAAAGTTTGGACTCGGCTATTTCATCTCTTTAACCACCTGACCGAGCGCCGATATTGTCCGCTCGACCTCTTCCATCGGGTTGTAGATGTGCGGACAAAGTCGAACGCCGCCGGTCGGCGCTCCGGCTATGCCGTGCCTGGCGTGCAGCGCTTCGTAGACCTTCCGCTGGTCAACGCCGTCAAACCCGACCACGCACACGCCCGCGCTCAGTTCCGGCCTGGCGGACGTGCGCAGCCTGGCGCCGGGAATCTTGACGATGCCTTCTTTCAAGGCCGCAGCCAATTCGCGTATCCGCGCTTCTATGCGCGCCGCGCCGATCAGGTTATGGAAGTCCACCGTAGTCCCCATCGCCGACACGGCGGCGTCATCGCGCTGCCCCAACGTCTCGAACTTGCGCGCGCCACGCGCCGTGGTTTGGACTTTGTCGCCCCAACCGACGCCGACCACGCCGGGCCAGATTTCGGCTATTCGTTCCTGCCGGACGTAAAGCAGGCCCGCCTCCTTCGGCCCCATAAACCATTTGTGGGCGCTGGCAGCATACGAATCGCACCCCATCTCGTGAAGGTTCAACGAGAGCGATCCGAACGTTTGCGCGCCGTCCACGTGCGTGTAGATGCCGCGCTCACGCGCCCACCGGCACAACTCTCCGGTCGGCAGCTTCACCCCGGTGGTGTTGGAGAGATCAGTCAATGCCAGCACTTTGGTCTTGGCGGTGATTGCCGCGCGGAAACTGTTCAATATCTCTTCCACGCTTGCTGGGGGCGTCTGAAGGCTGACGCGCTTGACGGTGAAACCAATCCGCGCGGCGCGCACGTCCCAGGCGACGTTGTTGGTCGGGTGATTCTGATCGAAGACCACCACCTCATCGCCGGCTTTCAGGTTCAATCCTGCGACGATGAAATTGTTCGCTTCGCTGGTATTTCTGACGATGGCGATCTCGTCTTCCGAAGCTCCGAGAAGAGCCGCGAGCTTTCGTCGCGCCTCCTCGCGCAGCGCATCGAATTTGGCGCGGTTCTGGAAGGAGACGTCGCTATCGAGGTCTTCAGTCAGACGAAAGACCGCGCTTCTGACCATATGCGGCGACGGACAGAGGTTGGCGGCGTTGAGCAGGATCAGGTTTTGCTTGATCGTGAACTGCTCTTTCACCAGACGCCAGAAAGACTCGTTGACGGTGTCGGCAGCGGTCAGGCGGCTGGCGACCCGCAGCAACTCACGACCGGAGCCGGCGGAATCGAGCCGGGGAAAAAGGGAGAGCGCAGCGGCGCCTCCGGCGAGTCCTCCGAGAAAAGCGCGGCGCGTCGGCGGATGAAATTGTTTTTGGTTTGCTTGCTGTTGCATTCTTTTCCTCCTCAGCAAATGTGGAACAGACTAAAGTCTGTTCCACATTTGCATTGTTTCAGGGCGTCGCTCGCGTCATGAACGACTCCTTTTTCGATGTCACTTTGGCGCGGCGATTTCAAGCACGCCGCCAATCAATCGTTCGATTTCTTCATTGGTTGTGTAGCACGCGCATCCTGCGCGCACCAATCCCTGGCCGGTTTTGCCGAGCCTTTCGACGACCGTCTGCGCGTAGAAATCTCCGTGCGAAGTGAAGACGCCGCGTTCGACCAGCTTTTGTGTGACTTCGATTGACCCGATGTCTTTGACGGTGAACGAAACGGTCGGCGTGCGCGGGGAGTCAGGATCGGGGCCGTAGACCGTCACGCCTTCGATTGATTGCAAGCCGTTCCACAACCTTCTGACCTGCTCCTGGCCGCGCGCGTGCAACGCTTCAAAGGCTTTCCGCAATCGCTCCCGCCTAGTTGAGCCTTCGGCGAGCGACTCAAGAAATCTTACTGCCGCCGCCGTGCCGACCATCCCTTCGTGATTCTGCGTGCCTGTTTCCAAACGCTCAGGAGCTTCGTCGGGCGCAGGCTCGAGCTTCGGCACATCCAGTGATTCGATCAGATCGTGGCGGCCGTAAAGCGCGCCGATGTGCGGCCCGTAGAATTTGTAAGCCGAGCAGGCCAGGAAGTCGCATTCCAGCTCGCGCACGTCAACCAGCGCGTGTGGCGCGTAATGCACTGCATCAACGTAAACGAGCGCGCCGAATTCGTGGGCCAATCGCGCGGCGCGCTGCGCGTCGTTGATGGTGCCCAGAGCGTTCGACGCCGCGCCGATGGCCACGAGCTTCGTGTTGCGATTGATCGCGCGCTCGAGGCCGTCCCAATCGAGCTGGCCGGTTTCGGTGAGCATCCGCACGCTGCGGATCGTCACGCCGCGCTCTACGGCCAGAGCCTGCCACGGCGCGACGTTCGCGTGATGATCGAGTTCGGTGACGACGATCTCGTCGCCGGGATTGTAGCTGCGACCCAAAGCTCGCGCGACGTGAAAAGTGATCGTGGTCATATTCGCGCCGAACGAGACTTCGCTCGCTTCGCAGTTGAAAAAGTCGGCCAGAGCCTGTCGCGCGTCGGCGATCAATTCGTCGGTCTCGGCGCTGGTCGGATAAGCCCAATGCGTGTTGGCGTTGTGATGGAAAAGATAATCGTTCATCGCTTCGGCGACCACGCGCGGAACCTGCGTGCCGCCGGGGCCGTCGAAGTACGCGACCGGGAATCCATTGTGTCTGCGTTCGAGAGCAGGGAAGTGGGAGCGAATCTCTTCAGTCGAAGCTACGGAGTTGTTTTGTTCGTTCATTGAGCTGTCGTCTGATTATGCAGTTGCGGTTTGAGTCAGATACGGAATGGTCATCGGCCCTTCGGGCAACACGGCAATCGGCGCGTCTTTGCCGATGCGATTCAAATCGTCGGCGATGAACGCAGAGATGCCGGCAACCGGTTCGAGATGCGCGCGGCGAACTTCATCCGGCGCGATGTCGCTGTACAAACCAACGCGGGCTTTCAACCGAATCATCGCCAGCAACTGTGCTTCCCATTGATCGTACATCGAAAAACCGGGCGCGAGGATCGTGTCGAGGATCGCCTGCGGCGAGTCGTGATCGAAGAGCAGCTTCTTGAAATTGCCGTGACCGGGAAATCCGTCGTTGCACTTCGACGCCGCGACGATCAAACCGTCCTGCGCAACGATCTGTGCCGCAGCCGACATTCCCTTCACGGTCTGGTAGAGATTCTGATCGAGCGGATAGCCGCTGTTGGTCGTGACGACTACCGGGAAAGGCTTTTCGCACGGGATCATCACGGTGGACTTCGAGAACGCGCAGCCGCGTTCGTGCGCCGCGATCACCTCGCCGCAGAAGAATCGGGTGATCTGGCGCTGGCGATTGAGCGTGACGTTGACGCAGAAATCCACAGGCAGCAGCGAGCCGTTGGCGCGAATCTGCTGCTGCGTGGGATTGCCTTCGAGCACACCCCAGGTGCTGTGCGGATGGCCGATGACCCCGGCGCGGTGGTAATGCATGATCGAATCAATGCCGGCGATGGCGGGGAAGATGCCCTTGTAACCGCCCGAAAATCCGGCCATAAAATGCGGCTCGATGAAACCCATCGCGATCCGCTTGTCGGCTTCGACGTATTCGCGGTTGAAGAAGACGGCGCGCCCGTCTGCGGTTTTGCCGGCGAACGCGAGCGTCACCGGATCGTGCGAGTTGTGGTTGACGACGCGGTATCTCGCCGCGACCTCACGACCGACCATCGCCTCAAGCTCCTGCGGCGTGTTGACGCGGTGCGAGCCGGTGCCGTTGATGATGACGAAGTTTTCAGCAGGCGCGTGATCGAGTTCGGCAAACAGCCAGGCCAGCAACCGGTCGCTGGGGAGCGGGCGCGTGATGTCCGGGATGACGACGGCCACTCGATCATTCGCTCCGATCAATTCCCGGAGGGGCTTTGAATTGATTGGTGAACGAACTGCGTCGCGGAAGGCCGCCGCTTCGTCCGGCAAGCCCGGAATGAAGCGCGGGGCGAGCGTGGTGATGTTGTTTGACGGGATTTCGATTTCGAGGCCGTCTTTGCCGTATTGAAGATGTGTGATCATAAAATTTTCGTCGCAATGATGATGCCGGTAGACCAGTTGAGCTTCGTGATGGTTAGATCGTCTCTGCCCTCCAGGATTGAGATCAATTCGTCCACTCGCGGCGTGTGATCGTCAGGCCAATTCGGTTGCGGCAGCATGTCGTCAATCACGTACAACCCGCCACGCTTCAACAAACGCAGAGCCTCGCCGAGATGACTGTACTTGCCGGGCCACGAATCGGCGAAGATCAGGTCGAACTGATTGGATTCGGCGCCGCTCAGCCATTCGCCGCCGTCAGCCTGAACGAAGACCACTCGCTGATCATCGCCGAGGAGTTTCTGCGCGACGGCGAGCGCAGCTTCGTTTTTCTCGACGGTGACGAGGCGCGACTCTCTGTCCATCCCATCGAGCATCCACGCCGTCGCTACGCCTGTGCCCGTGCCGAGTTCAAGCAGATTGCTCGAAGGCTTGGTCGCCGCCAGCGTGCGGAGTAAACAGCCGGTCAGCAGGTCGGAAGCCATTGCGAAATTCAGGCGCGCGGTCTCCGATAGAAGCTGGGGCAGTCGTGGCGGGAGCTTGAGGTTTTCGGTCTCGTTCATTGGTGATTGAGTCGAGCCTCAGGCCGCCGCATACTCAGTGTACTTTCGCAATTCCGGCGAATTGAAGCCGAGCACGATGTGGTCTTTGGGCACGCCCGCATCGGACAACTCCCGCGCGATGCCGTATTCAGTTCCGTCATACTGAATCCAGAATTTGCCGTCAATGATGTCAACGTGGATCATACAGTCGTGAACGTGCGCGTGATCTTCCCAGCCGATCGCCATCAGCAGGTAATGATCGGATTCAGCGTCAAACACAGTCACGGACTTGATCTCGCCATAAGAGTACGGAACACGCGCGTGTTCGGTCAGAATTTGCCGGATCAATTGCCGGTAATGATTTAGGGTTTCCATTCGACGATTACCTCCGTTTGGGTGTTGAAAACAATCAGGGCAATATCATAATCCTCGATCACCAGCGGCCCTACATCTTTCTGAAAGACGTTCCGAAACGTTTTCTGATTGACTGCCAGATACAGCTTTCTCAACGGGTCTTTGCGTTTGAGTATGGAACGATAGATCAAAAACTGCCCAAGCCCCTGTTCGAGCGAAGACATTGCCGAATCACCCGTGAAGCTTTTGATTTCAACTGCAATGTGTTGCTCTCCCTTGTCCGCCAGATAGAATCGGCTGGCAGCCAGGTCAACATAAAAATCTCGCTTTCCCCATTTCAAGTGCAAAGGGTCGGCTTTGATATTCCAGCCATCCTTTTCAAGCGCATTTTTGACCGCATCGTGGAAAGTATCTTTCGCAGGCATAGATTTGACCTCAATGCTTCGCAGGCTCGCCATCCAGTCTGCCGAACCTGCGCAATGGCGGTGACGACAGGGCGACAGTTGCGACTACAATCAGCGTCCCAACGCCGCCGCTCACCACCGAAAACACCGGCCCGAACAACGCCGCCACCCCTCCCGACTCAAACCGCCCAAGCTCGTTCGACGCGCTGATGAACATCCCGTTGACCGCCGAGACCCGGCCGCGCATCTCGTCCGGCGTCAGGATTGTCGCCAGCGTGTGGCGGACGACGACGCTGATGTTATCGAATGCTCCGGTCAGGAACAACATCGCCAGCGAGAGCCAGAAATTTCTCGAAAAGCCAAAGATGATCATCGCCAGGCCGAAACCCGCCACGGCCCACAACAACGCTCTTCCCGCTCGCTTCATCGGCGGCAGATGCGTCACCAGCAGCGCCATCGTGATTGCGCCGAGCGACGGTGCGGCGCTCAACGCTCCGAACCCCGCTGATCCGACGTGCAGGATGTCTTTCGCGTAAACCGGCAACAACGCCACCGCGCCGCCCAACAAGACTGCAAACATATCCAGCGACATCGCGGCCAGCAGCAGCTTCGTGCGCCAGACGTAGTGGAGTCCGGCGGCCAGTGTCTTCAGATCGGTCCGGCTGGTTCTCGATTCCGCCGCATAGGATCGCCGGGTGAGCCTTGCCAGCATCACGAAATAGAATACGCTGCCGAGCGCTGCAATGAGGTAAACCGGCGTCGTGCCGGCGAGCAGGTAAATCAACACCCCGGCGAGCGCGGGGCCGAGCATCGAGCTTAATTCAAATCCGCTGACATTCCACGAAACAGCGTTGCTGAAAGTTGGTGGCGGGATCAGTTGCGGCATCAATGACGATCTCGCCGGGCTTTGAAACGAGCGGGCGATCCCGCTCAGAAACAGACAGGCGTAAATCAGCGACACGTTGCTCCCGGCTTGCGTGGTCACGGCGGCCAATCCGAACGCGGCGATCACGGCCAGTGTGGTGGCGATCATCAGCGTTTTGCGGCGGTCGAACCGATCCGCCACCTGTCCGGCGGGAAGCGCCAGTCCGAGCATCGGAACGATCTGAACCAGACCGACCATTCCCAGCGCCAACTCCGAACCTGTCTTCTCGTAAAGCTGCCATCCGACCGCGGCGTTCTGCATCTGCACTCCGAGCACCGAGAGCAGGTGGCCGGCCAGAAACAATCGAAAGTCACGAACGCGCAGTGCGGCGTAAGGGTCGCGTTTTTCAACCTCCTGACGGGATGCAGGTTCGTCTACGGCTTTTGCTGTCGAATCCATTCCGGGTTGAGATTTGTAAAACGAAAGGGGCGATCAGGTTTGACCGCCCCTTCTGACGTTTGATGCGGATGAGAGGAATCGAACCTCCACGGAATTGCTTCCACAGAGTCCTGAGCCCTGCGCGTCTACCAGTTCCGCCACATCCGCGTGAACGCCGTGCATACTACTGACCGAAGCTGAGGCTGTCAAGCAACGGCGCCTGGCGCGCTCTGGCGCAATCCGATCTCTTCCTGAATCTCACGCAACGCCGCGATCACGAACGCGCAATGTTCATCGAAGCCCAAGCCCAGCTCTTCGGCTCCGCCCCACAGGTCGTTGCGATTGACCGTGCGCGCGAACGCCTTGTCCTTCATTCGCTTTTTGACCGACGAGACTTCCAGCGTATCGAAGCTCTTGTCGGGACGCACCAGCGCGCAGGCCGTCAAAAACCCGCACAGCTCGTCGGTGGCGAAGATCGCATGCTCCAACAGGCTTTCGCGTTTGACGCCGGTGTAATCGGCGTGCGAGAGGATGGCGCGGATCACGTCTTCGGGATAGCCTTTTTCACGCAACACCTCAGAGCCGAGTTGCGGGTGGCGCTGATCGGGGTAACGTTCGTAGTCGAAATCGTGGAGCATCCCGACCAGCCCCCACTTATCTTCGTCTTCGCCGTATTTGCGGGCGTAAGTGCGCATAGCGTGTTCGACGGCGCGCGCGTGTTTGCGCAGGCTGTCGCCCAGCGTCCATTCGCACAGCAGGTTCCAGGCTTCTTCGCGGGTTGGCGTTTGTTCCGACATTGCGTTCTCCTTGAAAAATGTCCGACAAACTTCAGTTTGTCGGTTACTTGCGGAAGAGCCATTTCAGGGAGTCAGCGACAAACTGAAGTTTGTCGGACATTGAAAGCAGGTTTTCTACCTTGATTCCTTCGGCAAGGCAAGAGAATGAATGCGCGGCGATCCGTGTTATATTCGGCGCCGGTTTTCCCGCCCGATCAATTTCTGCAAGGAGATGAGCTATGAAACGGCCCCGTTCAAGGTTTCACTGTCATTCGTTGTCACTCGCCGGATTGTTGTTTGCTGTTTTGGCTTGGCCGCTGCGAGGCGACGCTCAGAAAGAGACGCCCAGCCCGACACCGGCCAATCCCGCGACGGTCGTCGTTTTGAATCCGCAAGGGGCGACGCTCGCTTCGATAACGGATGGCGACGCGGTGAAGCTGAAGGTCACGATGAGTCAGATCGCCGACATCGCGGTCATCGTTTCGTTCACCTTCGCCGATGACCAGCGCCAGATCGGCAGATGCGTCATCACGCGCGGCAATCAGAGTTGCGAGACAGAGGTCGCGCCCGCGTTGGGCTGGTACTGGGGCAAAGGCGGCAAATCGCTGGGCGAGCGCGAGATTCGCGCGCAACACGGCGACGCCGGCCTGCCTGATCTTTTGAAATTTTCGGCGACGACGAAGCTTCGCGTCTCGCCACGCCCGGTCGTGCTGGTTCACGGGCTGGCATCGAGCGCTGCTACGTGGGCGAGTTACACCAAGCCGGATGGTTACCTGGCGTCAATCGGCTTGCGCGGTTTTGCCGTCGGCGACGGGCAATCGGAAGGCGTGATGCTCACGGGCGACGTTTCGCAACCGCTCAAGCCGACCAACACGATCGCGCAGAACGCCGAAGCGCTCGGTCGTTACATCGCGGGCGTCAAGCGCGCTACCGGCGCACAGATGGTGGACATCGTGGCGCACAGCATGGGCGGCTTGATCTCGCGTTATTACCTTGACCGTCTGATGGCCGACCGTGACGTGGCGCAACTGGTGATGCTCGGCTCGCCGCACGGCGGATCGGGTTGCGCCAATCTGCCTGCGACGCTCGGATTCTATTTGCCCGCGACGCTCGAATTGCGTCCATCGTATCTGCGCGAAGTCTTCAACCGCCAGATCACGCATCGTCGCGGCGCGCCGTTTTACCTGCTGGCGGGGACTCAGATCGCTGAATCGTTCAAGGCTCCGTGCACCGCCACGCCAAGCGACCTGGTGGTGAGCCGCGCGAGCGTCGCCGCCGTCGCTGCGCCGGTCTCCGAGATGCCGCTGCTGCACACCGAGATGACGAAGTCCGAGCTGATCTTCAAAAACTTCGTCTTGCCGCACCTGCAACGTCAGGCGGGCGAGTTTCCCGCCGCTGCCGATCCGCCGCCGCCCGCTACAACCGCCGCGCCCGAACAGTTCACCAAAGTCTTCACCGGCCACGTTGACGCGGGCGGCAGCCGCGAGATCACGGTCAATCTCGATCAAGTGGCTGTGGCGAGCTTCTCGCTTTACGACACGACGCGTTCGCTGAAAGTCACCGTGCGTGGCGCGAGCGGCAATATCATCAACCTCACGCCGGCCGCGCATGGTTTGATTCATATCAGCGATCCTGAAACGATGATTACGATGGGCTATGGTTTTCAGAATCCCAAGCCGGGGCCGTGGAAAGTGACGCTCGATGCGACTCAGCAAACGCCGGGCGCAGGCGCCGATTACGCGCTGGCGGCGAAGGTCGTCGGAGGCGCAACGCTGCGAGCGCAGGCTGATCGAATGGTCGTGCAGGTAGAGCAGCCGATCACGATCTCGGCTTCGCTTGATTTGGCCGGGCGTCCGCTGGCCGATGCGGTTTTGCAGGCTTCGATTCGCCGTCCTGACGGCGGAACCGAAGAGGTTGGTCTGGCGAGCAGCGGAGATGAGAAGCGCGCGGTGTGGGTTCCGCGTGCGGCGGGGATTTACGCGGTGGACGTCGTTGCGCGGGGCTTATCGCCCGATGGCCTGCAGATCGAACGCGCGGATTTTCTCTCCTTCGAGGTGCAGCCCGATCCCACTCGCGGGCAATTGAGCCTGGCGCTGTTGAGCATCGCCGCGATAGCCGCGCTGACGGTGTTGGCGTTCTGGATCAAGCAGTGGCTGGGGCGAAAAAGGAGGTGATGCTTTCGGAGTTTTGTCTGTGGTAGAGTGCGCGAGCACGCGCTGAATTTCTGATCAAAGGAAGGAGTGAAAGTATGAAGTTCTTCGTTGATACGGCAAACCTGAATGAGATTCGTGAAGCCGCGAGTCTGGGCATCCTCGACGGCGTGACCACCAACCCGTCGCTCATCGCCAAAGAAGGCAAGGTGGATTTCAAGGAGCACATCCTGAAAATCTGCGAGATCCTCAGTTGGGAGGGCGCGTCGGTCAGCGCCGAAGTCGTCGCCACCGATTACGAGGGGATGATCAAGGAAGGCCGCGAGCTGGCCCGGATTCACCCGAACGTCTACGTCAAGCTGCCGATGACCAAAGCGGGGTTGCAGGGCACGCACACGCTGTCGAAAGAAGGCATCCGCATCAACCAGACGCTGATCTTCAACTCGACGCAGGCGCTGATGTCGGCCAAAGCCGGCTCGACTTTCGTCAGCCCATTCATCGGTCGCCTGGACGACATCGGCCACGAAGGGATGGGATTGGTCGGCGAGATTCGCGAGATCTTCGACAACTACGGATTCAACACGCAGATTCTGGCCGCCAGCATCCGCCATCCGCTGCACGTGATCGAATCGGCTCGGCTGGGCGCAGACATCGCGACGATGCCGTTCAAAGTGATCGAGCAATTGCTCAAACATCCGCTGACCGACATCGGGCTGGCAAATTTCCTGAAGGATTGGGAGAAGGTCAAATAGTAAGGGCTGGCAACCGACCTATTCCTTCTCCAATCCGGCCATCCTCTCGAACACGCGCAGCAGACTTTGCGTTCCATCGTCGCCGCGACCTTCGGCTTCGACGATGGCGAGCAACTGGTGAGCCAGCGATGCCGCCGGCAACGGCGTGTGGTTGGCGTTGGCCGCGCCCATCACCAGTCGCAGGTCTTTCTGTTGCAGCCGAACCATAAACGCCGGTTTGAAATCGCGCTCGATCATCTTCTTGCCCAGCACTTCGAGCGCCCACGAATTGGCTGCGCCGCCGGTCAACGCCTGATGCAGCGTGGCCAGATCGAGTCCCGCCTTCGCGCCGAAGGTCAGAGCCTCGCACACGGCGAGCAGATTCACCGAAGTCATAATCTGGTTGCAGAGCTTGGCCGATTGCCCAGTGCCCGCCGGGCCGAAATGCGTGATGCGTTTGCCCATCGCGGCAAGCACTGGCCGTGCGCGTTCCAACGCTTCTTCATCGCCGCCAACCATAATCGTCAGCGTACCTTCAATTGCGCCTTTCTCGCCGCCCGAAACGGGAGCGTCCAGCCAGTACAGACCACGCTGCCTGGCCTCTCCGGCCAGCTCGCGCGTGACCTGCGGCGAGATGGTGCTCATATCAATGATGATCGAATTGGGCTTGGCCGCAGAGAAGACGCCGTCTTCGCCCTGCGCGACGGCGACGACATCGGGCGAATCAGTGACCATCGTCACGATGACCTCGCTTGCGGCGGCGACTTCGGCTGGTGTGCCCGCGGCTTTCACATTGCCGAGAGAGGAATTTTCGGCGGCGAACTTTTCAGCTTTGCCCGGCGTGCGGGTGGCGACGGTTACATCGAACCCGGCTCTGAGCAGATTGCGAGCCATCGGCGCGCCCATGATTCCGAGGCCGATCAGACCGACTTGCATGGGATTTTCTCCTGTTGTGACTTTGATAACTGCCGAATTGAGCGGCCAAGATGCCACACGCCGAGCCGCGACATCAAGAGATTGAATGTGATAAAGTCTCGCCGCTCGAAATCAGGCATCGCAATTCAATTCAAGACCGACAATCGGAAGTGCGCGAACGCGGAGTCGTTTATGAACTGTAACTGGCGTCTGTGTCTGCTGGCGTTGTTTTTCGGCGCGGCGATAGTGGCCGCTCGCTCCGCGCAAGACCCGATTGCAACTCTGACCGCCGACGATCTGGCTCACGGCAAGCGGCTGTACGTGGGCCATTGCGCGTTGTGCCACGGCATCGAAGGCACGGGCGGCAGAGGCCCGGCGCTGAATCAGCCGGCGCTGCGCCGCGTCAACACCAACCTGTCGCTCTACGGCGTGATCAAAAACGGCGTTGAGGGAACCGAGATGCCTGCGGCCTGGCAGATGACCGAGCGCGAGGTCTGGCGCGTGGCCGGGTACGTCCGTTCGCTCGGTCGTGTCGCCGATGTAAAGCTGCCTGGAGATGCAGGTCGCGGCAGAGAGCTTTACGAAGCGAAAGGCTGCGCGGCGTGTCACATCGTGCGAGGGCAGGGCGGTAATCCCGGTCCTGAATTGACCGAGGTCGGCGCGCGCCGCAGCCCGGCTTATCTGCGCGAAGCTCTGGTTGATCCGGGCGCGTCGTCGCCCGAAGGTTTTCTGGTTGTCAGCGTGATCACACGTGATGGTCGCACGGTTCGTGGCGTGCGGGTCAACGAGGATTCATTCACCATCCAACTGCGCGATGAAGACAGCCGCTTCCACTCCTTCCGCAAGCTCGAGCTCAAGGAATTGAAGAAAGAGTCCGGCGCTTCGACGATGCCGAGTTACAAGACGCTGGCGGCTGCGGAGCTTGACGATCTGG
>Ga0247727_10008851_pt1 | contig 18512 bp, 14 predicted proteins | sample WisWelCaveWW1625_FD_202498 | JGI IMG/M metagenome (GOLD analysis project Ga0247727, IMG submission 202498) | Biofilm microbial communities from Wishing Well Cave, Virginia, United States - WW16-25 | ecosystem: Environmental > Aquatic > Deep subsurface > Groundwater > Cave microbial mat | place... | reverse complement strand
GACGCCTTCCGCATCCTGCGCCCGCTCGCCCAGTGGCTCGAGCAGGGGGCGCTCACGGTCAGCGCCCCACCCGCTCCAGGCACATGAGCGTCATGTCGTCGCGCGGGTGTGCGTTGCCGCAGTGCTCGAGCACCTCGGCGATCACCCCGTCGATCAGAGCGCGACCCGGCTGCTCGCGGTTCGCCTGCAGCCAGGCGCCGAGCCTCGCGTCGCCGTACTCGCGGTCGCTCGCGTCCTCGGCTTCGGTGATGCCGTCGGTGTAGAGCACGAGGCGGTCGCCCGGGTCGAGCTCCAGGGCCATCGACTGGAACTCCGCGTCGGTCGTGATCCCGAGCGCGATCGCGGTGGCCGCGAGCCGGGCCGGCGGGTGGCCCGCCGCCAGCAGGAACGGCGGGTTGTGGCCGGCGTTGACGTAGCGCAGCTGGCCCGTCTCGGTGTCGAGCTCGGAGTACACCAGCGTGATCAGCCGGTTCGACGGGATGTTGGCGCACAGGTGGGCGTTGAGCTTGGTCATCAGCTCTTCGCTCCTGAAGCCAGCCGACACGAGAGTGCGCAGGCTCCCCTGCAAGAGCGCCATCAGCAGCGCGGCCGGCATCCCCTTGCCCGCGACGTCGCCGACCGCCAGCGCGAGCTTCCCCGGCCCGATCTCGATCACGTCGAAGTAGTCGCCGCCCACCGTGTTGGCCGGGCGCATCGCGGTCGCGATCCGGACCCCCTCCTTGTCCCAGGGCTCGAACGGCAGCAGCCCGAACTGGATCTGGCGCGCGATCTCGAGGTCGCCCTTCAGCGACAGCTTGTCGCGCAGCTCGAGCACCAGCAGCAGGGCGAAGAGCGTCGCGGCCACGAGCAGCCAGCTGTGGCCCCGAAACAGCGGGGCGGGCGAGAACGGCCCGTCCGCCAGCAGCGAGAGCGCGAAAACGAGCCAGGCGAGCCCGAGCGAGATGATCGAGGCGGCGAACAACACGCGCCGCCATGGGCTCAGCCGGTGGGCGATCGCCAGGAAGAAACGCACGAGCGAGCGCGGGTGGCGCCGCCACGCGGGCAGCCCGGAGAGGTCGCTCGTGTCCACCTCGCGGGTCAGGAACTGGAAGGTCTCGCGCAGCTCGTGCTGCAGCAGCCGGCTGAGGTCGGCGTGGGTGACGTCGCGCGTGAAAAGCTCGCGCAGCGAGCGCCAGTATTCCTCGCGGAGCGCCGGCCCCGCCGCGGACCGCGGGCCCGTGCGCGGGCCGGCTCTCGGCGGCTCGCGCGACAGGTCGATGCGGGCAGCCAGGTTCTCGAAGCGCTCGCGCGAGCTTCCGGCGGGTGGCGAGAGATCCGGGAGGGGCGTGCGGCTCATGGCAGCAGCAGCGACTTGCGCACGGCGCGGCCCGAGAGCTCCTGCAGCCGGGTGCGCTCCGCCTCGGGCAGCGCGTGCACGCCGGCCCGGACGGCATCCCGCAGCGCCTGCGCGTCACCGGCGGCGACCGGGCGGCCGGCCTTGAGCTCGGCCAGGAGCGCGGCGAGCCTCACCCGCTCCTCCTCGGGAACCGGGGACCAGACCAGCTGGTAGATCGTGCGCATCTCGTTCGCCTCGGCGACCCCGAGCGCATCGAGGCCGCGGCTCACCGCCCGCAGGGCCTCCGACGGCACGTCCTCCAGCCCCCGGTCCTGGCTCATGCGCTCCGCAACCAGAAGACGCAGGGCATCCCGGGAAAGTTCCGGCACGTCCACCGCCAGGCGCTCGACGGCCTCGTCCACCCGAGCCGTGGTCGCGCCCGCGGGAGTCGTTCCCTTCAGGAGCGACTCGAGCTCGGCGGCGAAGCCCTCACCCCTCGCCGCAGTCGCCCAGGCCTCGAGCGAGAAGAGGTTGTAGCCGTCGGCCCACGCCACCGTCGCGCCTTGCATCGGCACGAGGTCGTCATCCCAGGTCGTGCGCACCATGCGGCCGCGGCCGCGGCCCAGCTGTACGTCGCTGTGCGCGCCCTCGCGCTGCGAGGGCTGGCGGGAAAGGCGCTGCTGCAGCAACTCGGCGAGGTGTGCGTCGAGATCGCCCATCATCGCGGGCCGCACGGCCACCGATACGGCTCCGAACACGCCTTGCGCCGGCTGTGCCAGCGAGAGCCGCGCGCCGGGCCGCACGACGTACGGGTTCTCGTCGCGCAGCGCCAGCCAGCCACCGGGCAGCTCGACGGCGAGGCCCGTGCCGGGGTCGAGGACGCGGCGCTCCGCGAGCGCGTAGCGGCGCACCTCGGCGATCGCGCGGCGCTCCGCGAGGAACGGCCGCAGCAGGGCGAGCATGCCGGCCACGAGCGTGACGACGACCAGAAGCCCCACGCCGACGAGCGCCAAGAGCCGCCGGTCCGCGAGCACGCGCGTGAGGGGTGTGCTCGCGCCGGGAACCTCCCTGGAGCCGGCGAACGGCGCCTTGCCGTCGAACGCGGCCATGCGCATCGACGGGCGTGTCTGCGGGTCGTCGTTCTGGGCGGGAGCGGCGGGCGCCAGGGGGCGCGCGGAGACCCCGGGCTTCGGGCTCGTCGAAGGCGCCGGCTTCGGGCTCACGGCGGCTGCCGCCCTCGCGACGGGCGCGGCCGCGGGTCCCGGCCCGGCCACGGCCGGCTTCGGCGCGGGCGCGGGTTTCGGCGTGGCGCCGAGGAGCTTCGGCGGCGCGGGCGCCGGGGCCTGCGCGGTCGGGGCCTCGCTCACGGCAGCCGCCGGCTGGGTATCGAGCGCGTGCGTGAGGCTAACCCAGTCGGGCGCGCCCTCCGGCCAGACCAGCGTGTCCTCGGGCAGCCGGCCCTCGCGGTGCCAGGCGTCGAGCGTCGCGCGGTCGATCGGACCGTACTGCGTCCCGTCCGGCAGGTGCAGCAGGAACTGCTGAAGCATGGTCAGTACACCCCGGTCAGTACACCCACACGAGGTCCTCGCGCAGCAGCGTGACACCACCCCGCACCGGTGCAATCGCCATCTCCTCCAGGCGCTCGGGATCGATCAGGGCGGCGGTCGCGTGCTGCTGCTCGAGCGCCGCTACCTCGGAGCGCAGCGCCTCGAGGCGTGCCTCGGCGGTGTCCTCCATGCGGTTCTTGGTGAGCACCGAAGAGACGCCGGTGACCGACCGTTTCTTTCCCAGCAGCAGGCCGATGTTCCCGAGCACGGCGGACCCCACCGCGAGCCACTTCTCCTGGCGCCGGCCCGTGACCTCCTGCTCGCGCGCGGCGAGGTCGTGGCGCTTCTTCTCGAGCTTCTCCGCGAGCGAGCGGGCCTTCTCCCCGCCACCTTCAGCCGAGAGCCGGGTCACGAACGCCTCGCGCGCCTCGCCGGGCCGCGAGGTCTCGCCCGTCACCGGGTCGCGAAAACAACTCTGCGTCAGCTTGTCCGGCAGGCGCGCCTTGAGCGCGCGCTCGAGCTCGCGGGCGCCGCCGTCGTCGAGCCAGGCGGGCAGCTCGGAGTAGCGGATCCCTTCCGGCGCGGTGGCAGCGACCGCCTTCTCGTCGACCGTGAGCGGCTCGGCCTCGAGCGCCTCGAGCGGGCTCCCGCCCGCGAGCGGCCATGCCCGCACGCCAGTCGCCTCGTCGCTGCCCTTGTAGCGCGCCGCGTACTTGACGAGCACGTGCGCCTCGGCGATGCCGCCTCCGTGGCGCGAGAGATAGAAGTGGCGGAACGGCGCGGGCAGCACGGGCGGCCCGCTCTCTTCTTTCTTTTTCGGAGTGGCGGCGTCGGCCACGGCAGGAGCCCGGTCCTTCATGAGCCCGGAGATCTCCTCGCGCGTCAGCGGGCCGCGAAGGTACGACATCGCCCAGCGCGACGCCACCAGCTCCGGGCGCTTGCGGTGCACGTCGTGGAGCAGAAACACGCGCTTCTTCGTGGCGCCGAGGAGCTTCACCGCCGCCTTGCCTTCGAGGCCGGCGCCCGCGAGGCCGCCCGCGAGCCGCTCGCGATCCTGCTCCGTCTGCAGCGTCCCGACTAGCCAGGTTCCCATGTTCGCGAGGCCCTTGTAGTCGAGGTCGACGGGGTTCTGGGTGGCGAGCACGACGCCCACGCCCTGCGCGCGCGCCTGCTTGAGCAATGTGAGCAGCGGCCGCTTCGTCGGCGGGTTCGCGGGGTGCGGCGGGAAGTAGCCGAACACCTCGTCCATGTACACGAGCGCGCGCAGCACGCTGGTCCCGCCCTGGCGGCGCATCCAGGTCTTCAGCTTGTCGAGCAGCAGCGCCGTGACGAACATACGCTCGCCGTCGCCCAGGTGCGCGATCGACACGATCGAGAGCCGTGGGCGGGGCCCGCCTTGGCCGAGCATGCGGCCGATGTCGAGCGGCTCACCCTTGCGCCACGCCTCGAACGACGGCGAGGCGAGCAGCGTGTTGAGCGACGTCATCAGCTTTTGCCGATCCTTGCGAGGGAAGGCCGTCTCGAGCGGCAGCGCTCCGATCTTCTCGAAGGGTGGATCGGAGATGGCGCCGATCAGCGTCTCGAGGCTGAAGCCCCTGCCGGCGCGCCAGCCGTGCTCGATCAGGCTCGCGAGGAAGACGGCCGGCGGCGATTGCAGCGGATCGGCCTCGACCTTGACGAGCGTCAGCAGCCCCGAGACGATCGACTGGATCTCGTCGCGCAGGTCCTCCTCCACCGCCTCGAAAGAGCCCTCGGGCGCCTCGAGCGACTGGAGCACGTTGAGCGGCACGCCGGCGCTCGAGCCCGGCGTGTAGACCAGGGCGTCGTGGCCGTTCTTGAGGGCTTGGATCTCAGCCCGGCCCAGGCCCCACTCGGCGAGGCCCTTCTTCCAGGCGGCGGCGGCATCCGCGGCGGCGGCTTTCAAGTCTTTGCCGTCGCGCCGCGCGGCGCCCGCATCGACCCAGGGCTCGAACGCCGCGGGCTCCAGCGTCTCGAACAGCAGCAGCAAGTTGGCGAGATCGCCCTTCGGGTCGATCGCGATCACCGGGACGCCTTGCCGCAGCAGCTCCTCCAGCATGGCGATCGCGAGCCCGGTCTTGCCCGACCCGGTCATCCCGACGATCAGCCCGTGGGTCAGCAGGTCTGCCGGGTCGAGCTCGAGCTCCGCGCCGAGCGTGCCGCTCTCCGGATCGACCTGCTTGCCGATGTACAGCCCCTTGCCCATGGGGTTGCAGTATATCCGGGCTCACGGCCGCTGGCGGCCCGCTGCTATGATGGTTTCGTGAAGTCGCACTACTACTGGAAGGCCGTCGATTCGTTCAAGCGGCAGCTCCGCGAGGCGATCCCGGTCGCGGAGCTGAAGGCCCTCCACGCCCGCAGCGGAGCACGCCACATCGGCTACGCCGCGCGCCAGTTCGCGCTCATCTTTGTGTGCGGCTACGCGCTCTGGCACCTGACGAGCCCGTGGCTATGGCTGCCGTTCGCCGTGCTGCAGGGCTTCACCTTCTTCAACATGACGACGCTCTTGCACGAGGTGGTCCACAGCTCCGTGTTCGAGCGGAGGCGCGACGGCTGGAACCGCGCCCTGGGCCTCGCCTACGCGATCACCAGCGGCATCTCGGCGAGCCAGTTCACGCGCTGGCACCTCGACCATCACGACAACCTCGGCTCCTGGGAAGACGACCCCAAGCGCCACTGGCTCTCGCCGAAGCGCAACGCGCGCTGGTTCAAGCTGCTCTACTGCACGCCGGTGTTGATCCCGCTCTACTTCCGGGCCGCGGCGAGCGAGGGGCGCGGCTACCCGAAGGAGCTGCGGCGGACGATCGCGCTCGAGCGCGCCACGACCGTGCTGGTCCAGCTGAGTGTCGCCGTGGCCCTCGGTCACTTCGGCGGCTGGGGCGTGCTGCTGCGGGTGTGGGCGATCCCCTACTTTCTGGTGTTCCCGGTGGCCTTCACGCTCAACCGTCTCGGCCAGCATTACGACATCGACCCCACACACCCGCTGAAGTGGTCGACCGTGATGGCGCCGAGCCGCCTGTGGGATTTCCTGTTCGTGTACTCGAACTACCACGCCGAGCACCACTACTTCCCGAGCGTTCCGTTCTACAACCTCCGCACGCTGCACATGCGGCTGCGACCGCTCTACGCCCAGCTCGGCCTCAAGACCCACACGTACCGCGAGATCGTGTGGGAGTGGTTCGTGAAGAACCGTGCCCCCCACAGCGACTGGGACCGGGCGGACCAGCCGGCCGGCCCGTCAGCCGCGCCGCACCCCGCCGCCTGAGCCGCCGGGCGTTCCGCCTCCGTCTCGGCCCGCGCTGCCTCGAACGCCATTGGCGCGCCGGGGGAAGCCGCTTCTCATAAGACCTCACCGACCCGGCGTCGGCGGGGAAGACTCCACAATCGGTCGGCCCTCTCTGGCCTCCGTCGCCCGGCTCACTCCGCTCCGGGCCCCAGTGAGACGACCTCCTCGATCGTCCAGACGCCATCGACACGGATTCGAAGGAGCCGGCCGGACGCGTTGGGAGTCTCCAGCAACACGGGGACGCGCTTGGGATCGCGCAGAGCGCCGCGAAGCGCGAGCGCGGCAATCGGGCCGTCCCACACGGTCGTCCAGTCTCCTATGTCGCCAACCTCGATCGTCACCCGGGCTGGAAGGCTCGACACCCCGGCGCCGAACGCGAGCATCACGCCACCGATGGGGCCGGGATGGGCGAGCTCGAAAACGGCCCGGCGAGGGCTGCCGTGAAGGACGCTGATCGGAATGCGGCTGCCGAGGGTCGCATCGGACTGCAACCGACTGCGTGGCAGCAGGAACACCACATGTCCTTTCTCTTCGCCGAGCGAGCGCGCATCGGCCTCGGATCGAACCAGCCGTTGGAGCGACTCGGCGTCGGCAGCAGCGTGATCGACCAGGACGAGAAGAGGGCCTTGCTGGCGCAAGGCCGTCAGCACGCCCGGCTCCCGACGCTCGAGACCCGACCGAAGGGCGAGATAGTGAGCCGGAGGGTAGCCGGAGTACCCGTTGACCACGGGAAGGCCGTGAATCATCGCCCGGTACATCGCGCTCGTGTCGCGCTCCACATCCAGAGGTAGCTCGAGCACGGCAGCGACGGAGCCGTGGGCGGAAGGCATCACGTCGGCGGGCGCCTCGCAGATCGGGATACGATCGAGCCAGCCGTCCCAGAGCATCCCGACCGCCGCGAGCGCGACAAGCAGCGTCCCGCGCCGGCCCCTTCGCTCGATCAGGCGACCGAGCGTGATCGCCCCCGCAAGGGCCAGGCAGAAGACGCCCAGCATCGCGAACCGCTCGGGCGCGCGCAGCGCCGAGACGCCAGGCAGCTTGAGTAGATAGAAGTACGGTGCCTTGTCCCAGACCCTGAGTTCTCCGGCAATGGGGTTCGGGCCGAAGGCGAGGATCACCATGGCCACGCCGGCGAGCAGGTAGAACGCCGGCACAGACCCTCGCTGCCAGGCGTTCCTGAGGCTCCGGCTCGAGATCGCGGTCAGGATCAGTCCGTAGAGCGCGATGGCCAGGGGTTTGCTGAGAGCCTTGACGGAAAGAGCGAGCCCACCGAGCGCCAAGCGCCACGGCCCAACCACGGCAGTGGCGGCGGCGGTCGCGGCGGCGAACACCGCCACTGCGGCGAAGACGAGCGCCGCTCGGCTCTCGTCGGCCTGTTTCCGCCTCCGAGATGTGATCAGGAAGGAGACGAGGATGACGGGCAGCGTCAACCCCGGGAAGAGCCACGCCGCCCCGCCAAAGGAAGTCGCGCCGGGCCAGTGCGCCAGGCCCGGCGCCGGAGCGAACAGCCCCAGGACGTCCGCGCTCAGGAACTCGATTTCCTCGATCGTCCGCCGCAGGCCATAACGAGCGTGCCACTGCGCGTAGCGCCAGAGCACGGGAGCGAGGCAGGCGCAGGCCAGGGCCCATGCCAGAAGCAGCTGGACCGCCCGGCCACGACGCTGCATCGAAACGACGAACCACGCCAGCCACGCCCCGAAGAGCAGCGAAACGAAGACGAGATAGTAGCCGTTGGTCAGCCCCTGCAGGATCCAGACGACGGCAAAGAAGACGAGCCACCTGCGGCGGCCGCTGTCGACGAAGCGGTGCGCTGCCAGAAAGACGAGCGGGATGAAATATGCGGAAAGGACCTGCAAGTGGGCGAGGTGGGCGGCGCGATAGGGAGCGAAACCGTAGGCGAGGCCGGCCACGAAGCACAGACCCGGCCGCAGTCCGAGGGCTCGGCCGAGCAAGTGCATCGAGAGGGCGGAAAGGGCGAAAGACAGGATGAAAGCGGTGTTGTAGGCGGCGAGCGGGCGAACGCCCAGCCACTGGAGCGGTGTCGTGAGCGGTGAAAGCCCCACGAGGCTCTCGGAGAACGACAACACGCCCGGGATGGGGTGAAAGAACGGCCCGTTCCACCATTCAGCGCTGAACGGAACAGCGTGAGCGTTCCACCACAGGAGCCACGTATTGAGGAGGGGGTCCGCCAGGTCGTGTGGCACTCCGTCCGAGAGGCGAGCGGCGAGCGGGGAGGTGACCAGAATCGCCAGAAGCCCGTACAGGAGGAAGACACCAAGCAGCCGAGCCGCCGGTGCCACACGGAAGGTCTCGCCCGGCGTGGGGGCCGAGGGCTGGTCTTCGGACACGCGACGCAGCTTAGCCGGTTCTGCGGCCGAGGCACCAAAGCGGTGCCTTCCCCGGACGAGCCGCGGGCGAACGAGACCGAAGCGATGCAGGCCCCATGCTCCGTCTCAGCCCTTTCCCGAACGCACCTGGCGACGCGCTTCCGCTTCCGCCACCCAGCCACGCCGCAGCGCCTCGGGCGCGACGCTCGACAGGTAGGGCTTGACGTCCAGGATCGGCGTGCCGTCGAGCATGTCGACGCCGCGCACCTCGAGCCGCGTGCCGGCGCAGCGGAGCAGCTCGACGACGGTGAGGCCGATCGGGTTCGGGCGGCGCGGCGAGCGCGAGGCGAAGACGCCGTGCGGGACCTCCTCCTCGAGCGGCGCTCGCGCGACAGATCGAAGCCCTCCGCGCGGTCGAACACCCAGAGCACGAAGAGGTGCGAGAAGCCCTCGATGTCCGCAAGCCCCGGCTCGAGCTCCGCTCGCAGCTCGAGCGTCCCGAGCGCGCGGTGCTCCGCGCCAGGGCCTTTCGGGATTTGGGCGCGGTCCTGGTAGGGGCTGCGCACGACGCCGATGGGCCGCATCACGAATACGCGCTCCGACTCACCCGTCATCGCGGAGTCTCCCTCGCGGAGAGGCTACCATTCCGGCATGGCTGATTCCGGCATGGCGCTGCGGATCCATCCCGACACCCGCCTGCTGGTCCTGACCGGGGCCGGCGTCTCCGCCGAGAGCGGGGTGCCGACGTTCCGCGACGCGAACGGCCTGTGGGAGAACCATTCCATCGAGCAGGTCGCGACCCCGCAAGGCTTCGAGGACGACCCCGCCCTCGTCTGGCGCTTCTACTCGCAGAGGCGTCGCAAGGCGAAGAGCGTCGACCCGAATCCCGGGCACGCTGCGCTTGCCTCCGCCGAGGCCAGGATGCGCGAGCGCTTCCTGCTGGTCACGCAGAACATCGACGGCCTGCACCAGCGCGCGGGCAACCGGCGCGTGATCGAGATCCACGGCAGCCTGTTCCGGACGCGCTGCGACAGCTGCGACCGCGAGCCCTTCGCAGACGAGCGCGAACGCGCGGAAGCACCGTCGTGCGAGGTCTGCGCGACGCGGGGACGGCGGGGTCGGCTGCGCCCTGCCGTCGTCTGGTTCGGGGAGCTGATCGACCCTCGGATCCTCGGCGAGATCGGCCGCTTCCTGAGCGACGCACGCCAGAAGCGGCTCGTGTTCCTTGCCGTCGGCACCTCGGGCGCGGTCTACCCAGCCGCGGGCCTGGTGCTCGAGGCGCGGGCGGCCGGAGGCGAGACCTGGCTCGTCAATGCAGAGCCGTCGGAGAACCGCGGCGCCTTCCACCACTTCGTTCAAGGACCGAGCGGACGGATCCTGCCGGGGCTCTTCGAGTGGGCGTGAGCTAGTGGACCGCTGGCAGCAGGCGGCGGCGACGGGACGCACGGTCGCTCGGGCCTCGACGAGCCAGCCGGAGATCGGACTCACGATCGTCCTTCGCTTCTAGCCGCAGGCCGGCGCGACGGATGCCGCGGCGAACCTCGTCGTTGGCCATGAACCAGCGCCAGACGCTCCCGCTGCGCAGGTTCTCCGCGGAGAGCAGCGTGATGCCGACGTCGATCCCGATCACGTCGGGGTTGACCCAACCCTCGGTCGGGTGAAAGGCGTCGGCGAAGCCGTAGCGTCCGTAGATGCGGTCGCCGAAGCGGCGGTGCATCTCCCGCAGCGCCGGCAGCGCGATCTCCGGCGTCAGCATCAGCGAGCCGGCCGGGGCGCACGGCACCACGGTCCCATCCATCTCCGGCTGGCGCGGCGGCCCGCCCCAACCTCTGTAACCCCCGCGGCTGTCCGACGAGGTCAGCCCCCAGATTTGCTCGCCGTAGCCGGGAAACTCGCCGGACAGGTCGAGCATGAACTGCCGCTGCGCGTAGGTCGCCACCTGCGCGTTGGCGAACCAGTCCGGCTGTGGCGGCACCGGGTCGCGAAGGTCGCGGAAGTCGATCCAGGCGTGCGCGAACTGGTGCACGAACAGCGCCGGCGGCCGGTGCACGTAGGCGTGCGGGCCGTAGCTGAACAGCGGGCGCTCCCACGCCGCCCAAGACTCGGCTGGGAGCGGCGCGGCCTCCGAGCCCAGGCCGAGGACGTACAGGATCATCAGCTCGGAGTAGTGGTCCCAGCGGCTCTTGATGAAGCCGCTCTCCGGCCGCCAGCCCATGGACAGGAGCGTGGGGTGCTCCGCGAGCATCCAGGTGAAGTCGATCCTGCGGAAGATCGTGCGCGCGTGGGCGACGATCTCCGCGTCCTGCTCGAAGCATTGCCTCACGGTCAGGACTCCGGCCACGAGCAGCGCCGTGTCGATCGACGACAATTCGCTCTTCCACTCACGGGCACCGCTGCGCAGGTTCACGAAGTGGTAGAACCAGCCGCGGTGATGCTCCTGCCGCTCGGCGAAGAAGCGCAGCGTGGTGCGGGCCCGCGCCACCAGCGGGGGGCGCGAAAGCCAACCTCGCTCGGCGGCGACACACAGCCCGCTCAGGCCGAAGCCGACCGAGGCGATGCTCGCGATGTTCTGGGCGCGGGAATGCGGCGAGCCGTCCGTGCGCGCACGGTCCCGGACGAGGCCGGTCTCGGGATCGGCTTCGTCCCAGAAGAAGCGGAACGAGCGCCGCGACAGGTCCTCGAGGAAGGCGTCGTCGTCGGTCGACAGCTTGAAATCGGCCCGCGGGGGCGCCGTCGGCCGGAGCGCCTCCGCCGTCCGCCCCGGCAGCTCCGGCGCGGACCGAGGGGCGGCGTGGCTGCAGCCGGCGGCCGTCGCGGCGGCCAGCCACACGCAGGCGAGGGCGCGGTGCGGAGCGTGGAGGCGCACGGTCGATCGCGGCGCGGAATGGGCCTCCGGCGCCGCTCGCATCGCTCTCCGCTTACCTCACTTCGAAGGCGCCGGTCAAGCCGCCCGTCGAGCTGTTGCCGACTCGAACCTGGAACGCTCCCGGCTCGACCACGAAGCGGAGCTGCCGGTCGTAAAGGCCGAGCTCTTCGGGGCCGAGCTGGAAATGGACGCGTCGGCGCTCACCGGGCTGCAGCGAGACGCGCTCGAACCCCCTGAGCTCCTGCACAGGGCGGGTGACGCTCGCGACAACATCGCGGACATAGAGCTGGACTACCTCGTCGCCGGCTCGGCGCCCGACGTTCTCGACCTCGGCCGACACGCTGAGCCTTCCGTCCTGGGGAATCAGTGTAGCGCTCAGCTTGAGCCCGCTCAGCCGGAACAAGCCGCCGACGACGCCCGCGAAGCCTCCAGGCAGCCGCGGGTAGCACCGAAGCTTCCGTCACCTCACATTCGCCGTGTGAGTCTGTTGCGCTTCGCCCGCCTCGCGCGGGTCGGGCAGCGGCACCGCGCGGAAGCGGAAGAACAGCAGCAGGTCGTAGACGATCTTGAGCCCGCCCGCGAGCAGGAACGGGAGCGGCGTGGCGGCCGCCGCCATCGTCGCTCCGGCGAAGACCGGCGCCGTGGCCTGCGCCAGGGCGCGCACGCTGACCGTGAGTCCGGCCGCCGCTGCGCGCTCTTCCGGCGCGACCAGCGCCATCGTGTAGGCCTGCCGTGTCGGCACGTCCATCTGCGAGAGCAGGTGGCGCGCCAGCAGCATCGCGGAAACGCTCGCGAAGCTGGGCATGAACGGAACCGCGAGCAGCATCACGTTCGACGGCAAGTGGGTGAAGACCATCGTGTTGAGCAGCCCGATGCGCTCGGCCACGCGGGCGGCGACGAGGAACGAGACCGCCGACAGCAGGTTCGTGCCGAAGAACAACGCGCCGATCGCCTCGGGCGAAGCGCCGAAGCGCAGGTGCAGCCAGTAGGCGACCAGGCTCTGCATGATGAAGCCGCCGGCGAGGGCATCGAGCCCCTGCAGGGCCGCGAGCTGCAGCACCATGCGGCGCGAGCGGCCCAGGCCGAGCGAGCCGGTGACGGCTCGTGGCGCCGGCGCCTCGCGCGGGGCATGGCGCGTGACGTGGCGCGAGGCGAGCCTGATGTAGAGCCCGGTCAGCACGACGCCGGCGGCCGCGTAGGCCAGCAGCATGGCCCGCTGCGCCTCGAGCTCGGGGGTCCCGCTGCGCACCGCCCAGCCCAGGACCAGGCCCGAGGCGGCGGAGCCCGCGGCCGCGGAACCCAGGGCGACCAGGTTGTACCAGGCGAACACACGCACGGGAATGCCGGCGCGAATGGCACCGGGCAGCAGCGAGTGCTCGAGCGGGGAGAAAGGGCCGGCGTCCTGGCCGTTGGGGCTGAGCGTCCCGAGCACGGCACCGACCACGAGCAGCCAGTGGCTCTCCGCCGTCGCGAGCAGGACTCCGCCGAGCGCGAGAAGCGGCGCGGTCGCCGCCATCAGCCGCGCCGGGCCGACCCGGCCCGCGACGGTCGAGAGCAGCATCGTGAGCAGCGCGTCCTCGACCATCGTCGCGGTGAACACCGCGCCGATCGCCGCTGCCGAGAAGCCGCGGCCCGCGAGGTAGAGCGCCAGGATGATCGAGAGCCAGCCGAACGCGAACGAGCGCAGCGACCGCGCGGCGAACAGCAGCCGGCCGTCCGGGGTCAAGGCGACCCCTGCGCGGGACGGGGCGGCGTTCGAGGCGTCGGACATCGGCTGAGCCCGGATGGCAGCCGATTATGCCCGCTCGACGGCCGGACGCACCGCCGTCCGCCCCGGCAGTAGATCGGGTGGAAGGTGACGAAGAGGCTCGCGAATCGCCCCGTCCAGCGTGGCGAGCGCGCGTGCCTCGGCCCGGTGCGCCCGCACCGGGGACGGGAGGTTTTCCGTCACTACCCCAGGTTCTGGGCGGCGAACTCCCAGTTGATCAGCTTGTCGAGCACGGCCGTGACGTAGTCCGGGCGGCGGTTGCGGTAGTCGATGTAGTAGGCGTGCTCCCAGACATCGATCGTGAGCAGCGGCTTCTTCGCCGGGTTCGTGAGCGGGGTCTCGGCATTGGGCGTCTGCTCGACCCGGAGCTTGCCGGCCTCGAGCACGAGCCAGGCCCAGCCGCTGCCGAAGTGCGTGGCAGCGGCCTTCGCGAGCTCGTCCTTGAGCTTCGCGAAGTCGCCGAAATCGGACTGGACCATCGACAGCAGCTTGCCCGTGGGCTGGCCGCCGCCCTTGGGGCTGAGGCTCTTCCAGTAGAAGGTGTGGTTCCACACCTGGGCCGAGTTGTTGAAGAGCCCCTTCTTGTCCGGCTTGCCGGCGGTAGCCTTGACGATGTCCTCGAGCGAGGCCGCGGCGAGCTCGCTGCCCGCGACCATCCGGTTGGTGTTGTCGACGTAGGCCTTGTGGTGCTTGCCGTAGTGGAACGAGATCGTCTCTTGCGAGATGTGGGGGGCGAGATCGCTCTCGCCGTAGGGCAACGGGGGCAGTTCGATCATCCGGGCACCTGTCGTCTGGAGATTTTTCGCCGGCGAGCCGGGCGCGCTCGCGGCGCCGCCCAGGGCGGCGGCGGCGACGGCGCCAGCCATGAAGTCCCGTCTCGACACGGACAGGGAGTCGTGCTTCTCCGCCATGCTGGTTTTCTCCTCGGGTCCTGAGCCTATCGCGAGTCGGCCGGCAACCCCAAGCCGTGGCAAAGCCCGCCGCTCCGTGAGCTAGACCCAGCCGATGGAAACCAACTGGAAAGAAACTCGTTTCATCCCTGCTGGTCACCGCCGACAGGCGGTGGTGGATCGCTCGTTTCAGAACGAGTGGCCCCCCGCCAAACGTGCCGGCCACCCGCTGGGGTCAGACGAGCGACTAGCCGCTGAGGGCTCGGGCTTCTACGCGGCCAGCACGATGCGGTAGCGGGCGCGGCCCTTGCGCACCTCGCCGAGGGCCGCGTCGGCCTCGGCGAGCGGCCGCAGCTGCACCCTCGGGGTCACGCGGTGCCGCGCCGCGAACTCGAGCATCTCCCGTATCGCCGGGCGGCCGCCGATCGCGCTCGTGGTCACGCTGAGCTGCCGGCCGAGAATCGCGCCGATGTCCAGGCGCAGCGGCTCGTCCGGTGCGCCCACGAAGCACAGCAGGCCCTTCGGACGCAGCGCGCGCAGCAGGCCCTTCCAGTCTTGCGAGAGGAAAGTCGTCGAGAGGACGAAGTCGAAGTTTCCCGCCACCGCACGCAGCGCCTTCGCCTCGCGCGTGGCCACGAAATGTTGCGCGCCGAAGGAGTGCGCCTCGGCCTCCTTGTCGGGGTTGGTCGAGACGGCCGTCACCTCGCAGCCCATCGCGCGCGCGAACTGCAACGCCATGTGCCCGAGGCCGCCGATCCCGACGACGGCGACCCGCATCGCGGGCCTGACCCAGCGCCGCAGCGGCGCGTAGACCGTGATGCCGCCGCAGAGCAGCGGCGCCGCCAGCTCCGAAGCGAGCGCCTCCGGGACCGGGAACGCGAAACGGCCGTCGACGCGGATGCGCTCGGCGAAGCCCCCGTGCTGGTCGACGCACGTGGCGACCTCGGAGGCGCACAGGTTCTCCTCGCCGGCGATGCACGAGTCGCATTCCAGGCACGCGCTCCGCTGCCAGCCGACGCCCACCCGCTGGCCCACGCCGAGCTGTCGAACGTCGGAGCCTGTTGCCGCCACGGTCCCGACGATCTCGTGCCCCGGCACCATCGGATAGCGCCCCACGCTGCCCCAGTCCCCGTCGACGAGGTGGACGTCGCTGTGGCAGATCCCGCAGTGGCTGATCCGGATCTCGACGTCGTGCGGACCGAGCGGCTCCGGCTCGTAGACAAAAGGCGTGAGGGCGCCCTTCTGGCGGTGGGCGGCCCAGGCGTGGAATCCCATGGGTGCGGGCATCCTAGCGGGGCGCGCACGCCCCGTCCAGCTTGAGCTAGGAGCTGGTTTCGGGACTCGGCTCACGCCATGCGCGCGATACCTCGTCACCAGCGGCTCACGCCGGTTAAGATCCCGGCATGTCTTCCGTCCCTCTCACTCGCGAAGGCACCGCGGCGCTCGACGCCGGAGACGAGCTCGCCTTCCTGCGCGAGGAGTTCGCCCTCCCGCCGGGCGTCGTGTACCTGGACGGCAACTCGCTCGGCGCGCTGCCGCGTGCGACGGCGGCGCGCGTGCGCGACGTGGTGGAGCACGAGTGGGGCGAGTCTCTCATCCGAAGCTGGAACGAGCACGGCTGGATCGATCTGCCGGTTCGCGTCGCCGCGCTCCTGGCTCCGCTCGTCGGCGCCTCGGTCGACGAGGTGGCGGTGGCCGACTCCACGTCGGTCAACCTGTTCAAGCTGCTCGCGGGCGCGCTGCGGCTACGGCCCGGCCGAAAGGTGATCCTGTCCGAGCCAGACAACTTTCCCACCGACCTCTACGTCGCGCAGGGGCTGGCATCGCTTCTCGGGGGAGTCGAGCTTCGGCTGGTTCCACCCGCGGAGCTCGCGGCCGCGCTCGACGAGAGCGTCGCCGTGCTGATGCTCACGCACGTCGATTTCCGGACGGGCGCGATCCACGACATGGCGGCGCTGACGCAGGCGGCGCACCGGGCGGGAGCGCTCGCGCTCTGGGATCTCGCGCACAGCGCGGGGGCGCTACCCGTCGACCTCACGGGAGGCGAGGCCGACCTGGCGGTGGGCTGTGGCTACAAGTACCTGAACGGCGGACCCGGGGCGCCGGCCTTCGCGTTCGTCGCCCGCCGGCACCACGAGGCGTTCGAGACGCCGCTCACGGGCTGGATGGGTCACGCCGAGCCGTTCGCGTTCGACCCGCGCTACCGGCCGGCGCCCGGGATCGCGCGGCTTTTGTGTGGTACACCGCCGATCCTGAGCCTGGCGGCTCTCGAGTGCGGGGTGCTGACCCTCGCGCGCGCAGGTGTCGATCGCTTGCGGCGCAAGTCGATGGCGCTCACCGACCTCTTCGTTCGCCTCGTCGCGCAGGAGTGCTCCGGCTTCGGGCTCGAGCTCGCGTCTCCGCACGAAGCCAGGGCACGCGGCAGCCAGGTCTCGCTCCGGCATCCCGAGGGCTACGCGATCGTGCAGGCGCTGATCGCGCGCGGGGTGATCGGCGACTTTCGGACGCCCGACCTGCTCCGCTTCGGCTTCGCGCCGGTCTATCTGCGCTTCGTGGACGTGTGGGATGCCGTCGCGTCGCTTCGCGCCGTACTCCTGGGTCGGGAGTGGGAACGTCCAGACTACCGCCGGCGAGCCGCGGTCACGTGAGCGTGGAGCCCGCGGTCGCCGCGGCCGCGTCGGCGCCATCGAAGCCAAGCGTCGCGTGACCGGCGTAGGCCATTGGGGCATGATCCAGGCCGTCACCCTGCTGGGCATGAGCGATCCCTCGTCCGCGCAATCGATGATGACGGGCCAGGACCTGCTGGCGCTGCCACAGCCGCCGGCCGATCACGTGATCGCGTACGGCGCGGTCGCGCAGCAGGTCGCCGAGCTGCGGCTGCCGAAAGGCGCGGGCCCGCACCCGGTCGTGATCGTCATTCACGGCGGCTGCTGGCAGACGCCGTGGGCGATGGACCACGTCCGCAGCCTGGCCGGAGCGCTCACCACCGAAGGATACGCCACATGGAGTCTCGAGTACCGGCGCCTCGGCGACCCGGGCGGCGGGTGGCCCGGCACCTTCGAGGACGTCGCGGCGGGAGCCGACTACCTGCAGACCGTCGCCACCGCCCATAGCGTCGACCTCGGCCGCGTCATCGCGCTCGGTCACTCCGCGGGCGGCCACCTCGCGCTCTGGCTCGCGGCGCGCCGGCGGCTGCCGAGGGACTCGGAGCTCTGGACCGCGGAAGCGATCCCCCTCGGCGGCGTAGTCTCCCTCGCCGGAATCACCGACCTGCGCGAAGGTGCCGCGGGCAAGGTCTGCGGCGACGCGATCCCGCAGCTCCTCGGGGGGCCTCCGGCCGATCAGGAAGCTCGCGTGGCCCAGTCGTCGCCGATCGAGCTCCTGCCGCTCCGGGTGCCGCAGCGGCTCGTCTGCGGCGCGCTCGACCAACGCGTCCCGAACGACCAGTCGCGCCGCTACCAGGCCGCCGCGCGAAAGGCCGGCGATGCGGCCCAGCTCGAGATCGTTGAAGGCGTCGGCCACTTCGAGCTGGTCGATCCGCGCAGCGCCGCGTGGCCGGCCGTCCTGCGCGCCGTGCGCGAACTGCTGCCGACCCGCTGACCACCGAAGCGCTGGCCGCCTGAACGATCTTGGTCCGGAGCGCGGAGAGAGGGTCGGCCGGGTCGTGGCCTGGGGTACGCCCCGAACCAGTGGCGCGCTCGAAGAGGGCTTCCCCCTGGCTTGCTAGCTTCCCTTGCGCTTCTCCTTGAAGGTCACGGGAGCGCCGGACTCGTTCATCCGCACGGCGCCCTCGAAGAAGGCCCCGTCGGCGATGGCCACCACGCGCGCCTCGATGCTCGAGCGAACCCGGGCCGTGGCTCCGATCTCGACCTTGTCGGCCACGAGCGCCGGCCCGTCGACCTCGCCTTCGATCACCAGGCTCTTGGCCTGGATCCGGCCCGCAACCCGCGCGCCCGGGCGCACGCGGCAGTGGCCGGAGACGCGTGCGTTGCCGTCCAGCATCCCGGCCACGTCGACCGGGCCGTCCGAGTCGAGCTCACCCGTGATCCGCGTGCCCGGCCCGATCACCGTCGCGTGCGGATCGATGGTGTCCGTGAAGCGCCGCGCTGGCGCCTCCTGCGGTGGATTGGGTTGTGGCGTTCCGAGCATGATCCTGCCTCGCGCCGGATCGTAGCACGCGGATCTCACGAAGTCGGCCGGTGCGTATCGAGCCGTCCAAGATGTAACCCTGAGGGGATCGTCGCGCCATTTGTGAATGTAACCCTGGGGAGGCAGCTTGGGACGGGTATCGAGATGGGAGTACGTGAAGCAGATTCATCCTCGCTACCGGGAAGCGGGCCGGGTGGAGAGGGGACGGATGTTGGACGAGTTTTGTAAGGTGACGGGGTACCACCGCAAGTATGCGGTGCGGGTTTTGAACGGTCCGCCGCCGGAGAAGCGGCCGCGGAAGAGACGTCCGCGGCGGCCGAGCTACGGGCCGAAGGTGGTGATGGTG
>Ga0247727_10008850_pt1 | contig 18515 bp, 18 predicted proteins | sample WisWelCaveWW1625_FD_202498 | JGI IMG/M metagenome (GOLD analysis project Ga0247727, IMG submission 202498) | Biofilm microbial communities from Wishing Well Cave, Virginia, United States - WW16-25 | ecosystem: Environmental > Aquatic > Deep subsurface > Groundwater > Cave microbial mat | place... | reverse complement strand
CATTCCGACCCACAATGTCGGCGAAGTGATCGAGGCGCTCCTCCTATTCTTGGATAACCCGCAAATCACGATTGCCCAGTTGATGAAAAAGATTCCAGGCCCCGACTTTCCGACGGCCGGATTCATCTATGGAACGTCCGGCATCAAGTCCGCCTACGAGAGCGGACGGGGTCTTCTCACGTTGCGCGCGAAAGTGAAGATCGAATCGGATGAACGCACGGATCGCGAACGGTTGATCGTCACGGAGCTGCCCTATCAGGTCAATAAGTCCAAGTTGATCGAAAAGATTGCCGAGTTGATTGGGGACGAACGGATCAAGGGGATTTCCGATCTGCGCGATGAGTCCGATCGGGAAGGCATCCGCGTCGTCATCGAGCTCAAGCGCGGGGAAATCCCGCTCATCACCTTGAATAATCTGTATAAGCTCACGCAACTCCAGACGACCTTCGGGGTCATCATGCTCGCGCTGGTGAACAACCGGCCGGAAGTATTGAACCTCAAGCAGATCCTGCATCATTTCATCGAGCACCGGCGCGAGGTCGTTGTCCGTCGAACCGCCTTCGAGTTGCGCAAGGCGGAAGAGCGGGCCCATATCCTCGAGGGCCTCAAGATCGCGCTCGATCACCTGGATGCGGTGATTACCTTGATCCGACGGGCGCAATCGCCCGATGCAGCCCGAGTCAGCCTGATGCGCGAATTTGCGCTGAGCGAAATCCAGGCGAATGCGATTTTAGAGATGCGGCTCCAGCGGCTCACGCAATTGGAGCGCAACAAACTCATCGAGGAGTATACAGAGGTCTTGAAGCAGATTGAGCGGCTCAAGTCGATCCTGGGCAGCGAAGCGCTGGTTCGTACGATCGTCAAGGATGAGTTGATCGAGGTGCGTGAGGCCTACAAGGACGAGCGCCGCACGCAGATCGTGAAAGAAGAAGCGGAGATCACCCTGGAAGACATGATCGCGAACGAAGAAGTGGTCGTCACGATCTCGCACGCCGGCTACATCAAGCGCAACCCGGTCACCCTATATCGGGCGCAGCGGCGCGGCGGCAAGGGCAAGATCGGGATGGGGGTCAAGGAAGAAGATTTTGTCGTGACCCTGTTCACCGCGTCCACGCACGAGTCGCTTCTGTTCTTCACGGACGCCGGGAAGGTCTATTGGCTGAAAGTCCATGAGATTCCGGACGCCGGCAGGGCTGCCAAGGGCAAAGCGCTCGTGAATCTGCTGGCGCTGTCCGGCGAGGAGAAGGTCACCGCGACCGTGCCGGTCAAAGAGTTCCGCGAAGACCGATTCATCGTGATGGCGACCGCGCAGGGCATCATCAAGAAGACCGAACTTTCGGCCTACGGCAATCCACGCCAGGGCGGCATCATTGCGCTGTCGTTGGATAAGGGGGATCGTCTCATCGGTGTGCAGCTCACCGATGGCCAGCGGGAAATTTTGTTGGGCACGAAGAAGGGGATCACGATTCTCTTCAAGGAAGACGGCGTCCGTCCGATGGGCCGCACGGCGCACGGGGTGCGCGGCATTACGCTTGAGGAAGGGAACGAAGTCATCGGCATGGAAACCATCACCCCCGACTCCACCACCCAAATCCTTACGGTCACGGAGGGTGGCTACGGAAAGCGCACGCCGGTGAACGAATATCGCGTCCAGGGACGCGGGGGGAAGGGCATCATCAGCGTGAAGACCAATGAGCGCAACGGACTCGCCGTCGGGTTTCTTCAAGTCCGAGACGGCGATGAGATTATGCTGATGGCCGCTCACGGCAAGGTGCTCCGGTGCAAGGTGGATGAATTCCGCGAGATCGGCCGTAACACCCAGGGGGTTCGGATCCTCGATCTCGATGGCGCGGACGATCGGGTTGTGGCCGTCGCGCGTTTGGCGGAAAGCGCCGAGGTGCTCACCGAGGAAGGCGGCGGGTAACGGATACTCGCGACAGCATACGCCTTGTTCGTCAAGCCTGGCCCGCATCATTCATGAACGCCTCTGCTGCAATCGCCGATCCGATCCGCTGCGCGTACGCGTGAAGCGTCGTCCGTTCGGGAGCGGAGTTTCTAGTTTCAGGTTTCATGTTGTCAGGAAACACCCTCCGAAAACTTGAAACTAGAAACTTGCAACCTGAAACACTCAAGGCTTTCCATGCACGAGCAGGATTCTTCTCCAACGCCCCTTCCCGGATCCAAGCTGAAGAAGCAGAAGAAGCAGAAGAAGCCGCTGGATACTGTCGTCAAGATGGCCCTCGGCGTACTCATCGGGTCCTTCACCCTGATCTGGGGCGGGATGTACCTTAGCCGTCCCGATCGATCGATCCCTCCCTATACTGTCGGCTCTCAAGTCGGCCAGATCGTCGCGACGCATGTGCCTTCGGACACGACCGACCAGGGGATTGAAACCTTGGTGAAGCGTTTTCGCAAGGTCGGTCGCCAGACGCACCATTTTGCCGCGATGAAGATTCAACCTACGACGCCGGGCGATCCGGGAGGATGGTACAGGCGGATCGTGGTGTATGTGTTCGATGATGACGGGTGGGCTGAGCCCGAGATGCTAAAGAAATATGTGGCGGGAGACGCGGTGGTGGCCAAGAATTTTGAGAAGGCGATGCGGGGGTACTATCGGCTGCAGGATCAGGAAGAAGAAGGAGGCCTCGGTCCCATGCCCAAGGGCGATGTGGCCTCCGATGCCACGCGCATTCTATTCAAGGGGCGCGTGACGGATTCCGTTCCAGCGGAGTTGGAGTCCGAAGATTTCTCGATATCACCGATGTAAACTGCTGGCGGAGATCCGGGTCTTGTATCGCTGAGACATGGGACGATACCTCAGCCAGTTCGACCTCGGAGACAGTGAAGTCGCCATCAATGGCGGGTGTCGTGGCAGAAACTTCTGCACGTGAGGGGATCTCGCCCACGCGCAACACAATGTCGGTGACGAGTTCCCCGCCGGCTACCGTGTTGAGTTTGTGAATAAGTGTCGGCTTGAGGAACGTGAGCTGGTGCAGCCAGACACTGTTGTGGACCAGGAGATAGAGCTTCTTGTAGCGAATCTGGTCGGGCCAGGTATTCGACGCGATGGGTTCCCCGACGATGGAGACCCAGTTCCGGCGCAAGCGGCTTTCGAGCAACTTGGATTCGAGACCCAGGCGACGAGCTACCCCTTCCAGGATGCTGGAGAGAGAATCGATAGAACCAAGTCCGCGCATGGCGGCAGCATATCAAAAACCAGTTGGAAAGTCTGAAAGTCATCAAGTCAAAGGTCTCCGAAGACCTGAAGACTTTTGGTCTTGACGACTTTGAGACTACCGGGGCGAGGCGGCCCGATGGTGCAGCAGCAAAAAGAGAAGAGCGAAAAAGCCGTCGCTACCAATCGCAAGGCCTACCACGACTATTTTATCGAAGAGAAGTTCGAGGCGGGCATCATGCTCCAGGGTACGGAGGTCAAATCCCTGCGCGATGGGCGCGTGAACCTACAAGATAGTTACGCCAGCGTGAAGGCCGGCGAGATCTTTCTCCACCACTGCCACATCAGTCCCTACAGCCACGGCAACATCATGAATCACGAACCCCTCCGTACCAGGAAACTGCTGCTCCACCGTAAGGAGATCAATAAGCTCCTCGGCAAGACGCAACAGCAAGGGCTCACACTCATCCCGCTCCGCATATATTTCTCCAAGCGGGGCCTTGCCAAGGTCGAACTCGGGTTGGCCAAAGGCAAGAAGCAGCATGACCGCCGGGAGACCATCAAGACGCGCGAAGCCAGCCGAGAAGTGGAACGGGCGATGAAAGAGAGAAAGTGAGGCCCGCGGGTCCTGTCACCGATCCAACCCAGCCGTCCTCGCACCCCGCCCGGTGTAGGGACCCCGCTGCGGGCGGCTGGGTCTGAGATCGGTACCACCCGCCGGCTTCGTGAAGCGAGGATGAGACAAAACTAGAATTAACAAAATTGAAAAAGACGCGCATTACTCTGAAATGGGCCGGTTAATCTTGAGCCCGCTCGATCCAAAGCGTGAACACTTCCAGTGAAGCTCCGAGTCCGTCCGTTTTCGTTCCCCCAATAACATGGACCAATAGATCGACGCGATCGCCGGCGGCGAGCGTCGGCGCTCGCAGCGGGCTGGTATTCCTGCCACAGGCCCCCTGATCAAGGACATCCACCACCCCACTCTCATCTTCTAACGAGATCATGGTCAGCTCGTAGTGTTTCCAGCAACCCCGCGTCATGAGCTGCGTCTCAACGGTGCGGACGGTACCGCCTATCCTGATCTCTCGCAGGTGGTAGCTGGTCGGATCGGAGAGAAGCTTCGAGATAGGAACGCGGTTGTACGAGCGAAGAGGAATTCGCAACGATCCCACCCGGGGAGAGCGGGGAAGAGGGTCGAGTGCGAAACTCGATTGTGGGTCTCCGATCGTCAGCGTGCCGATCACGGCAAGAAAGGAGAGGGCGAAGAAACATAATCGTCTGGCGAGAAGAGGCATCGTTTGATGACTCCTATACATAGGTCTATTTGCCTCATGGCTAGAGCTATTGATCCTACCCTATCATAGCTGTGCGACCGGCCCGGAAGTCTGCCGTTGTCTCCGCCCGTAAGGTCCAGATTGGACCGTAAGCTGTATTGAGCCAAGCCTGTTTCCTGATCAGCCACAACAAGCTGATCTGTCGAAGAGTTTCTAGGCAGCTCTTCCCAGGGGCAAATTTCCCACTTGACTTAGTACTAACTAGGACTATAATGTTCTGTGCGGGTCGCATAATGGCGTCGTTGCATTTGCGATAGAGGGGCTGGTTGATGATCGGCCGATCTGGTGATGCCCAGGAGGTCTAACGGTCATCGTGCAAAGGAGGCTTCATTATGTTTGTTGTCGTTGGTGCGACAGGGAATACAGGATCAGCGGTTGCAGACATATTGCTGAGTCGGAAACAACCTGTGCGGATCGTTGTGCGCTCGGCGGATAAAGGTACTACATGGAAGGCGAAAGGCGCTGAGATTGCCGTCGCCTCGCTGGACGATGTCTCCGCACTGGCTAAAGCATTCGAGGGGGCGAAAGGCGTCTATCTCCTGGTCCCACCGAACTATGGGGCTGTAGCCTGGCTCGCAGATCAACGCGCACGGATGGATCGTGCAGCAGACGCAGTGAAGAAGAGCGGCATCGGTCATGTCGTGTTTCTGTCCTCGGTCGGCGGCCACATCGCGGAAGGAACGGGGCCGATTCGAGCCGCGCGCTATGGAGAACAGGTTTTAGGTAAGGCGGTTCACAATCTGACAATTCTCCGCCCCTGCTACTTTATGGACAACTGGGCTCCGGTTCTCGGTGCAGCCAAGGGACAAGGTGTCTTGCCGACGTTCATTGCGCCGGTGGCCAAGATTCCGATGATTTCGACGAAGGACATTGGTCGGGTCGGAGCGGAGCAATTGATGGCTGGTGGAAAGGGCAGACAAATAGTGGAACTCGCCGGGCCGGAAGAATACAGTCCCCAGCAAGTCGCAGCGGCTCTGAGCCAGATCCTTGGGCGAGAGGTCTCGGCTCAACATGCGCCGTTGAGCGCAGTGGTGCCCACATTCAAGTCGTTCGGTTTCTCTGATGAAGCGGCGAAACTGTTTGAAGAAATGTACACATCATTCTCACAAGGCAAGATCGGGCACAAGCATCCCGCATCGCTAGTGCGCGGCAACATCACATTGGCGGAAGCGTTGCGAGGAATAGTGTAAGAAAGGAGGCCGGTCATGGCCACAGAAACGACAACGATGAAGGAACTGATCGGAATATACCAGCCGGGCTCTCGGCATATGGTCGGTGATGGGTTTCCCGTGCGGAATCTCTTTCCCAGCAACGACCTCGATCGCGAGGTCAGTCCGTTTCTCATGCTGGATTATGCGGGGCCGCAGTACTTCGAGCCGACGGATCATCCCCGTGGCGTGGGAGAACACCCTCATCGCGGCTTTGAAACGGTTACCATTGTCTATGAAGGCGTCGTGGCCCATCGTGACTCGGCTGGAAACGCTGGGGTGATCGGCCCAGGCGATGTCCAATGGATGACCGCGGCATCCGGTATCGTGCACGAGGAATTCCACGAGAAGGAATTTGCAAAAAATGGCGGCACGCTGCACGCCATTCAATTATGGGTAAATTTGCCGCGCGCCTCGAAAATGTCGACGCCAGGCTATCAGACGATTCTGAACGCCGATATCCCGTCCATCGATCTCGCCGGCGGGGCCGGTCGATTGCGGGTGATTGCCGGATCGTTTCTTGGGCACAAGGGACCAGCGCATACTTTCACGCCGGTTGAGTTGTACGACTTGCAGCTGAAGGCTGGAACCAGTGTGTCCCCCAGGTTGCCTGAGGGGCACACTGCGTCGCTCTTTGTTTTGCAAGGGCGCGCCTCTGTCAGCGGAGGGCAAGCGGCCGGAGAAGCCGAACTGATTGTCTGCACGAGGAACGGCTCGCAGGTGGCAGTCGCCGCTCACGACGACAGCCGGCTCTTGGTCATGGCTGGGGAACCCATCGAAGAGCCGATCGCGCGCTATGGTCCCTTCGTCATGAATACCAAAGCGGAGCTGGTCCAGGCGGTGAATGATTATAATGCCGGCAAAATGGGACACTTGGCAGGACGCTGAAAAAGCCCGCCAGCGTCGTTCTCGCCTCGAAAGCATCCTCAACGTAGCCCTGAGGCTACGCTTCCGGTGCTTCCGTCGGCTGCGGCCTTGCTGAACGGACTTTTTGAGCATCCTGAGGGACAGAGTAGCAAAGGAATCTATGATGCAAATCGACATCTATTCAGACATTGTCTGCCCTTGGTGTTACGTCGGAAAGCGGCGGCTTGAGCGGGCATTGGCATCGGTCGGCAGAAACGTACATGTGACGTGGCGTCCGTTCCAATTGAATCCGACGATGCCGCTCGATGGAATGGATCGGACTACCTATCTGAAAGCCAAATTTGGAAGTTTGGAGGCCTTTGGCCAGATGGAAGAACGACTCCTCGCTTCCGGCGCAGAAGAACGGATTCCTTTTGCCTTTGAGAAGATTCAGCGGACGCCGAACACCTTCGCGGCCCATCGGCTAGTCTGGTATGCAGCACAGCAGGGGAAACAGGACGGAGTGGTGGAGGGCCTCTTCCGTGCGTACTTTCTGGGAGGCCGGGACATCGGTGATGTGAAGACCATTACGCATGTGGCTGCCGAAGCCGGACTTGATCGAGGAGAGACAGAGGAGTTTCTGGCGGGCGACAAAGGCGTGGTTGAGGTAAAGGGTGAAGAAGCGATCGGTCGTCGGTTGGGCATCAGCGGGGTGCCCTATTTCGTCCTCAACGGCCGTGTATCAATCTCCGGCGCGCAGTCTCCCGATATCCTTGTGTCGGCTCTTCAGCAGACCCAGAAGCAGTCCTAACAGGCTACGGAAGAACTCAGTTTTAGACAATACACCGGTGGAATTTCCCTATTGGTGCCGATGTCAACATAGCCGCAGGATGCTCAAAAAGGCCGTCCAGCAAGGCCGCAGCGAGTGAAGAGCCGGAAGCGTACCCTCAGGGGCGCACGGTGCGACGAATAAGGAGCACCAGGTCTGTGCGCGCCGCCGAGTTGGTGAGGCGGCCGGGTCCCCGTTGAGGGTCTGAACGATGCGAGAACGATGGTGGCGGGCTTTTTCAGCACCCTGCTAGAAAGGAAGGGGCATGATGGCTGTCCAAGTCTACGGATGTAACCATATCGTTATTGAAGTCACCGACGCGAAGAAAGCGGTGAAGTTCTATTCCGACGTCTTTGGCTTGAAGATGCTCCGCGGCGGCGAAGGCGCGGCCTGGTGCAAGCTGGGAGAACATCAATTCATGGCGATCTTTGAAGTCGACGAGCTGCAACCGGATCGCGTGAAACATTTTGGCTTGATGGTCCGGGACGCGCAACAGATCAAGGAAGTGCGGAGGAAGCTCGCCAAGAAGTACAAACTCAAAATGCAGCCGAACTTCCGCTGCGACTTCCATGATCCCTGGGGGAACCGAATCCAGGTCGGAGATCTGTCCGATGAGTCCCTGGTCTGGCTCCTGCCCTATCAGGAAGTGCAAAAATCCGGGATTACGTTCAGGAGGTGAGCCCATGGTAGCGCACTACCTCGGCCATGTTGTCTTTTATGTAAAAGATCTTGAACGGTCGCTTTCGTTTTATCGCGATCTGCTGGGATTTAAGGAAGTCGGCCGGATCTTCAACGGAGCGGCAGCGGCCCTGACCTCAGGTCGGACGCACCATGAACTCTTGCTGATCGAGGTTGGAGATGCACCGGGTCCTACAACTGGGAGGCGCCGCGGGCTCTATCACATTGGGATCAAAGTCGGTGACAGCTTGGACGAGCTGCGAGCGGTCAAGCAGGAGTTGGAACGGGCCGGCATACTAATCGACGGCATGAGAGATCACACCGTGAGTCAAAGTCTTTACTTGCGCGATCCTGACGGAAACGAAGTGGAGCTCTATGTAGACGCAGACGAGTCAGTGTGGAAAAATAATCCTGCGGCAGTCCTGTCGCCCATCAAGCCGTTACATTTGTAATTTCCAAAAGGAGGACTGTTCATGGAGAAACCACGCATTGCAGCCAAGCAGCCGGCAGTGATTTCGTTGGATCCGGGAACCTACTATTGGTGTCTATGTGGACGCTCGAGGGACCAACCGTTCTGTGACGGGTCCCACCAAGGAACTGGGATCGAGCCGGTCGAGTTTTCAGTAGATGAAAAAAAAGAAGTCGCCTTGTGTCAGTGCAAGCAGACCAAAACTCCGCCGTATTGCGATGGCACGCACCAGACGCTCTGATTTCGCGGGTAGGCGAGGCGATCAACGCGCCGGTGAAATCACCCGACAGCAGGAGTTATCATTTTGTTCGCCTGCCGGGGTGAAGTGGCCATTGCCAAGAAGGCGTTGATACTGCGAATAAATTAAGAAGTAGCTGGTGTTTTCTCTGAGAGAGAAAGTGCGACACCTTTCATAACATAAGGGAGCGAGACCCTCCACATCCATGTCCAACCGCGTCTGCAACAGAAGTTGCAGAGCCATCTTGCCAGCCATGGGCTTGCTGCTGGCTCGTCCCACCGGTAGAATGCCTGATTCGACGTGCGACATAAAGGATCGACGAGGACAAGGAACTACGGAGTAGATCGCCATGGTGTTTTTGGGAACCCAACCGTTCAGATATGCCCCTGCGTTGCTTGTATTGGCCGCGATAGCTTGGTTACCTGGCTGCAAGCAGGAGGCCGACTCGGCGCCGGCACAGCCATTAGCTCAGGTCGAAGTGATTACGGTGACTCGCCAGACGATCCCTGATGAACCGGAATTCATCGGCCAGGCGGAGGCCTCGCGCCCGGTGGAGATCCGTTCGCAAGTGACCGGCCTGTTGAAGGCCGTATTGTATTCCGAAGGGCGTGACGTCAAGAAGGGGGATCGTCTCTACCAGATCGATCCGGTGCCGTTCCAGGCTGCGGCGGCGATGGCGAAAGCCAAGATTGCGGAAGCTGAAGCGCGCGTCGTGCAGGCGCGACAAGACCTTGCCCGCGTCAAACCGCTTCTGGAGGAACAAGCCGTCAGCCAGAAAGACGTCGACGATGCTGTGGCCGGCGATCTCGCCGCGAAGGCCCTGCTGCAAGGCGCAAAGGCGGAGTTGATCAAGGCACAGTTCGATCTCGGCAATACGCTGATCACCGCCCCCATCGACGGCCTGATCGAACGGAGCCGTTACTACGAAGGGCGCCTGGTCTCGGCGCAAACGGATTTGTTGACGGTCGTCCATCGCGTCGATCCCATGTATGTGGTGGTGAGCGTGCCGGAGACCTTCATCCTCAAACGTCGGCGGGATATCGAGTCGAAAAAAATCACGCACCCAGGGGTCTACCAGTTACGAGGCCGGCTCACGCTCATGGATGACACGGTTTATCCCGATGAGGGCGTCCTCGATCTCCTGGAGCCTGGTTTGCGAACGGAAACCAGTTCACGTCAGACCAGAATCACGTTCCCCAATCCGCAGCGTACCCTCCTGCCCGGGCAATTTGTGAAGGTGCGATTTACCGGCGATACGAAGACGGACGCGATCCTCATTCCTCAGCGGGCCGTGTTGCAAGGTCCCCAGGGTCCCTTTGTCTATGTGGTCAACCAGGACGAGAAGATCGACATTCGAGACGTGGCCGCGTCCGACTGGAAAGGGGACCAGTGGCTCATCGACAAAGGCCTGAATCACGGCGATCGCGTGGTCGTCAACGGGCTCATGAAGATCGGCCCTGGTGCGCCGGTGAAGGCCGTTCCCTGGAGCCCAACTGGTGTGCCGGCCACAGCTCCATCTCTTCTCACCCCTAAATAAGGACAGCGTTGTGAGGTCGCACGTATTCATCGACCGGCCGATTTTTGCGTCCGTGGTCTCCATCATCATTGTCGTGATGGGCCTCCTCGCGTTGCAGTTCTTGCCGGTCGCCCAGTTTCCGGAGATTACCCCACCGGTCGTGCAGATCGACGCGGACTATCCTGGCGCCAGCGCGGAAGTCGCAGCCGAAGCCGTCGCCAGACCGATCGAAGTGACCCTCCCCGGCATCGACAACCTGCTCTACTTCGATTCGACCAGCAGTAACGATGGGCATGTGACCATCAAGCTGACGTTTGAGATCGGCACCAACCCCGACATTGCCCAAGTCCAAACCCAGAACCGTGAAAAACTCGCGGAACCGTTGCTGCCGACGGAAGTGATACGGCAGGGTGTGTCCGTGAAGAAAGTATCCCCAAGTCTGGTCCAGGTCATCGTATTGAAGTCGACCGATCCCCGGCACGACACCATCTATCTCTCGAACTACGCGACGCTCCGGCTGGTCGACGACCTGAAGCGTGTCAAAGGCGTCGGGGATGCGCTGGTGTTCGGCCAACAGAACTACAGCATGCGGATCATTCTCAATCCCTTGCACATGGCGAAACTGGGGCTTATCCCGAGTGACGTTGCGACCATCATCCGAGAGCAGAATCGGGATTATCCGGCCGGGGCCATCGGGCGGGAGCCGGCGCCGAAGGGCACCGAGCTGACCATCCCGATCATCACCAAGGGCCGGCTGACCGATGTGAAGGACTTCGAGGAGCTGATCGTTCGTGCCCTGCCGGACGGTTCAACGGTCCGGCTGAAGGACGTCGCGCGCATCGAACTGGGCGCCCAGTCCTATGCTCTTGAGGGGCGCTTGAACAGCAAGCCCACCACCTTCATTTTGACCTTCCTCTCCCCGGGGGCCAATGCGCTCGATATGGCTCGCCGCACGCGTATGCAGATGGACGAGCTTTCGAAAGACTTTCCGCCGGGTGTGTCCTACGAATTGTCTTATGACACCACGCGCTTCATCGAAGTCTCGATCAAAGAAGTGGTCAAGACCTTGGGAGAGGCCATGGTCCTGGTCGTCTTGGTGGTGTATCTGTTTCTTCAAAGCCGGCGCGCCACCATCATTCCCTTGGTTGCCGTGCCGGTCTCGCTGATCGGCACCTTCACCGGACTGTACGCATTGGGATTCTCGATCAATACGATTACCCTGTTCGGGATGGTCCTCGCCATCGGGATCGTGGTCGATGACGCCATCGTGGTTGTGGAAAACGTCGAGCGGCACATGCGCGAAGATCGCCTGTCGGCCAGAGACGCGGCCAAACGGGCCATGAGCGAAGTCACTGCCCCGATCATTGCCATTGTGTTGGTGCTGGTGTCCGTCTTCGTCCCAGTCGGTTTTATCGGCGGGATGACCGGCGCACTCTACAAGCAGTTCGCCGCGACGATCGCCATCTCGGTGACCGTGTCCGGGTTTGTCGCGCTCACGCTCAGCCCGGCACTCTGCTCAATCGTGCTCACGCCTCGGCAAAGTGCCCGAGGTGGATTCTGGACTCTGTTTGATCGAGTCTTTGCCCGGACCCAGCGGGGTTATACCGGCACGGTTGGCCGGCTCGTCGGCAGGCCGGTCCTGGGGATGCTGGTGTTCGGCGCGTTGCTAGTGGTTTCGTGGGGGCTGTTCACCGCGCTTCCGAAAAGTTTCTTGCCCGAGGAAGACCAAGGCTATTTCATCGTAATCGCACAGTTGCCGGACGGAGCGTCGAAGCAGCGAACCGATGCGGTACTCGAACGGGTTGAACGGTTTTTTCAGGCGAACCCGGCAGTCCATTCAACCGATTCCCTTACCGGCCAAAACTTCGTCTTTGGTACCAGAGGGCCGAACTCCGCGACCATGTTCGTGCCCTTAGTCCCCTGGGACGAGCGTCCTGGACCGCAGAACCACGCGGCGGCGATGGTCGGTGCAGCCTATGGCGAATTCGCGAAAATCCCGGAAGCGTTACTGTTGGCATTCAATGCGCCGGCGATCGAGGGCGTGGGCGCAGCCGGGGGCTTCTCCGCACAGTTGCAGGATCCCAGCGGCGGAGATTTCAAGAAATTTGCCGCGGTGGCGCAGCAATTCGTCGACCGGGCGCAGAAGGAGCCGGCGATCGGCCGGGTCGGGACAAATTTCCGTGTCTCCTCGCCACGACTGTTTGCCCATGTGAACCGGGAGCGGGCGAAGGCGCTGGGGATACCGATTTCAGAGATCTTCGATACGTTGCAGGCCTACTTCGGCAATTTCTATATCAACGATTTTGTGAAATTCGGCCGGGTCTATCACGTGCAGACGGAGGCCGACGCGGAGTTCCGGGCCACCCCTCAGGATATTTCGAAGATCTTTGTGCGGGCTCAGAGCGCCCAGAGTATCAACATGATTCCCCTCGATACCGTCGTGACGGCGGAGTTCCAGAGGGGGCCGGATCCGGTGAATCACTTCAATGGATACAACACTGCCTTGGTGTTGGGTGGCGCCGCACCAGGCTACAGTTCGGGTCAGGCGCTCGAAGCGCTCGATCGCGTGGGCAAAGAGGTGCTCGTTCCGCAAGGCTACGCGATCGACTACAGCAACATTTCATTTCAGGAGCGGCGAGTAGGCGGCCAGTCCGGCTATGTATTCGGGATCGGCTTATTGATGGTGTTTCTCGTGCTGGCGGCGCAGTTCGAGAGCTGGGCTGTCCCCTTCTCGGTGATCCTGGCCGTGCCCTTTGCAATTTTCGGTGCGCTCACTGCCGTGTGGATACGCGGCTTCGAAAACGATATCTACTTCCAGATCGGACTGGTAACCTTGATTGGCCTGTCCGCGAAGAATGCGATTCTCATCGTCGAGTTTGCCAACACGCGCTATGAAGCGGGACGCCCGTTGATCGAGGGAGCGCTGGAAGCGGCTCGGCTGCGGTTCCGGCCGATCATCATGACCTCCATGGCCTTTATCTTCGGCATGGTCCCGTTGGTCGTGGCGACGGGCGCGGGGTCTGCGAGCCGTCAGTCGATCGGGACCGGTGTCATGGGCGGAATGCTTGCGGCCACGCTCCTTGCAATCTTCTTCGTGCCGCTGTTCTATGTGCTCATCCGCAAGTTGACCCAGAGAAGGCCGCACCCGGTCGCGGTGCCTAGCCAACCGGTCGGCTCGCCGGTGTCGGTGGAGGACGAAACTTAACGTGCGTACCGTACTGGCCATCGGATTGTCGTGCCTCCTCCTGTCCTGTTCGATGGGGCCTGACTATCAACGGCCTAAGACGGAAGACACCACTTCGTTCAGGATGGCGGAGGGATCACCCGATATCCCCTCCCTGGCCAATCTCCCCTGGTGGGATCTGCTGCGCGATGAGCAGTTGCAGGCCTTGATCAAGATCGCTCTGGCGGAGAACAAGGATCTCCGGCAAGCAGTCGCGACAGTCGAAGAGTTTCAGGCCCGTGCCTTCATCGCCCGATCCGATTATTTCCCCGGCCTCACTGCATCGGGTAATGCGCCGGCGTTCGGACGCAAGACGGTCTTCCAGGTTCCGGGGTTTGCCAACCCCTTCAACTATTACCTCCAAGGGAATCTGGCGTGGGAGCTCGACATCTGGGGACGCATTCGTCGATCGAACGAAGCCGCGCGTGCCGATCTGTTATCGAAGGAAGAGAATCGCCGCGCGGTGACGATTCAACTGGTGAGCGCGGTCGGTGAAGCCTACTTCAATCTCCTCCAGTTCGACGCGCAGCTCGATATTGTGAAGCGGACACTGCAATCCTGGGAGGAATCGGTCCGCATCGCCCAGGCTCGACTGAAGCAGGGCATGACGTCACGCCTCGACACAGATCAGTTTGAAGCGGAGCGAGCCAACGCTTCCGCACGCATGGCCGAACTCGAACGGCATATGGTTCAAGCAGAGAACCAGTTGAGCGTACTGGTCGGCCGCAAGCCCTTTGCCATTTCGCGCGGCCGGTCCTTGCATGAACAGGTCATGCCTCCGGATGTCCCGGCCGGGTTGCCCTCGGAACTCTTGCAGCGACGGCCTGATCTGTTGCAAACTGAGCAACAGCTCGCAGCCGCCACGGCGCGCATCGGCGCGGCTAAGGCCGATCGGTTTCCCAAAATCACGCTCACGGGCCTGCTCGGTTCTGCTAGTCCTCAGTTGTCAAAATTCTTTACCGATCCCGCCTTCTACGGCGTGGCAGGAGCCGGATTCACCGGTCCACTCCTGAACGGTCAGATGCTTGGGTTTCAGCAGGAAGCAGCCGAGGCGCAAGCCAAGCAGGCGCTTGCGCAGTATGAGCAGAGCATCCTCATCGCCTTCCGCGAGGTCGAGGATTCGCTCGTAGCCGTCCGCACGGCGCGAACGCAGAACGAAGCACAACAACAACAGGTCATGGCGCTGCAGTCGGCGCTTCACCTCGCCGAATTGCGCTACAAAGGCGGACTGGCCAACTATCTGGATGTGCTGGTGGCGCGCCGCAATTTGTTCGAAGCCGAATTGGCCATGACCAGTTCACGCCGCCTGCATCTCGTCTCGGTGGTGCAACTCTACAAGGCTCTTGGCGGTGGTTGGTCTCCCGAGATGGACCGCCCCAAGGGCGGTATCAAGGGATAGCGGAGGCCATGGAAAAACCGGCTGACACGCAGTACCCGATCCATGACTTGTTGCGGCAGCGTTGGAGTCCACGCGCCTTTGACGATCGGCCTATCGAGCCGGAGAAATTGCGGAGTCTCTTCGAAGCGGCACGGTGGGCGCCCTCATCGAATAACGAGCAGCCCTGGCGATTCCTGGTCGCCACGAAGGAGAATACGACTGAGTATTATCGGTTGTTTAACTGCCTGGTCGAAGGCAATCAGAAATGGGCGCATCGTGCACCGGTGCTGCTGCTGTCCGTGGCGAAACCGGAGTTCGAGGATGGCTCGCCAAATCGCCACGCGCTCCATGACACGGGCATGGCGGCAGAAAATCTTGTCGTCCAGGCAACGGCGCTCGGGCTTGTTGTCCACCAGATGGCGGGTTTTCGAATCGCTCAGGCACGAGCGGACTGCAAGATCCCGGAGGGTTATGAGCTGGTGGCCATGATTGCAGTCGGTTATCCAGGCGATCCTGCCCAACTGTCGGACCGCCTGCGTGAGCGGGAGGCTCAACCAAGAGTCCGCAAGCCATTGACAGAATTCGTATACTCAGCAACCTGGGAGCAGCCGTCACCCCTTTTTCGATAAGAGGTTGGTCGGAGTTTCGACGACGATGTGGAAGATAGACATCAGTCACACAGTGGGAAGGCAAAGGAAACATCATGGCGTCACTCAGTGGAAAAGTCGCGATCGTCGCCGGATCGTCTAGCGGGATCGGACGGGCGATCGCAGAGCGATTGGCCGAAGACGGAGCGATTGTGGTGGTAAATTACGGAACGAATGCGGAAAAGGCCAGGCAAGTCGTGACGGGCATTCAGGCCAAGGGCGAGAAGGCTGTCGCTGTCCAATCTGACATGAGCCAGGTGGCCGAGGCGCGGCGCCTTGTGATCGAGACGGTAAAGCAATTTGGCCGGCTCGATATTCTCGTCAACAATGCAGGTCGCTTTATGGCTAGGCCACTTCTGGAGACAACTGAGGATGACTTCGATCAGATCATCGCCTTGAACGCCAAGGGCCCCTACTTCGCGATGCAGGAGGCGTGGAAGGTGATGAAAGAGGGTGGCCGTATCGTGAACATTTCGACCGATGGAACCCATTTGAGTTTTCCCGGTGCAACGGCCTATCTTGACAGCAAAGGCGCACTGGAACAGTACACGAAAGGACTGGCGCAGGAACTCGCTCCACGAGGCATTACCGTCAATACGGTCTCGCCTGGTTTTACCGAGACGGGCATGATAACAGACCAGTTTCGCCAGATCGGCATTCAGATGTCGCCATTGAAGCGGCTTGGTCTCCCCAAGGATATTGCCGACGTGGTGGCGTTTGTCGTCAGTGAAGAGGCGCGGTGGTTGACGGGCCAAAATATCCACGCCGGCGGCGGCATTGTCATGTAGGAGGGAAGGATGGGGCGGCAGAATATTTCTACTGGTGGTCCTTGGGAAGGCAAGCTCGGCTATTCGCGGGCGGTCCGGGTCGGTGCCTCGATATACGTCTCTGGCTCGACGGCCATGACGCCTTCCGGCCTAGTCGGCAAGGGGGATCCCTATGCACAGACGATTCAGACGTTGAAGAAGATTGAAGCGGCGCTCCAACAGGCCGGCGCCTCGCTTGCCGATGTGGTCCGAACGCGCATATACGTGGTGGACATTGATCAATGGCAGGACATCGGCCGGGCCCATGGCGAAGTGTTCGGGACTACCAGGCCCGCAACGACGATGGTGGAGGTCACACGGCTGATCGATCCGGACATGTTGGTCGAGATCGAGGCCGATGCCATTCTGACCCAGGAAGAACCATAGGGGCAGGCGTATGGATTCTCAGATAGATCGACAGGCACCAGAAGTCAGGCATCTGTCCAAGACGGATCCGGTCATGAGGCGATTAATTCGAGACATCGGGCCCTACCGCTTGACGCCTCGGGTGCGCCGGTCGCCGTTTGAATCGTTGGCACGAGCGATTGCCTATCAACAACTGCATGAGAAAGCGGCGGAGAGTATTTTGCGCAGGTTCGTGGCCTTGTTTCCGACAGGACGGTTCCCTCAACCAGACGATCTGCTCGCGATGAACGAGCAGGCGATTCGTGGAGCCGGCTTTTCGCAAGCCAAGGTTGCGGCGCTTCGCGATCTGGCTGCCAAGACGCTCGATGGTACCGTGCCGACAAGCGCCATTGTCAGGAAGCTCGATGACGAGGCTATTGTCGAGCGGCTCATCGAGGTGCGAGGTATTGGGCGGTGGACGGTCGAAATGCTGCTGATCTTCCAACTGGGGCGACCGGACGTCCTGCCGGTCGACGACTTCGGCGTGCGCAACGGGTTCCGCATCGCCTATGGCCGCCGTTCGATGCCGATGCCGAAAGAGGTGCTACGATATGGAGAGCGCTGGAAGCCCTACCGCACCGCCGCAGCGTGGTATCTCTGGCGGGCGGCGGATCGCTCCAAGAAACCGTGAAACGTAAGACGTAAAAGGTGAAATGTGGGACTGCTGAGTACTCTTCCTCCTAAGCCTTTCACGTTTTACGTTTCACCTTTCACGAACGACAGGGTTGACCATGGCCGATGAAAAGAAACGACTCGACTCCAATGTCGCAGGCAACTTTTTTGTCGATGCGACCTGTATCAACTGCGATACCTGCCGCCAGTTGGCGCCGACGAGCTTCGAGGAAGTCGGTGAGTTCTCGGCGGTCACCCAACAGCCGACCGATGATGGGCATATTCAGCAGGCCTATCAAGCGCTTCTCGCCTGCCCGATCGGCTCGATCGGCACCGAGCACAGCGACAAGTTGCGGATGAAAGAAGCTATGGCGAGCTTTCCCGTCCAACTTGAAGACGAGGTGTCTTACTGCGGCTTTAATTCGGAGAAGTCGTTCGGTGCGAATAGCTTCTTCATCGAACATCCGGACGGCAACTGGCTCGTCGATTCACCGCGTTATCTCAAACATCTCGTCGAGGCCTTCGAACAAAAGGGGGGCATCGCGTATATCTTCCTCACGCATAAAGACGATGTGGCCGATGCTGAGAAGTATGCCGCACACTTCGGAGCAAAACGGATGATTCATCGGGCGGACGTCGAAGCGGTTCCGGACGCGGAATGGATCATTGACGGAGCTGACAGCATACAAGTCATGCCGCAATTTCAGATCATTCCTGTGCCTGGCCACACGGCAGGCAGCATGGCCTTGCTATACAAGAGCCGGTTCCTCTTCACGGGGGATCATCTCTGGTGGGACTCCGCGCTGAAGATGCTCGGTGCTCCGAGCCGCCTGGTTTGGAGGAAGCATGTATTAGCGGACTCCATCCAGAAACTCCTTGACCACCCATTCGAATGGGTGCTGGCCGGGCACGGGGAACGAATGCGCTTGCCGGCTGACGAGATGCGCGCACAGCTGCAGGCGCTGATTAGCCGTCGCCAGACGACCCGGGTATCGTCCTAGCGATGGTCGCGCGTTTCGCCCAGTGGATCGACCGCAATATTCTTTCCCTTGGCCGTGAGATGCGGCTCTCCTATCTGCCGCCCCTGATGGTCTACATGGCCTACGGGATTTCCGGTCTCACCGGAATCGTCGGAACCTTCTTTGTCAAGG
>Ga0247727_10008849_pt1 | contig 18517 bp, 12 predicted proteins | sample WisWelCaveWW1625_FD_202498 | JGI IMG/M metagenome (GOLD analysis project Ga0247727, IMG submission 202498) | Biofilm microbial communities from Wishing Well Cave, Virginia, United States - WW16-25 | ecosystem: Environmental > Aquatic > Deep subsurface > Groundwater > Cave microbial mat | place... | reverse complement strand
ACAGTTCTTCGATGCAGTCGGTGTCGCGGCAGGTTTTGTTGAGGGCGAGCTTGATGCGGTCGTTCGGCTTGATGATGCGTTTGAGCGCGGCTTGCCGTTTCGGGTATGATGCGCCGAGCTGGTTCTTGCCGTTCAGGGAGAGCAGGTCAAAGACGTACCAGCAGACGGGGATCTTCTTCACGTATGCCGCGATGTCGTGTTTGCGTCGTCGTGACATCAGGACTTGGAAGGGGAGGATGTTGCCTTTGGCGTCTATGGGCATGGCTTCGCCTTCAATGACTGCCGTCTGGGCTTTGACCTGTTTCTTGATCGCGTCGACGATGTCCGGGAATTGGGATGTGATGTTCTCGAGCCGTCGCGAGAACAGGGTGACGGTTCGTCCTCGTTTGTGGGCCTGGATGCGTTCGCCGTCGTATTTCTCTTCGACGACGACTGGCCAGCGCATCTTGCGCGAGACGTCTTCGATGGTTTTGACGCGTTGGCAGAGCATCATCTGGATGGGGCGGCCGACGACGACGCCGATATTCTTGACGTCAGCCAGCCCTTTTTTCGCGAGGGTTTCTGCGATGACGCCGATGTCGGGTGCGATGTTGTAGGCGTGTTCAAGGTGTTTCTTGTCCGCTTTGTTTCCGGTGTACGCGATGGCGAGGCTGTCGAGCACGGTTTTGTCTCCGACGCCGAGGCGGAGTTTGCCGAGGGCCATCCGGACGAGGTAGCGCGCTTCGGTTGGGGTTGCTTTGCTGAGGAGCGTTGCGAGCAGAGTTATCTTGCGCTCTTGGCTGCCGAGGCCTTTGGTTGCGGCGATATCGTGGAGCGTTTTGAAGACGTCGTTGACGGTGAGTGATGGTTTCTTGGTTCGTGCGAGGGTGGCTGCGACATCGCCGTGGTCTCCTGTTTTTTTGACGGCGTGGACGACTGCTCCGAGCAGCGTCCCAGATGCTTGCGCGATCGCGCGTTCGGCCATTTTGCCCGCGATGCCAAGGTCGATCGGTTCATAGTCGGATGCGATGCGTCCGGTGGTTAGGTATGCGACCTTCTTTATATCGACGCGCGGCACTTTTTTGAAGAGGAAAGAGAGGTTGTTCCTGATCTCGTTGCCGCTCGTGATACGTTCGAGTCGCGTGTAGGTGTCTGCGATGTCGGTGAATTTCATTTTTTCCTTCCCAGCAATGGATGTTTGCGGAGGTGGATGATGCGTGTCCGGCGTGGATGGGCTCGCGCGACCTTGATCGTTTCACTTTGTCCTCCGATGCGGATGGTTGCATCGAGGGTGGTGCCGATGGGATATGCGCACGTGGTGATGAGTTCGTGTTGATAATATTTGCGTCGTGCTGGTGCAAGGGATACGAGGTGGTAGTGGTGGCCGACGAAATGTCCGGTGGTGAAGTCATCATCGAGAACGAGGAGTTTCGCGCGGTAGCGTTCGCCGCGGAGGTAGCGTGCCCAGAATGTTGATGCAAGCCGTTTGATCGCGGAAGAGTATCGTTCGTTTAGCTTCTGGGTCGTCGAACATCCCATCGCGTGGGGGATGTATGTGATGAATGGGTAGCGCTTGCGGACGTTGTGGATGAAACGGACGCGTTGGGTCGCCGCTCGGGGTGTTAAGGGTGGCTGTTTGAGGTGGTGGTGAAAAGCGGTGACGCAGCATTGGGGGTAGCCGTATTCGTTGCGTTTCTTCGCGGCGATGAGCGCGGTTTTTGATCGGGCGACGTGGTATTCGTAGTAGACGCCGGCGTCGTGCCAGCGCACGACATCGTTCCGCACGTTCGTGATCCGTTCGAATGTCCGGGGCTTGCTGACGACGAAGACGATATGGCGTTGCGCGAGGTGGTTCTCGAAGTGGTATTTCTCGTCGAGGTTTTGCGGCGTGATGTGGAGGACGACGCTTGCGGCTGGTTTCAGGTCTGCGATGAGCGCGAGGAGGTGGATGCGGTCCTGGTCTTCGAGGCATTTAGCTGATCCGATGAAACCTGCAAGACGGTCTGTCGCTCGATCACGCTCTTTTGGCACGGGAAGTATCGCAGAAGTTGTTTATAAAAAGGTTGTGGCGCGAGAGTTTATAAGTTTCCATCTTTCATCCAACTCGTGGCGCTTGAAACAAGGGTCCTCGACAACGGTTTGACGGTACATATCGATCGGAAGGACGAAGGCACTGCATCGTTGTTTGTCATCGTGAACGCAGGTTTTGCGCGCGCAGGCCAAGTCACAGATACTCCGCACGTGCTGGAGCATATGCAAGCAAAAACATATATGGAGTTGCCAGAATTATCTTATGCACGAAAGAATGCGCACACCTCAGACGAAAAGACAGTCTACGAAATCGAGCGAATACTGGAAGAAGATGCACAACTCGCCGCAGAGAATTTGGCAAAGGTGCTGATTACACTGAACAGGGAGGTTTTCGCAAGAGAGAAGAAGACAGTCGGGCAGGAAGTGACTGAATACGCCAATCCGCAATATTTGCTCAATGTGGAGGCGAAGCGCCTGCTCTTTCCAAGACAGAGCGTGATCGTACCAACATTCGACAAACGATCTCCAGGAGGGGCTGACGTTCCAAAATCAGATTGCTACCCGCACAGCGTTGGTAACATGACTGAGGGAATGTGTAGGGGATTCTTTGAAACGTATTACGGGACAACGAATGTGGAAGTTTTGCTCAGCGGCTCACTTCCATCGAATGATACTGCGCTGGAACGAATCATCGCACCATTCAATGCAATCATGAATTCAGGGAAGAAAAATGAAAACTTCACTTGGCCAGATGAAGAGACATTCCGTGAGCGGCAAGAGGTATCCGGAAGGGTCAGCCCGAAGCCAGGCGTGGCACTTGCCTTGTTTTGGCAGTTGGATGGCATAATGAAAGATTGGCCTACAGAAGATGCGGTCGCACTAATAGTCTTGAGAAATTATCTGAATATGATGGGCGGCCCCCTTTTCAAGGAATTACGCCACGACCGCCAACTAGTCTACTCATGCGGCGCAACAATCGATGGCTTCGGAGAAAATAATGCATTCGTCGTTCACGCCGCATCGCCTGACGAAGGAAGTGTACCTGCGTTAGAGGACGGAATAAGAATCGCACTGACGAATGTGATTGATAAGGGCATTTCTCCATCGATTATAGATGGCCAAAGAAAGATGTCCATTGTTACAAACCGAAGAGAGATGCGGAAGAGTAATTACGGAGATTTTCTAGGGCGACAAAAGTACCCACGATTTTACGCGGAACGTGATAATGCATTCGCTACCGTGAATAGCGATCAGGTTGTCAAGCAGGCAGCGAACCTACTCGAGAAGCCATATCTCGTTCAGAAATCATATCAACTGAAATCTTAACTCTTGTTGCCAAAAGCCCCATCGCCTCCGACCTCCAATCCACTTAAGATAGTTTTATAAAGAGCCCTTTATGCTGCCAAGAGGTCGGGAGATGTTGGGAGTTGCTTCCCAGAATCCTGATGGAACAGGAACGCCTGAAAAATCAGCGTCCCATTTCCCGATAATCCACTGGAGGCAAAAATATGGCACTGTACAAATACATCAGGCAATCCTGGCAGGATGATTCTGACGCCGCGAAGGCGTTGTGGCGTGAGCGTTTGATCGCGTGGCGTCGTGAGCCGGCATCGTTGCGGTTGGAACGCCCTACGCGTTTGGATCGCGCGCGTTCCGTCGGCTATCGTGCCAAGCCCGGCGTCCTCGTCGTGCGTCAACGTGTCTCGCGTGGGTCGCATTGGCGTGAGGATTGGAGTGGTGGCCGTCATTCGAGCAATTCGTTCATCCGGAAGTTCTTGGCGATGAATTATCGTCAGATCGCGGAGCAGCGTGCCAATAAGGCGTTCCCGAATTGTGAGGTGTTGAATTCGTATTACGTCACGCAGGATGGCAAGCATTACTGGTTTGAGGTCATCCTTGTCGATCGTGCGCACCCGTCAGTGCTCGCCGACTCGCAATTGCGTGGTGTTGCGTTGCAGCGTGGTCGTGCGGCGCGTGGACTCACGTCGGCTGCTCGTGTCGCGCGTGGTCTCCGTCAGAAAGGTAGGGGTGCCGAGAAAGTGCGGCAGAAGTATCGTCCGAAGCAGTGGAATTGAGGGCGATCATCCGCACGGTCCGGCAGTGGTTCCGAGTCTCATTCAGCGCGTGCTATAGCGAGTTCAGTTAGTAATGGAACATTCTACAGTGGGCAGGATGCTCACATATCGACTGAACTCGCTTATTAGCCAATCCATTCAAATGTTCATAGACTTAATGGATTGGCTATAGGATCGGGAGACTTCCGGCTTTTGCCTTCGTTCCGGACGCGTGACCCAAAAAGTTTTTAAAAGGGTTAGGTGCAGCGCGCAGTATGCCGAAATTGAAGAAGCGTCCGAAGAAGGAAGTGAATGCACCTGTGGAGGATGAAGAGTCCAAGGAGCTCGAGGCGGAGCGCAAGCGTGAGGATTACGTTCAGACTGAAGACGAATTGTTCCACGAGGACGCGCTGGCGCATCTCAATGATGAGGAAGAGACCCCCGAGGAAGAGCCCGAGAAAGAAGCGGAAGTCGGCGGCGAAGACGAGACATAGTGCATTCTTGCAGTGGATGTTGCGTCCTGAGGAGCGTCAGGAACCGGAAACCTTCCGGATTGCATTGACCACTATCTGATAGTCATCTTCCCCGAAGCTTTATATGCGAACAGGATAAGACGTCCAGATTCAAGGTGTATTTGGGGGGATGAGAGTGGGAACTGAACACACATCTAATGTTTCAAGAGGATTATCACCGACTGTCTATCGTTTCTTGAAGGAGAATAATCTGCTGACGCACATCGAGACGCGCGCCGAGGAGAAACCGTTTGTGGCATCAAAACCGGTACGCGTTCAACCGCAGACCCTCCGCGTTCAACCACCGACCATCCGTCAAGGTATCGAACACGCGATGACGACGCGTGCAGTATACAGAAAGCCTGAACCGGTCTATCAACCTGCAGCGCAGCCCGCCAGATCATACACCGAACCAACGCGGAAAACCGGCTGGTTCGAACGGTTGTACAAGACGGCGGCTGCAGCGGCAGCGACGATCGTGGTCGCAACAGCAGGATACGTCGGCTCGCTACTGCTCGACCGTCCAGCGGCAGCGGACCCAACTGAGACGAAGCCTCGCGCAGAGCGCCCCGTCGTGCAACCAGCGCAGAAGCGATCGATTGATGAAGTGATCGCGGACGCGAGTGACGAGCGGAATTCCACGGAAGACGCGCCATTGAAGGCCATGCACAAGTGGGGTACGCCTGGTTTTGAACGCGAGGTCGAGGAAGATGAATATCAACGCTTGACTGATCTGACAAAGCGCTGGGACTTGCAGAAGAAGTACGGTCGTCCGATGGATGAGCAGGAGATGCTGGCGATGAAGGAACGCGAATCCTTCGCCGTGTCGCGCGGCGTCGCCAAACCGACCGAGTTCTTCACCGACGGTGGTTACTGGTTCATCAAGCCGAAGGCGGAACCGAAGAGTGAGCCGGAAGCAGAACCGAAGGGGACGGATAAGCCCGTCGCAGGAAGCGCACGCTTTGATTACGACGCGTTCGAGGCCCGACGGAATGCTACGGCGTATGAGTTGAAGGCGAAAACGCCGGATACACCATTAGCGAATAAAGTCCCTGTGCCTGAGCTGAAGATGACGCCGATCAAGGACGCGCTCGATTCCGAGAAGAAGGCGGTCACCGAGCCTGCGTATCAACGCAACGTCCCTGTTCCTGAGACTGCGAAAGCATCGCCGTTGGAGAACGCCGTGAAGGCAGGGCAGAACGCGAAAACGAACAAGCCCGTCACGCCGTCCCGGAACGGAAACGACGCGTACCAGCAAAAGCGGGCGCAGGTCGATGCGTATTCCAATTCGCTCCGCCAAAGGCTGGTTGCCGAGCTGAAATCCATCGAGGCACCAACGAGTCCTATCGTTAAATCCTTCCCGAACCAGGAGAAGGTGGAACAAGAACTCGCCTCGGCCAGTTATCGCGCCGCACGCCGCGCAAGCACGTCTTCCGAGATGAAGGACTTGTGCGCCGCGGTCGAACTCGCCGATAAGGCATATGGGTCTGCCAATTCCATTTACGAGCGAAGGCAATCGCGTGATGCACGCGTCCAGCGTGGCCTCATCGATGATGCATTGGCCGCGTCCAAGACGGCGGGCCAAGCCTTGTCGACGTACGACCGGCTCACCCGCAATGGTCTTGACGTGAAGGACCCCGCACTTGATGAGAAGCTGACCGCGTTGCAGGCGGTGCAGCAAGGGATGTCTGCGTACGCCATCGAGCGTGCGAAGAGTATGGTCCGTTTCCACAAGGAGATCGCGACGTATGACTGGCGCGACAACATCGACAATATAATCCATAAGAAAGCGTGGACGGACGGCCAGCGTGCCGAGCTTATCACGTACGAGAAATCGGTCCAGTACGGTGTGCGCAGCGGCAACATCGCGGGTTTCATCACGGATTTCCTCGCGGTGGGCCCGCATCATCCGTTGACTGATGGCTTGCTCGGCTCCAATGAGCTGAGCGAGGTCCGTGGTGGTTGGCGTTGGTTCGTGGCGTTTGCGAAGATGTACGCGACTGGCCACGTAATCAATCAAGCTACGGGTGGCGGCTTGGGCGGCGGGAATGGCAGCAGCTCCGGCAGCTCACCCATCGGCCAGTCCGGTGGCGGCGCGATCAATGGCGGCAACTTCGGACCAGGCGGCGGACCGCAATAGGGATAACATTCAACAATGAAACGAACGGGGGTGTGGGGGGCAGTGATGTTGCTCACGTTAGCTCTCGCCCTCGGCGTCTCTGCACGTGACACGCAAGTCGTCTGTTTCGAGGCGGGTGGCGGACCGCGCATCGCGTGCACCGTGAACGTCGATGGCGCCAGCGCATTCAGCCCCTCCACGGGCAAGGCATTCTACGCATTGACGGACAACGCCTTGCATATCGCAACGTACAACGCCTCAGGACACGCCACCACAGTCATCGACGCGTTCCTCGACAGCGGCATCGATACGTGTGTACCGGGTGTGAACTGCGCTTTCGCGCAGGGCGTCTTCTCGACGGCGTGCACGTGGACGCCGGACTTCACGACGTGGTTCTGTACAGTCACGGAATCCGGCGTGGGCATCCACCCCTATTATCTGTTCACGAACAAAACCGTCCAGCTCCAAGGCATATTGCCGGTCAGTGGCGGGAACAACCGCCCCTCCCTCGAGGTGCTTCCGAACCAATCGCTCATCGAGGATTCCGGGCTGAACAACAACCTCATCGATCTGTGGACGTTCGCCGGCGATGACTTGGACACAGACGAGCAATTGACGTTCAGCATCGTGGCGCAGACGAACCCGGGCGTGGTCGGTTGTGTCATCGACAGCGACCGTTTTGTGGACTGCACGACCGTCCTCAACGGCTTCGGCACCAGCTTCGTGACCATCCGCGTCGTGGACACCGGCGGCCTCGACAACAATGGCACCATCAACGTCACCGTCAACAACACGAACGACGCACCCACATTCCTCGGTCTCGGACCGCTCGCGTGGCCTGAGGACACGAACCTGACAATCAACCTCTCTGCCGCATTCATCGACGTGGACGGCAACGCGTTGACATTCAACGCGAGCGCGGTGCCCAATATCTCGGTCAACATCAGCAACGTCACCAAGCTGATGACGTTGTCGCCTGGCCCGAACTTCACTGGTGTGCGTGGCATTTTCATCACGGCGATGGATCCGTCCGGAGCGTCCGCGTCGAGCGGGAACGTATCGTTGACGGTGACACCCGTCAGTGATCCGCCGTTCCGCATCAGTCAGCCGCCGAACATCACGATCCTTGAGGAGGGCAGCAACACGACTATCAATATGTCGGATCACTTCGGGGACGTTGACAACAGCAGCTTCCTATTCAGTTTCGTTTCATCTACCGTCAACGTCTCGGCGTCGTTCATCGGCACCATCGTCAACATCACGAGCACGCTGAATTTCTTCGGTTCCGCCCTTTTAACCTTGATCGCATCGGATGGTGTCGCGAATGCGAACGCGACGATAAACGTCACGGTGCTCAACGTGAACGACGCGCCGTTCCTTGCCGTGGCGATACCCAACCAGACGGTTCCTGAAGACACCAACGTAACGATCAACTTGTCATCTTTCTTCGCCGATCCTGACAATGATGATTTGAACTTCACCAGCACCGCGCCGGTCAACGTCACCGTCGCGATCAATAATGTCACGAACACGGCGACCCTCGCGCCTTTCGCTAACTTCTCCGGCGTGACGAGCGTCATATTCACCGCCGTCGATCCGTTCGGCCTCAGCGCACTATCCAATAACGTGACGATCAACGTGACGCCCGCGAACGATCCGCCGGTGTTCAACGTGTCATCGCCTGTGCCGAACGTGACGATCCTTGAGGACTCATTCAACGACAGCATCGTGCTGACCGCCAGCTTCTTCGACATAGACGGTCCGGACATAAACTGGAGCGTCGTGCCGGTCGCAGGACTGAACATCTCGATCAACCAGCTCAACGGGAGCGTCGTCATCACGCCTGGCTCGAACGTCAATGGCACGTTCAACACCACATTCACCGCCACAGATGGATTATCGAACAGTTCGCCGAGCAATCAGGTGTTCATAACTGTGTTGAACGTGAATGACGCGCCGTTCCTCGTCAACCTGTCCAACGTCACCCTGTTGGAGGATTCTTTCAACACCTCGATAAACCTGTCACAGTCGTTCAACGATACGGATAACGCTTCGCTCATCTTCACCGCGTCCACGAACAGCACTTTCGTGACGGCCACACCGTTGGCGAATGGCACGTTGTTCATCAACGCGACGGGAAACTTCACCGGACTCGTCACAGTGTTTGTCAACGCGTCGGATGGCGCGCTCGTCACGCTAGCTAACCTCACCGCAAGCGTCTTGCCAGTCAATGATCCGCCATTCTTCAACGTGTCAGCGCCGATCGCGAACGTCTCCCTACTAGAGGATGGCATCAATGATTCGATAGTGCTCGCGTCCAGCTTCTTCGACATCGACAGCGCGGATATCAATTGGACGGTCGTGCCGGTCGCAGGCTTGAACATCACAATCAATCAGCTGAACGGCTCGGTCGTCATCATCCCGGCGGCCAACCTGAGCGGCGTCTTCAACACGACTTTCACGGCCACGGATGGCTTGCTCAACAGTTCACTGAGCAATCAAGTATTCATAACCGTCATCGGCTCAAACGACCCGCCATTCCTGAGTGCAGCGCTGCCGAACGTGTCGTTGCTTGAGGATTCATTCAACACTTCCGTCAACCTGTCCGCGTCGTTCAGCGATCCGGACAACGCGACTTTGCTGTTCAATGCATCGACGAGCTCGGTCTTCGTCACGGCGATCGTGTTGAACACTAGTTTCCTCAACATCTCGAGCACCGGCAATTTCACAGGCAACGTGACCGTTTTCGTCACGGCGTCAGATGGTAGCCTCAGCGTCACGAGCAATCTTACCGCGAACGTGCTTCCCGTGAATGACGCGCCGGTTGTCAACCTCTCGACCATCTCGCCGCTCTCGTTCCCTGAGGACGCGGCCGGCGCTTCCGTCAACCTGAGCTTGTTCGTCTTCGACCTCGAAGACTCCGACCTCTCCATCTTGTGGAACTGCTCATCGAACGCGAGTTCGAATGTGAGCGCCCTCGTCGACCAGCCAGCCAAGCTCCTCAACCTCACCCCTGGCGGCAACTTCACCGGGCTCGTCAATATAACGTGTAACGCGACTGACACGGGCAATCTCACGACGCGCGACAGCTTCCTCGTCAACATTACACCCGTCAACGACGCGCCGTTCCTCGCCGTGCCGCTTCCGGCGAATGTGACCTTGCTTGAGGATGGCAGCAACCTGAGCGTGAACCTATCGTTATTCTTCGCTGACCCTGACAATGCCACGCTGAACTTCACGACCGTCGATGGCGTGGTCGATCTCATCGTGTTCGCGTTGCCCGACGGCCGGTTGAACATCACGAGCGTGAACAATTTCAACGGTAATGTGACGATCAATATCACCGCGAGCGATGGCTTGTTGAACGTGACGGTGTCGTTGCTGGCCATCGTGCTGCCGGTGAATGATGCCCCCCGAGTCAACTTCACCGGTCTGGTATTGTCTATCCCTGAGGACACTGAGGATAGCACGACGAACTTGTCTGGTTTCGTGACGGATCCCGAAGATGCCGCGAGCACCATCAACTGGTCGTGTTCATCGAATGAGACGAATGTGAGCGTGCAGACGAACAACGTGACGAAAGCGTTGAACATCACCGGGCGGCTGAACTTCACTGGACTCGTGAACATCTCGTGCACCGCGTTCGATCCTGCGAATGCGACGGGCAACTCGAGTGTCATCGCCAACATAACACCTGTCAACGACGCGCCGGGCTTGTTCGCAGCTTTGCCACCGACAATCACCTTCCTCGAGGACACGAGCAATGCCTCAATCAACCTGTCGCAGTTCTTCCGCGATGTGGATAATAGCACGTTCTCCTTCATCCTGTCTACCGGCAACGGGAATGTCACGGCGAACGTTTCCGGCAACGTTTCGAGTTTCATCCTGAATATATCCAGCACGGGCAACTTCACCGGGAACGCGTCCGTCTTCATCATCGCGAGCGATGGACTGTTGAACAGTTCGACGCAGACGGTCATCGCGAATATCACGCCGGTGAATGATGCGCCCGTCGTCTTCGCGCCGGGGAACATCACGTTCGCGGAGGACACGTTCAACACGACGAACGTGTCGTCGTTCGTCAGCGATCCCGACAACACGCAGAACGAAATCAACTGGACGTTCAGCGGTTCGCTCGCGAACCTCACCGTCACACTGGACAACGCGACCAAGCTTTTGAACATCACGCCGGCAGGGAACTTCACAGGTACGCGCAATATAACGTTGACCGCGAGGGATCCATCGAACGCGACGGGAATAGGCTCGATCACGTTGATCATCGTGAGTCCGGTCAACGACGCGCCGTTCTTCTTCCCGGTGCCGGGCAACGCGTCGGCCATCTTGGGCGTGCCGTTCGTGCTTGACGTGGACGCGTTCGACGTGGATGCGGGAGACAACATCACATTCAGCGACAACGCGACCGAGTTCGTGATCAACGCGAGCACGGGAATCGTAAGTTTCACGCCAGTAGTGTTCGGCCCGTTGTCCGTGAACGTGACTGCGTGCGACAACAGCACGAGCGCGAACAACTGCACGAGCGCGTTGTTCACCATCGACGTGTTGGCGAACGTGAGCGAGTTCGTGAACGGCAACGTGAACGGCACGGTGTTGAACGGCAATTTCAGCAACGTGACCGGCGTGCTGACGAGTCGCATCTTGAACAGCAGCTTGCTGAATTTCTGGAACATCACGAATAGCACGTTGAACCGGACGGTGCTCAACAACTCGATCCTGACGAACGTGTCTATCTTCAATAGCAACATCACGAACAGCACGTTCACGAATTGCATCATCATCAATAGCTCGCTGAAGAATACTGTGGCGTCTGACTGCGTCTTGATCGGGATGGAGGTGGATCCGTCGAACCTGACGGGTTCGACCATCACGGGCGGTTCCGTCATCACCGACAGTAACGTGACGTTCAGCACGGTCGATCAGAGCAACATCACGGTATCGTTTGTGAACGGCTCCTTCGTGAACCAGAGCACGATCGATTTCGGCGTGGTGCAGAACAGCAGCATCGTGCGTGGAGACATCGATAACAGCACACTGAATCGGACGAACGTGACACGGAGCGCGCTTTTCAACGTGACGAGCACGCAGTGCGCGATCACGGATAGCAACCTGACGCACGTGACGTGCGTCAACAGCACGAAGACGAACGTGTCGGGCAACCGCAGCACGGACACCACGAGCACGGTGACGAACAGCACGGAGACGAACAGCTCGGTCGTGAACAGCACGGTGACGAACAGCGCCATCGTGAACAGCAACGTGACGAACGGCTCGGTCATCGGTTCGACGGTGACGAACAGTTCGCTCACGTTCAGCAACGTGACGAACAGCACGATCATCACATCGACCATTGTGACGAGTGCCATCGTGAATTCATCGGTGCAGTTCAGCAACGTGACGAATAGCACGATCGTGAACGCCACCGTATTGAACAGCGTGGTGAACGACAGCATCATCGGAAATGGCAGTATTGTGACCTCAAGCAACGTGTCTGGCAGCATCATTCAGAACAGCTCGGTGACGAACAGCTCGCTCATCAATTCGACGATCGTCAATAGCACGTTGGTGAATGTGTCGTCGACGAATTCGAGCGTGGTGAACAGCACGATCATCAACGCGATTTTGACGAATGCGAACATCTCGAATGGCACGCTCGTCAGCGGCGCGATCACGTTCAACGGCACGACGACGAACGTCACGTCCGGTCCGGGTGTGAACATCACGACAATCGTCAACTTCGGACCGACGGCGCGTATCATCGCGAGTAGCACGGCGGTCACCTTGGGCACGGCGATCACGTTCAACGCGACGAATAGCTCCGATCCCAACATCCCTGGCGGATTGAACGATTCGCTCACTTTCTTCTGGACGTTCGGCGATGGCACGAACAGCTCCACGAACCTGACTGACAAGACGTATGCCGCGACGGGTGTGTTCAACGTGACGTTGCTCGTGACCGACGCGTTCGGCGTGTCGTCGACAACGTCGACGCTCGTCACCATCTCCAGCGCGGGCGGCGGTGGTGGAGGGGGTGGCGGCGGTGGAGGCGGTGGCGGCGGTGGAGGCGGTGGTCGTCGTGTCGCGTTGAACCGCACCATCGTGCTCGGATTGTCGCCGGTGCGTATCGGCGTGGTGGCGAATGACGTGTTGATGATCAATCTCGGGACGAGGGTTGTGCCGTTCAAGGTGACGATCGTGGATGTCCCAGGTATCGAGTTGTTGGATATCGATAAGAATGATCGCCGCACGATCTTGAAGCCGTTGTCGGAGAAGTATGAGTTGAATGGCGACAATGTGTTGGATATGAGCGTGCAGGTGTTGACGAGCAATTTGGGGAGTGCGACGTTGGAAGTGGCACAGATCGCGGAAGTGTTGCCGCAGGTGTTTGTCGAGCCGGTGCGCACGGCAGAGCGTGAGCCGGAGTTCACGGTGCCTGCGGAGCCTGTAAGGTCAAGCGAGCCGCTTCCGACGGCTGCAGTGCCGGTCGAGGTCGCGGGCAAACCGATCGTGAACCCGCTCATCGGCTTGAGCGTCATCGTTGGCATCGTTGGCATCGGGTTGTTGGGCTACTATTTCGTCAGGAAGATGTTGAATCCGGAATGAGCAATCGTTCAGTTGTGCAGAAGATTGTAGAATTGTAAGCACCTGTCGTAGAATAGTCCTTTAATACCAACTCCATAGACCTCGTCGTTTCGTACCGTTCCTCGTCCGTCGTCCCGTCGGTTAACGAACTGAACAGGTCACGCTCTGCAGTATTTTCGCTTCGCGCAAAAGCGTTCATTGAAAGTGGTGCAGCTGCAGACGCAGATGATGGAGTTGATAAAAAAAACGGCGCAACGAGCTACCCCACGTAATTCTTTCTTTACACAGCGTGCCTCGACGCGCACGCATAGTTTTATAAACCGGTGCTTTTCTCTTGACGACAACCAATGAACAATGAGAGCCCGTTCAGGGCTTGAGTGAGGATTTACAGATTCTCACTGCGCGCAAAGCGCGAAGTGTGCCACCAAGCCGCGGCTTGGAGTGCACACAGGAGGATACCAGATGGCAGACGAGAGATCGGATAAGGCGTTGGAAGCGGTGGAGATCGCGAAGACGACTGGCAAGATAAAGAAGGGCGCGAATGAGGTCACGAAGTCTCTCGAACGCGGTACTGCGAAGCTCGTGGTCTACGCTAAAGACACGCAGCCGGCTGAGATCGTGATGCATTTGCCGATGCTTGCCAAGGAGAAGGGCATTCCGTGTGTCGAAGTCGCGAGCAAGGAAGAGCTCGGCACGGCTGCGGGAATAGGCGTGCCGACGGCAGCTATCGCGATCATCGAGGAAGGCGACGCGAAGAACTTGATCAAGGATTTGAAGACGGCCGCGTAAGATGGCAGACAAACCACACGTTGAGGAGAAGAAGGGGAAGCAAGCGGAAGCTCCTGCCACCCATAAGGCAAACGCGGGAGCGGCTCAGACGCCCAACGCCCCTGGATCCCAATCGACCGGCAAAGGCGCTCCGTCGGGTAAGCCGAGTCAAGCGCCTCCTGAGCGCGCGAGCGGCGCGATACGATTCTCGCCTGCTGTGCCGGCGCGTGTCGAGGAGATTATCGGACGCACCGGGATGCGTGGCGAGGCAGCGCAGGTGCGTTGCCGCGTGTTGGATGGCCGTGACAAGGATAAGGTCCTTAGGAAGAACGTGAAGGGTCCGGTGCAGATCGATGACATTTTGATGTTGAGAGATACGGAAATGGAAGCGCGTCCCTTGAATAAGGGCGGTCGCGGAGCGGCTTGATATGGCTCGTTGCACGTTTTGCAGGGCGACATTGGAGCCGGGGACGGGGAAGATGTACATCTTGAAGGATGGGACGGTGTACCATTTCTGCAGCAGCAAGTGCCAGCGGAATCAGATCGCGTTGGGCCGCACGGGCCGTTTGGAGAAGTGGACGAAGGCCTACCACGCCGAGCATAAGGAAGCGAAGCACGGTGAGGCGAAGGCGGCTGTGAAGACGGAAAGCAAACCGGCGACGCCGCAGCAGACAAACGCGCCAGTTTCCCAGCACGCCAGCAAACCAGCTCATTCAGCGACGAGTTCCCGATGATTGAGCGAACGCTTGTCTTGTTGAAGCCTGACGCGGTGCAACGAGCGCTTGTCGGTGATATCATAACACGTTTCGAGCGTGTGGGCTTGAAGCTCGTCGGGATGAAGATGGTGTTGTCCAACGACGAATTGGGTCTCGCGCATTACACTGAGGACATCACGAAGCGGCGCGGGGCGCACATCCGCGCGGGCATGATAGAGTATCTGAAGACTGGTCCGATCGTCGCGTTCGTGCTCGAGGGTGTGAACGCGATCGAGACTGTGCGGAAGCTGATCGGCTCGACTGAGCCGCGGGCGTCGCCTCCGGGCACGATACGTGGAGATTTCGCGCACGTGAGTTACGCGTACGCGGATGATAAGAAGATAGTCGTGAAGAACTTGATCCACGCGTCGGGCGACAAGAATGACGCGGAGCGCGAGGTCAAGCTTTGGTTCAAGCCGTCGGAGCTTCACAGCTATAGGGCTGTACACGATATCCATTTGCTCGAATGAGGAGATGAAGATGGGAAAAACAACGATCAGGTTAATGAACCAGAAGACTAACCATTAGAAGACTACGTAGAGGTGTGGGACAATGGCCGAAGAATCGAAACTGGACAGGATCAAGCGGTTGTCGAAGATACAGACAAACATCCGCAACATCGCGACGAGCGCGCATATCCACCACGGCAAGACTGCGTTCACTGATAACCTTCTCGCGGCAGCCGGCCTCATGTCTGAGAAGAGCGCAGGCGACCTCGAAGCCGGTATGGCGACTTGGCAGCACGCGGATGAGCAGGAACGTTTGATGACTGTGGACGCGGCTAATGTCTCGATGGCTCACGTCTATCAGGGTGATGATTTTCTCATCAATTTGATCGACACGCCAGGTCACGTCGACTTCGGCGGCAACGTGACGCGTGCGATGCGCGCTATCGACGGCACGGTCGTGTTGATCTGCGCGTCTGAGGGCATCATGCCGCAGACTGAGACGGTGCTGAAGCAGGCGCTCCGTGAGCGTGTGAAGCCGGTTTTGTTCATCAATAAGGTCGATCGTCTCATCAAGGAGATGAAGTACACGCCGGAGCAGATCCAGAAGCGGATGGCTGACTTGATTATCGAGTTCAATCGGTTGCTCGAGCAGATCGCAGAGCCGGAGTTCAAGCAGAAGTGGAAGGTGAATTTCGCGGATGGCTCCGTGTCGTTCGGTTCGGCGCGTGATAATTGGGCTTTGAGTTTGCCGTATATGCAGAAGAAGGGTGTGAAGTTTGCTGATGTCTTGAAGATCTACGAATTGGAAGGTGAGGCGCAGCATCAGTACGTGTGGGAGAAGATGCCGTTGCACGATGTCATCTTGGATATGGTCATCAAGCATTTGCCGGATCCTGCTGTGGCGCAGAAGTATCGTATCCCGAAGATCTGGAAGGGTGATCTGGAGTCGCCGTTGGGCAAGTCGTTGATCAACTGCGATCCGGCTGGGAAGGTCGCTTTCGTCATCACGCGTATATTGATGGACTTGAAGAGCGGTCGGGAGATTAGCGCAGGTCGATTGTACAGCGGGACGCTCAAAGAGGGCATGACGGTGTATTTGAACGGCGCGAAGCAGGAGCAGCGTGTCGCGCAAGTCCTGATGTACCAAGGTGTCAAGACGGAGATCATCGGGGAGGTCCCAGCAGGTAACGTGCTCGCGTTGGCGGGCATCTCAGGCAATGCCGGTGAGACGTTGACTGAGGGTCCGGATCAGCCTTTCGAGGAGTTGAAGCATATTTTCGAGCCGGTGATCAGCAAGGCTATCGAGCCGGTGAGTCCGCAGGACTTGACGAAGCTTGTCGAGGTGCTCAAGAAGGTCGGGAAGGAAGACCCGTCGGTCAAGATCGAGATCAATCAGGAAACGGGCGAGTGCTTGTTGCACGGGATGGGCGAGCTGCATCTGGAGATCATCGAGAACCGGATCATCACTGAGAAGGGTGTGAAGGTCAAGACGTCGCCGCCGGTCGTGGTGTACCGTGAGAGCATCACGAAGGCGAGTCCAGAGGCGGAGGGCAAGTCGCCGAACAAGCATAACAAGTTGTATTTCAAGGTGGAACCATTGGAGCCGCATATTCGTGAGCTGATCAAGAAAGAGGAATTGTCTGAAGGCAGGGTGAAGAAGAAGGATTTGTTGATGAGGGATACGCTTGTCGATGCGGGTTGGGATAATGACACGGCGTTGTCGGTGAAGGATATCTACAAGGGGAATATCTTGTTGGACGCGACGAGGGGTATCGTGCAGTTGATGGAGGCGATGCCGTTGATCCTGGACGGGTTCGAGCAGGTTATCGATGGGGGTCCGCTAGCTCGTGAACCTGTCATCGGGATGAAGGTGACGTTGACGGATGCGAAGTTGCACGAGGACACTATCCATCGTGGCCCATCGCAGATGCATCCGTGCGTCCGTGAGGGTATCCGTACGGCGATGATGCTTGCAGGTCCCGTGTTGTTCGAGCCGTTGCAGACGCACGTCATCGAAGGTCCGCAGGAATTCACGGGTGACTTGACGAAGCTCGTGATGAACAAGCGTGGCCAGATCCTGGATATCAACCAGGAGGGTGCTTCAGTCATCGTGAAGGCGAAGTTGCCGGTGGGCGAGATGTTGGGTTGGTCTTCGGATTTGCGTTCGGCGACGGCCGGTCGTGGTGTGAGCTCGTTGGCTGATCAGGGTTTCGAGCGGTTGCCGTCTGAATTGCAGGACAAGATAACGCGGCAGATCATCCAGCGGAAAGGGTTGACTGCAGGTATGTTGGGCGCGTAGAGCTGGATTGTTGAGTCGACGAGAGACCAATCGTTTTGGACTCGAAGGATTGACGTCGCTTACTCCTGAGTTTTCGTCGTCCGTCCGGGCCCGTGTCCCGTCGGTTAACGAACTGAACAGGTCACGCTCTGATGGTTGTTCGCTTCGCGCAGTAGCGTTCGTTGAAGCACGAGCAGCAGCGGGAGATGAATCTGGAGTTGGTATAAATGGACTATCCTATGCTGGTGCAGAGGTTTCCGTGCGCGTCGTGAAACTTTATTAACACGCGTGACCTGTGGACCGTGATGGAACGACCGAAGATTGATCCGAAAGCGTATTTCCAGATTCTGCCGGAGCAGTTCAAGCAGTATATGGTCAGCACCATCTTGGATCGCCTTCCGCCCGAGGCGAAGTATGACGCTCGGCAGATGGTAGAGCGGTTATGGAAGGGTTATCGCGGCCGTGACCGGGACGTGCTCGACGTGTTGGGCTTGGCAGCGCGGAAGGGTGTGATGGCATTCAACGCGTATGCGAAGCGTTTCGATGATTTCTGGCAGGCGTTCGCGGAAGTCGCGTGGGCGGACCGAGAGCCTTCGAGCAAAGAATACCGCGTGCGCGAATTGGAGAGCATAATCGAGAATTGCCGGATCCAGTTGGGCGAGAAGCGTCCGGGTGGAAGCACGATCGTGATGCAATCGCCGTATCAGCAGAAACCGCAGTCGAACACGCTGCCGAAACCGGGAGGGCAGACGAAGGGGACGTGAGCAGGAGGGCCGCTCCATCTGGAGCAGACTTCCTCGCTGACAAGCAGCCATCAACGTCTCATCATCCTATGCCCCTCCGTTGCGATTTCCATGCTCACACGTCGCTTGATCCGTTGGACTTGATCGCGCATTCTCCATATGGATATGTGGATCGCGCTGCTGCGCTCGGTTTTGATGTTGTTTGTTTGACGCATCACGAGGCGCGCATCTG
>Ga0247727_10008848_pt1 | contig 18519 bp, 18 predicted proteins | sample WisWelCaveWW1625_FD_202498 | JGI IMG/M metagenome (GOLD analysis project Ga0247727, IMG submission 202498) | Biofilm microbial communities from Wishing Well Cave, Virginia, United States - WW16-25 | ecosystem: Environmental > Aquatic > Deep subsurface > Groundwater > Cave microbial mat | place... | reverse complement strand
GTCGTCGAGCACGTCTGCGATGGACATGAGCATCGTCCTGCGCAGGAAGTCCTCCGCCTCGGGCGTCGTCATGAGGGCTGCGAGGTCCGCCAAGGAGACGGGCGGCGCAAGGAGGCTCGGCTCGACTAGTTCGGCGAAATCCTGCCAGAAACTCTCGTATCGGGGCAAGGCCTTTGCGTCGGCCTCACTGAACTTCGCGGCCTGCTCCTGGTTCGCGGCCAGATCGTGTCCGTACAGGATGTATCGACCGTCCGGGAAGGGGAGGAAGAGGGAGGGATCGTAGACGTGCTCCTCGAGTCCGAAGGTCGCAAGCTCGAGGTCCTGCTTGATTTCAGGACGCAGGAGGCCGGACGTGTACGCGAGGGTGCTCACCCTAAAGCCGGGATGAATCTCCTCGGTGACGCAGGCGCCCCCGACGATCGGTCGGCGCTCCAGCACGATCGTCCGCAGGCCGCGCTTCGCGAGATAGGCCGCAGCGGTGAGGCCATTGTGACCTCCGCCGACTACGGCGACGTCGTAGGCGGTCATGGGCTTAGGCTCTCAACCGGACCCGCGATAAATCGGTTCCGAATCACAGGCGGGAGGCCGGCTCCAGCTGCGAGTCCGCGAGGTGCCTCCGGGCCGTCCGAAACACGCCATCGAACATGGACTCGGTGAGGAGCCCCGTCGACGTGTTTCGCTGGCTCGGGTGATAGGACATCACGAGGGTCACGAGGCCCAGATCGACCGCCTTCCCGTGGCGGAACTCGGACTTGGGGGATGGGAGCGGATGACCGAGACTGCGCCAGGTGCGAAGGAACGCCTCGTGCGCGGACCGTCCGAGGACGACGACCACCCGGGCGCTCCACAGGAGACGGAACTCACGTTCGAGGTACGGCCGACAACGATCAAACTCGGCGGGGGTGGGCCGGTTCTCCGGCGGCGCACACCGCACCGCCGCCGTGATGTAACAATCGCGGAGGGCAAGGCCGTCCTCCCGCGACACGGAGTTCGGCTGGTTCGCGAAGCCGGCGCGGTGCAGGGCCCGGAAGAGCCAGTCGCCGCTGCGGTCTCCCGTGAAGATCCGCCCGGTCCGGTTCCCCCCGTGGGCTGCGGGGGCCAGCCCGACGATCACCAGGCGAGCGCCCGCGTCTCCCCATCCCGGGAGCGGACGGCCCCAGTATCTCTGATCTCGGAAGGCCGCGCGTCTCGTTCGCGCGACCTCGGTACGGTAGGCGACCAACCGAGGACACCGGACGCAGCCGACAATCTCCCTTTGGAGCGCGTCCCAGGCCTGCGCCGTCGAGCCGGACCTTGGCTTCATGCCTTTTTGTGGGGCGGATCGTAGAAAGGTCGCTTGACGACAACCGCGGGGGCCCGCTTCCGTTCGCCCTCCACGGTCACTTCGAGGTCCATGACGGTCCCGAAGGCAGAGTAGGCCGCGGGGACCGTTGCGAGGCCGATGTACTGTTTGAGCATGGGAGACCAGGTCGTACTGGTCGCGTACCCGATCTGCACGGGCCCGGAATAGAGAGGGATCTTCTCCCGGGTTGGGACCTGGGGCGACTCCGGCGGAAGGTCGTGGTCGCGGTACAGCTTCACGACGCTGGGCCAGTGGACCTGGATGCCGACGGTCCGACGGCGCGGACCACGACGCTGTTCCTCCTTGAGGACGGTCCGCCCGTTGAACGGCCCCTTGTCGAGGGAGACGGCCCAGTCGAGGCCGAGTTCGAAGGGGGTGTATTGCTGGGACTCGATGATCGCATGGCGGGAAGGCATGAATTCCACCTCGGCCAGGATGAGCCCGGCCTCGATGCGCGCGATGTCCAGGGCGGTCATGCCCGCGGCGGCGATGTCGTGGCGGGGCCCGTGGGTCATCAACGCGTCCCAGAGGGCCTCCGCGTGCTCCCAGTCCGTCCACAATTCGTAACCCAGGTCTCCGGTGTATCCGGTACGAGAGATCGTCACAGGGACGCCGTCATACGATGTCTCGACGAACCGGAAGTACTTCAGCGCCTCCACGGCGCCGTCCGCGCCCTCCATGAGAATCGCGCGGGATGTGGGACCTTGAAGCGCGAGGGCCGCGACCTCCTGAGAGGCATCGCGAATCGCCACGTCGAGACCGAAAGCGTTGTCCTCAAGCCATCGGAGGTTCGGCTCCGCGGACGTGAGGCGATACATCCCACCGCCGAAGTTCCAAAGGGTTCCGTCGTCCACGACGTGACCGCGGTCATCGCACCAGGGCGTGTAGAAGATGTGCCCCTTGCCGCACTTCGAGGCGTCCCGCGTGACGACGCGATTGAGCAGGGCGACGGAGTCCTTGCCGCTCACGTGGTACTTGTACAGAGGCGTGATGTCGATCAGCCCCGCGGAGTGCCGGATCGCGTAGTATTCCATGCTCCCGATGAGCTGGTAGGAGCTCGCCGCCAGGTAGCCGGACCATCCCTTCCATTCCCAGCTCTCGCACAACGCCGAGGTGCGGGAGTGGAACGGGGATTCCCGTAGCACGAATACCTCCTCCCCGAATCCGATGCGACGGTTCGCGCGGATTCGATCGAGAGGACGCGCGATGCCACGTTCGGGGATAAATTTTTCGGGATTCGCGATCCGCGATTCGAGGCGCGACAAACGAATTCCGCGGCCGGCAGAAACGCTTTAACCCCCTTCACGTTACCGCGGAGGACGACCTCGACGTCGTGCGCTCACGACACGATGTACGAAGTGGGGAGGGCGTCACGCCACCATGGCTGCATCAACCGGATACGATCTCATCGTGATCGGCGGGGGACACAACGGCCTCGTGGCCGCCGCCTACCTTGGCCGGGCAGGGAAGAAGGTCCTCGTGCTCGAGCGCCGCCGGGTCCTCGGCGGAGCGGCGGTCACCGAAGAAGTCCATCCCGGCTTCAAGTTCACGGAACTCTCGTACGTCTGCAGCCTGATGCGGCCCGAAATCATCCGCGAGCTCGATCTCCCGTCCCACGGGTTCCAGGTGATTCCGCAGGACGCCAGCTTCACGCCGCTCCCGGACGGAGAATATCTGTACTACCGGGGCGACCATCAGGAGGCCGTTCAGGCCGTCTCGAAGTTCTCGAAGACGGACGCGGAGAACCTCTCGTCCTTTTCGCGGGTCATGACGCGCATGGCCAAGTTCGTCGCACCGATGCTCATGATGACGCCGCCGGACCTCCACTCCCTGGCCCTGACGAACCTGCTCCGGCTCCGCGAGCTCGCGAATCACTTCCTGTCCCTGGACGAAGAGGAGATCTACACGTTCTTCCGGCTCATGACGATGAGCTCGGCCGACTACCTCGACGCCTGGTTCGAATCGGAACCGCTCAAGGCGGGCATGTCTTCGAGCGGGATCATCGGCACGCTTCTCGGCCCTCGCTCTCCTGGGACGGCCTACGTCCTAATCCACCACTACATGGGCGAAATCGACGGATCGTACCGTTCTTGGGGCTTCGTTCGCGGCGGAACGGGCGGTCTCAGTTACTCGATCGCGCGCGCGGCGCAAGCGGCCGGCGTGGAGATCCGTACGGCCGCCGAGGTGCGACGCATCCTGGTCCGAGACGGACGCGCGGTCGGCGTCGAACTCGCGAATGGCGAGAAGATCTATGCGAAGGGCATCGTATCGAACGCGGATCCAAAGCGGACGTTCCTGAAGCTCCTCGAGCCTTCGGACCTGCCCGCAGATTTCGTCCAGGGGATCCGGAACTACAACATCATCGGATCCTCGGGCAAGGTGAACCTGGCCCTCAAGGAACTCCCCAAATTCAAGGCCCTCCCCCAGGCGGGACCGCACCTGACCGGAGTCATCACGATCGGCCCGGACACCGATTATATCGAACGCGCGTACGACGACGCCAAGTACGGAGACTTCTCGCGGCGGCCGTACATCGACATGTGCATCCCGTCGACCCTGGATCCGACGATGGCCCCCGCGGGGAAGCACGTCATGTCCATGTTCGTCCAGTACGCACCGTACAACCTCCGGAAAGGGACGTGGCCGGACCGGAGGGAGGAGTTCGGGGAGACGGTCATCGACACGATCGAGGAATACATCCCGGACATCCGAAAGATCATCCTGTACCGCCAGGTCATCACCCCGTGGGACATCGAAAACGAGTTCGGACTTACGGGCGGGAACATCTTCCACGGCGAGCTCACTCCGGACCAGTTGTTCTTCCTCAGGCCCACGCCGGGCTGGGCGCAGTACCGCACACCGATCAAGGGACTGTACGGCTGCGGGTCCGGCACCCATCCGGGCGGGGGAATCATGGGAGCCCCGGGAGCCAATGCGGCCCGGGAGATCCTGAAGGACGCGCGCTTTGGGCGGGTGTGATCCATGGCGGACCGGTTCGACATCGCGATCATCGGCGGTGGGCACAATGGGCTCGTGGCCGCGAGCTACCTCGCTCGGGCGGGCCGCCGCGTCGTCGTCCTGGAGCGGCGATCGAGCCTGGGCGGAGCGGCCGCCGTCGAGGAAATCGCGCCGGGATTTCGGGTCCCCGCGGGCGCCACCTTCGCAGGCCTCCTCAGACCCGAGATCGTTCGCGACCTCGGCCTCGCGGGCCACGGGTTCGAGGTTCTGCCCTTCGACCCTCTCGTCACATCGGTCGATGAGGACGGCCGGGTCCTCCGGATGTGGCGCGACCTCGGGAAGACTCAGCAGGAGATCGCGAAGTTCAGTCCCAAGGACGCGGAGTCCTACGGCCGGTTCCACGCGTTCATGCTCCAGATCGCTCGGCTCGTCGATCCCCTCATGCTTCGCACCCCCCCGAATGTGAAGGACCTGACCCGTGGAGAGCAGGTGTTCCTCCTTCGCCTCGCCCTGCGAGCCCGCCGGCTAGGCAAGCAGACCATGGGCCAGGCGGTCCGGTTCCCCCAGATGGCTCTGCGGGCCTCCCTCCCCGAGTGGTTCGAATCGGAGCTTCTCATGGCGACCCTCGCCGTCGATGCGCTCATCGGCCGCTCGGCCGGCCCCTTCTCGCCGGGCACGTCGTTCGGCCTCCTCCAACGCTACCTGCCCGAGGTGCACGGGAACTCCTGGACGTTCGTGCGGGGCGGCATGGCCAGCCTGACGGATGCCTTGGCCCGAGCAGCCCAGGGTGCGGGTGCGACCCTAAGGACGGACGCGTCCGTCGCACGGATCGTCACGGAGGACGGCCGGGCGACCGGAGTCCAGCTCGAGTCGGGCGAGACGATTTCGGCCCGTGTGGTCGCATCGTCCGCGGATCCGAAGAGGACGTTCCTCGGGCTCCTCGATCACTCGGAGCTCGACCTCGAATTCCGGAACCGGGTCCTGCACACGCGGACCGAGGGGGGGCTCGCGAAGATCAACCTGGCCCTCTCGTCCATCCCTGACATGAAGAACGACGGGCCCGCACCACCCCGCCTGCGGTTCGGTCCGACGTTGGAGTATCTCGAGCGGGCGTACGACGATGCGAAGTACGGACGGTCCTCCGCGAACCCGTACCTCGACGTCGCGATCCCCTCGTTGGCGGACCCGAGCCTCGCTCCGTCCGGACAGCACGTGATGTCCGTCCTCGCGCAGTTCGCGCCCTACCGCCTGCGCCGCGGGAGCTGGAAGGACGAGCGCGAGAAGTTCGCAGAGCGCGTCGTGGGTCGGCTCGAGGAACTGCTGCCCGGGATCCGGAAGGCGACCATCGCGCGCCAGGTCCTGACGCCCGTGGACCTCGAGGAGAAGTTCTCCTTGAGCGGCGGCCACATCTACCACGGAGAGATGAGCCTCGACCAACAGTTCATCCTCCGGCCGATCCCCGGATGGGCCCGATACCGCACGCCAATTGCCGGGCTTTACCTGTGCGGCTCAGGCACGCATCCCGGGGGCGGGATCACGGGGGCGCCCGGATACAACGCGGCCCGGGAGATCCTCAAGGACTGGACCCGCCGCGCCGGATGAGCCGCTCACGCGTAGACGTACGGGATGTTGAGCGCGTCCGCGACATGCCGGTCGAGGGAACCGACGTCCTCGAGGCTCAGGTCCCGCGTCGTGTATTTGCCCACGCTCGATATGAGCATGCGCATCTCGATCTCCGTCGCCTCCAGATAGTTCGTAATCCCCTTTGCTCCCGCAACGCCCGAGGCCACGATGAAGGGACGCCCCAGGGAGCATGCGGTCGCGCCAAGGGCGAGGGCCTTCACGACGTGCCCCCCATCGTGGAGCCGGCCCGACAGGACATAAGGGGTGAGGTGGCCCTCGACGCGGGCGTCGTAAATCCGCTTGAGGCAGGCAAGCGTAGGCAAGCCGAGGTCCTTGAGCGCGATCACGGGGCTCATCCCCGTACCCCCTTCTTTGCCGTCCACGAGGACCGCGTCGATCCGCTCCTGGGCCGCAACCCGGAACAGGGCGAGGAGGTCCCGGAACGGCCCGGACTTGACCCAGATCTTCGCGCGGGGGAAGTTGTTCCGCAGGGAGCGGAGTTGCGCTCGGAGGATCTCCTCCGTGTACGTGCCCGGGGCGCTGTGCCGCTCGTACCGGTCTCGCGCGACGGCCTCGGGATCCTCGGGGAAGTAGTACTTTCCTTTCAGAGACTTCGCCTGATCCCGCGAGACCTTCGTCTCCCCGCCTAGCCCGGGCTTCGCCCCCTGGCCGAGCTTCACCTCGAACGCCACGTGCCCCTTCCGGACGTGAGGCTCGATGTCGGGGTCCGTGTACACCTTGTTCCACAGCTCGTCGTACGCGTCCTCGACGCTCTGCTGCACGACGACGCCGCCGTAGGTCCCGTCGAGGGCGTCCAGGTACGCGAAGAGACGTTGCTTGAACGTCGGCATGGAGGCCTTCGTGCGCTTCGCATAGCCCCAGACCGTCGCGATGTTCTCGCCCAGACCCATGGGGATCCCCGCCTCCGCAGCGCCCTTCCCCAACTGGGCGCTCGCCGCGTGGGCGACCTCCGTGGAACCCATGGACGCCATCGTGACCGGGAGCCTCGATCGAAATCCACCGATCGCCGCTTCGAGGACCACATCGCTGTAGAGGGGTTCCCTCTGGAGCTCGGTCATCTTCTCGAGACGCCTCGGCGTAAAGACGGGCGGCAGCAGGACGAGCTGATCGAGGGTGCTGAACCGAGTGGGCTGCCTCTGAGAGATGTCCGCCCCAAGAAGGGCGCGGCCGTATTCGTCAAGATCCGAGAAGGGATAGAGGGCATCCTTGCCGAGTTTCGCCTTCTGGACGATCTCCTCCACGGGATACGATTCGAGGAACGTGCGACCCGCGGCTGCCGCGGACCGGACGGACGCGACCTTGAAAGACAGTTTTGTGAGAGGTTCACTCATGGCCGGACCGCCTAGGGGGAGAAGACGCCCGCGACCTTCGGATAGGGCCGGGCCTCCCACACGGACTTGAGGCCGCAGATGTAGCGCGTGAGCCGCTCTACGCCGATGCCGAACCCCGCGGACGCTGGGATCCCTTCGCGGAGCATGTCGAGGTACCATTCGTATTTCGCGGGGTTCTCGCCCGTCTCGCGGAGCCGAGCAATGACCTTCGCATACTCGTATTCCCGCTCGGCGCCGGAGCTCGCTTCGCCGTATCCCTCGGGGTAGAGGAGGTCGAAGTCCTTCAGGATCCCGGGCCTGGACGGGTCCTCCCGGTCGTAGAATCCTCGGGAGCCGCGCGGATAGTCGTGGATGAAGAACGGCTCTGCGAACAGGGAGGAAAGGAACTCCTCGTGCGCCCAAGGGATCTCCACTCCGTACGGGATGTCGCGACCGTGTCCCTTGAGAATCTCGAGCGTCGCGCCATAGCTGAGGCGCCGGAACGGCGGGGCTGCGCCGTTGAGGGTCCGTCCCAAGGCCGCGAGTTCCGAGCCGAGTCTGTCCTTGGCGTAGCGGGACACGGAGGCGACGAGGCTCTCCGCCCGTCTCATGGCGTCCTCACATGTCGCGCCAGACTCCTCGACATCGACCTGAACGAACTCGACGAGATGGCGCCCCGTGGCCGCGGTCTCGAGGGGTTCGAGCCGAACGTTCGGAGAGAAGAAGTAGATGCGGCCCAAGGACGCGGCCATCATCTGCTTGTACAAGATCGCGCTCGACATGACTTTGTACTCACGCCCGTAGAAGTCAATCGTCGCCTGCTTCGCCCCACGAATCCCCGGGTCTGTGACGGGACCGATGATCGGGGGAAGGAGTTCCGTGAAGCCCTCGCCGTTCAGATACTCACGGATCGCGGATCCCAGGGCGGCCTGGATGCGCAGGACCCGCTGCATTTTTGGCTCCCGGACGACGCGGTACGACGCCCGAAGCTGGTTGGCGGGGGAGTCGGGGACGGGCGTTGACACATACGAAACGAGGGGTTCGAGGTATCTTAACTTATTGCTCTAGACACTCGTCGTTTGGCAATTTTTCGAACATCGACCTGCGCAACATCCATCAAAATGATGATGTCCTCCGTTCAGGGGAATCTTTGTGAGGGACCGGCGCAGTCGGTTCCGCGCGATGAAGGACCTCGTAGCGGTCGGAGCACTCGCCCCCGACTTCGAGGCGCGTGACCAGGACGGGAGGCCAGTCCGACTTCGCGATCTCCGCGGCCGACCCGTCGTCCTCTACTTCTACCCGGAAGACGAAACCCCAGGATGCACGCGCGAGGCGTGCGCTTTTCGGGATGACAACGAGGCGTTCCGGGCACGCGGCGCGGCCGTGCTCGGCGTGAGCTCCCAGGGTGAGGCGTCGCATCTCGAATTCCGAAGGAAATACGGACTTCCGTTCACGCTCGTGGCGGACCCCGACAAGAAGATCATCCGGGCCTACGGAGCACTTGGCTTCCTTGGTCTGGCGAAGCGCGTCACGTACGTGATCAAGGCTGACGGGACGATTGCCGCGGCAATTCGGCCCCTCGACCCGAAATCTCATAGCCGGGAAGCTCTTCGCGTCCTCTCCAAGCTCTCCGAGGGACCCCGGTGACGAAAGCCCTGAGAATCCCCGACGTGCGCATCCCGCGCCGAGTTCGCCTGACCTACGACCGGTTCACGGACCACTTCCGAGGGTTCGAAAGGCTCGAGGCCGTTCGGTCGATCTTCGGTCCGAAGGCGCAGTCCGCCCTGCGCTCCCTGAAGGTGGAGTTCTTCTCCTCCCGTTGGGGGTTCATGGGCGTGAGCGATTCGGACGGACATCTCATGGTGTCCACGCACTACCTGCGAACCGGCAGCCCGAGGGACATCTACCTCGACGTGATTCACGAACTCGTCCATGTGCGCCAGTTTCGGGAGGGGAAGAACTTGTTCGAAGACGGCTACGAGTATCCGGAGCTTCCGACCGAGATCGAAGCGTACCGGACGTGCGTCGCGGAGGGTCGGCGAATCGGGATGAACGACGCGGAGCTGTTCGAATACCTGAAAGTCTTCTGGATGTCCGATCGAGACGTGCGACGTCTCGCCAAGTCCGTCGGAGTCAAGCCGCCCCGGCGGAAGAGGAAGGCCTGACGACAACGAAACCGCTTCAGGACCGGAACGCCATCGTCACGGGAGGCGGCCGAGGCATCGGTCGCGCAGTAGCGGAACGATATGCGATGGAAGGAGCCCGCGTCGCGGTCGTCGCTCGGACCACTGCCGAGCTCGACGAAACGGCACGCGCAATCCGGGAGCGAGGAGGGGAGGCCTTGACCGTCCCGGCAGACCTGCGCCGGACCGAGGACGTCGAGCGGATGGCCCGAACGTGCATCGACGCCTTTCAGACGGTCCACGTGCTGGTGAACAACGCAGGGGTGTTCACGGAACCGTTCGGGCATGAAGGGTCCTCGGACGAGAACTACGACGAGACGATGGCGATCAATGCGCGGGCCGCCTGGCTGTGCACGAAAATCCTGGCGCCCCGCATTCCCGCGGACGGTTCAATCATCAACGTCACTTCGGGGCTCGCCCGAGGCCCCTCGTCGGAGTACTTTCCGTACTCGCTGAGCAAGTGGACCCTCGAGGGCCTCACGTTCATCCAGGCGAAGGAGCTCCGGCCGCGCGTGAACGCCGTCGACCCGGGGCTCGTCGCCACACGCATGACGGACTTTTCGGGGCGGAAGCCCGAGGACGTGACCGAGGTCTTCGTCTATTTGGCCTCCCCGGAGTCCCGTCGCGTGCGGGGCCAGGTGTTGCAGGCCTCCAAGTTCCTTCGTCGACGGGAATGACTCCGGCGGCTAGCTGTCCGGCCTCTCCCCGAAGGCGGTCAGACGCGGCTGTTTCGACTTGGGCCTCTGGAGACCCGTAACACGGACGCCCAGGAGTCGGACCTTTCGACCCCGTTCGCGAAACTCATGGAGCAGATCGATCCCCGCAGCTTTGAGCACGGTCTCGTCGAGGACGTGCGACTGGAGCGTGCGCTCGCGGAGGTGGGTTTGGAACCCCTCGAACCGAATCTTGACTCCGATCGTCCGGAACTCGGCGCCCTGAGCCCTGGCGCGAAGGAACACGTTGTGTGCAATGTCGCCGAGGGTCGACTCGACGAGAGCCCAGTCGGCCACGTCGCGCTCGAACGTTCGCTCGACGCTAATCGACTTCGGGTCCGGGCGTTCCTCGACCGGAAGCTGTTCGAGGCCGCGGGCGATTCCCCACAACCACACCGCATTCTTGCCGAGGAGTTTCTTGAGGGCTTCTCCGGGGAACCGAGCGAGTTCTCCTACGGTTCGCACTCCGTTCTTTTCGAGCAGCTCGGCCGTCTTCGGGCCCACCCCGCTGATGTTCGACACGGAAAGAGGAGCGAGGAACGTGGTGACCTCTTCCGGACGCACCACCTTGAGTCCATTGGGCTTCGCGAGGTCCGAGGCGATTTTCGCCGTGGACTTGTTCGGCGCCGCGCCGACCGTGCACGCAAGGCCCTCGCGTTCTCGAATCGCCTCCTTCAGGCTGCGGGCGTAGCCTTCCGCTCCATCGAAGCCGGTGACCTTCGACGAAACGTCCAGGAAGGCTTCGTCGATGCTCACATGCTCGAGCACGTCCGCGAAGTCGCGCAGGACGCTCATCACGCTCTCCGACACGGAGCCGTACAGGTCGTAATTCGGCCGCAAGTAGACCGCGTCGGACAGCCTGCGCCAAGCCATCCCGATGGGCATTCCGCTCCGGAGGCCGAGCTCGCGGGCTTCGTAACTGCACGCCATGACGACGCCCCGACCTTGCCCGCCCTTCGGATCCGCGCCGACGACGACCGCCTGGCCGACGAGGTCTGGGTTCTCGCGGCGCTCGACGCTCACGTAGAAGGCATCCATGTCCACGTGGAAGATCACCCGAGTCACAGGGAGACAATGGGACTCCTACGGAATAGATATCGCTGGTTCTGCAGGCTCAGCGGAAGTCGCCCAGGCTTCTTTGCCCCCGGGACTCGTCCCCTTGGACGGGGAAGGTGTACTCCATGAGGCCCGCGAGTCGACGGAACTCGTTGACGCTACCCGGCCCGAAGCCTGCGTAATGGTTGTTGAAAAAGACCATCGCGCCCTTGACGGAGTCCGCGGCGCCTTGGAGTTCCTTGTACCAGGCGCGCATCTCGGCCCCTTTGTCCCTCTGGATCTCCTTGAAGGCGGTCAGCTCGCGGTCCCCGATCATCCTCAGGTAAACGTAGTCTGCCGTCACGTCCGTGGGGCTTCGGAGGTACTGGTTCTCCGTCCATACCATCGCGACGTTCCTGTCGCCGAGGAGCGTGTACACGTCGTCGCGGAACCACGACTTGTGCCGGAACTCGATCGCGTGGGGGAACTTCTTCGAGTCGAAGGACCCAACGAACTCCTGCATGAGGGTCCAGTGGGTGTCGTACTTGATCGAAGGGGGAAGCTGGGCCACAAGCGGTCCGCACTTCTCCTTCAATTCCTTCGCGGATGCGTACAGCCAGCCGAGATTCTCTGCGACCCCTTTCAGCTTCTTCTCATGCGTGATCCGCTTCGGCATCTTCATCGCGAGCAGGAAACCGGGCGGGGTCGATTTGTACCACGACTTCGTCATCGCGGGCCCCGGCGTCCTGTAGAACGACGAGTCGACCTCGACGCAGTCGAAGATGCTCGAGTAGACCTTGAGGTAGTCCGACTTCGACGTGTCCTTGGGGTAGAACCCGCCGAGCCAGTCGTCGTATCCCCAGCCGCTGCAGCCGATGCGAATTTTCTCCTTCAGGTCCGCCATGAAGACCGAAGCCCGCTGTCCCAATGGAAACCCGCCCCTTATAACCAATGAGATAACCAGGCGCGAGGGGTTATATAGCGACGAGAAGGAGCGACGGTCTTCCGCGGCGAGGCGTCTTCGTTGGACCTCATTGTCGCCCTCCTCCTTCTGTTCGTCTCGGCTCGCCTTGCGGGCGAGGCGATGGAGCGCATCGGGCAGTCCCCAATGATTGGGGAGGTTCTTGCGGGCGTCGTCCTAGGCCCCACGATCCTGGGGCTCATCGATCCAGACCCCCTCATGGAGCCCGGCGCTTCCCTGGCGATCGTGGCGAGCCTCGGAGTGCTCGTGCTCGTCCTCCTCGCCGGGATCGAGCTCGGCCGAGAGGGTCTCGCCAGAGCGTTCCGCGAGCGGAGCATCGTCGTTGCGTACGTCGAGTTCCTCCTCCCGTTCACCCTTGGGTATGCCCTCGGCTCGGCCCTGGGATGGGGATTCGACCGCTCGCTGTTCCTGGGGACCGCTCTCGCGGTGACGGCCCTCCCCGTCAGTGTGAGGATCCTCCTCGATCTGAACCTGCTCCACAGCCGGTTGGGCCGAGCGATCGTCTCCGTGGCCCTCGTCAACGACCTGATTGCGTTCGCGATGCTCGCCCTCGTCCTGGAGCTTGCGCGGCTCGGCGGGAGCATCCCGGACGCGTCTACGTTCGCCCTTATCGTCGGAAAGAACCTGGTTTTCTTCAGCATCGTACTCTGTGCAGCCCGGGCCCTGAGGTTTGCGGCGCGCCCTGACGAGTCGGGGGAATCTCGAATGCGGCTCCTCCTCCAGAAGCTTCGGGGGCAGGAGTCAGCGTTCGCAATGAGCCTCGCAATCGCCCTGGCCCTCGGGGCCGCGGCAGAAGGGGTCGGGATCCACTTCGCGATCGGCGTTTTCTACGGGGGCATCCTCATCACGCCTAGACTCCTCGGCCGTGAGCAGTTCGCGCAAATCCGGAAGTCCGTCTCTTCGGTCACCTTCGGGCTCCTTGCTCCGATCTTCTTTGCTTTCGTGGGCCTCAACTTCACCCTGACGTTCGCTTCGTGGTGGCTCATCCTTCCCGTTACCGGCGTCGCCTTCGCCGGCAAGTTCTTTGGGGGGGTCCTCGGAGGCTACGTCGCTGGGTTCCGGGGCGCGCCCCTCGCGGCCCTCGGTGTCGGGCTGAACGCACGCGGGATGATGGAGCTCCTCCTCGCCCAGGTGGGCCTCGCCGCGGGAATCATCAACGCGGACATCTACGCGGCCCTTGTGGCCATGACGCTCATCACGACGCTCTCGACGCCGCCGCTCATGAAGCGGCTCTTGCGCCGGTTCAAGGTTCAGGACGTAATTCCCCAGGGTGCGAGCTCGGCGGCGCGGTCGGTCCAGGGGCCCGATGAAGCCCTGACGTCTAAGCCGCCCTCGATTCGCGGCGGCGTCGTCCAGGTCAAGACGGAGCGCGACGAAGAGGACGAAGTAGTCCTCGCGGACCCGTGAACCGCACCGGAAGCCTGAAGTCCCGCGCAAGGTTTTGGAGCGACGTTGTCGGACCTCTCGGAGCGAGGCGAACGCCGCATCGAATGGGCCCGGGACCACATGCCCGTCCTCGCGTCCATCCGAGAGGAAGTCCGGCGGTCGAAGGCCCTCAAGGGGCTACGGATCGGGATTGCCCTGCACACGGAGGCAAAGACCGCGGTCCTGGCGTTGGCCCTCCGGGACGCTGGCGCGACGGTTCGCCTCGCGTCGTGCAATCCCCTGACGACGGACGACAGCGTCGCGGCGGCCTTGGCCGAGGTCCATGGCCTTGAGGTGTACGCGAGGAAGTGGCAGAGCACCGAGGAGTACTACGACAACCTCCACAAGGTCCTCGATCTCAAGCCGGACCTCGTCATCGACGACGGAGCGGACCTCGCGTTCCTCCTGCACACGAAGCGGCGAGACCTGCTCGAGCGGGTCCGCGGAGGGAACGAGGAGACGACGACGGGCGTTATGAGGCTTCGGGCCATGGAGCGAGAGGGCAAACTTAGGTTCCCGATGATCGACGTCAACGATGCGAAGATGAAGCACCTCTTCGACAACCGGTACGGCACGGGGCAGAGCGTCTTCGACGGGATCATGACCGCCACGAACCTCCTAGTTGCGGGGAAGGTTTTCGTCGTCGCGGGGTATGGCTGGTGCGGCCGCGGGATCGCTACCCGGGCCCGAGGCATGGGGGCACGGGTCATCGTCACGGAGGTCGACCCCGTAAAGGCCCTGGAGGCCTCGATGGACGGATTCGAGGTGCTGCCCATGGCCCGAGCGGCTCGGATCGCGGACTTCATCGTGTCGGCCACAGGCGTGAAGGACGTCGTCACGACGAAGCACCTCGCCTCCTTGAAGGACGGGGTCGTCCTTGCGAACGCAGGACACTTCGACAACGAGATTGCGAGGGCCGAGATTGAGCGACATGCAAAGGGGAAGCGTCGCGTGCGCGAATTCGTGGACGAATACACGCTCCCCGGGGGAAAACGGGCGCATCTGCTCGCGGAAGGACGGCTCGTGAACCTGGCTGCGGGCCAAGGGCACCCCGTCGAAATCATGGACCTGAGCTTCGCGTTGCAGGCAGCATCGATCGCACACCTCGCGACTCATGCGGGGAGGCTCAAGCCTCGGGTCCACCCGGTTCCCCAAGCAATCGACGACAAAATCGCGAAGCTCAAGCTCAGGGCCCTGGGGCTGAGGATCGATCGCCTCTCGAAGGCTCAGCGGACCTACGCGGCGTCATGGAGCGAAGGCACGTAGGACGACGGAAGATCCGGAGGACGTCTGTGGGCTTGAAACGGGTCGTCCTCACGGACTTCGACGGGACGATCACCCGCAGGGACGTCTCGGAAACGATTCTCGAAGAGTTCGCGCCACCGGAGTGGTGGGACATCGAGGAGCTTCATCGGGCGCGGCGGATCGGCACCCGGGAATCGATGGCGCGGCAGTTCGCCCTCATCAACGCCCGGGAGGATGACCTCCTCGCGTTCGTCAACGAGCACGCGGAGCTCGACGAGACGTTCAGGGAATTCATGCAGTTCTGCGATTCCGAGGGGATCATGGTCGAGATCGTGAGCGAGGGACTCGATTTCTACGTACACCACCTCCTGGATCGCTGGGGCATCGATCTGCCCGTGCGGGCGAACCGGGCCATTTTCGAGGACGGCCACGTCACGATCGCGTATCCCTACGCCGATGGGACGTGCACTCTATGCGGGACGTGCAAACTGGGGCGACTCTTCCAGCTTCGGACCCGCGGATTCCGCGTCGCGTACGTCGGGGACGGCCATTCGGATCTTTGTCCCGCGATCGAGGCGGACCTCGTATTCGCGAAAGGGGAACTCGCAGACCTGTGCCGGGAGGAAACAATTGAGTTCATCCCATTCGATCGGTTCTCTGACGTTCAGCGGGGGATCGCGGCGTGGCGCTGAAAAATTTTCTCGGAGTCTTCGGTCACGTCGTGCTGGATCACATCATCTCCGTTCCGAAGCTGCCGGAGCCCAATACATCGATTCAGATCCTACACAGCCAGCGCTACTTCGGGGGGACCGGCGGGAACCTCGCGCGGAGCGCGGCACGGCTCGGAGTCCGGACGTCCCTCGCGTCCTTCGTCGGACCCGACTTTCCGGCGGACTACCGCGAGGCGCTTCGGCGAGACGGGGTGGACCTTCGCGACCTGCGGGTGGTCCGACCCGGGACGACACCGACCGCGTGGAACTTCTCCGACCGACACGGGAACCAAATCGCCCTCGTGGACCAGGGAGCCATGAAGAAAGCCGCGGTGGCGCCCCTCCACCGACACAGCGTGAAGGACGTCGACCTCGTCCACATCGGAACAGGACCTCCAGCGTACTACCTTCGCGTGGCGGACCTCGCCAAGGACCTCGATCGAACGATCGCTTTCGACCCGTCACAAGAAATCCACTACGTGTACCGGCAGGGTGCCTTCCGGCGCCTTCTGAAAGCGTCCACGTACTTCTTCGGGAATGAAGCGGAGATTGAAGCCGCGAAGAGACTCGTGCGCGCAACCTCCACTGCGGACCTGCTGCAATACGCCGATGTGATCATCGCGACGCAGGGATCGAGGGGGAGCCTCATTGTGAGCCGCTCCCTTCGGATTCGGATTCCGCGCGTTCGCCCGGACCGCGTGGTCGATGTGACGGGCGCAGGCGATGCGTATCGTGCCGGCTTCTACGCGGGCCTTTTCCGCGGGTACGACCTGCGACGGTGTGGAATCGTCGCGTCCGCGACCGCGAGCTTCGTCGTCGAGGCGCGAGGGACGCAGACCCAATTGCCACGCTGGCCCCATGTGATCCGACGAGCCCGACGCCATGCCTCCTTCTGAATGGCAAGAATCGACGGCTCGGTTTGACGAGTTTTCGAAAGGGTTATAACGGAACAGTCGATTCTCGGCGCGGTGACCAGGGATGGCCATCGGATTCGTGCTCATCAGCACGGCTCCCGCGAAGGAGCATGAGGTGTACAACGAGCTCCTCAAGGTGAAGGAGATCGTAGAGCTACACCCGCTCTTCGGGGAGTATGACCTGATCGCGAAGATCGAGGCAGAGGACTTCAACATCCTCGGTCAGGTCGTCGTCGACAAGATCCGTTCCATCCCCGGGGTCATCGACACGAAGACCTTGACGGGCATCAAGTTCTGAGGGAAGACGATGGCATTCCAAGCGTTCGATCCGTTGACGTTCCTGACCGTGCTGCTCCTGACGTTCAGTCTCTTTCTCGTGATCACGGGAGCCTTTACCGCGTACTTCGGCAGCGGGAAGAGCCGGAAGATCGGCGCCGGGCTGCTCGTGGGCGGCTTGGTCGTCGGCGTCCTCTGGAGCCTCGGAGTTGGACCGTACTCGTTCATCACCAACGCGGTGGACCTGTCCATGGTCATTACTGAGGCAATTGGTGTGATCTTCGCGGCGGTAATCGGTGCCGCGGTAGCCATTGGCCTCTTCCTCCTGGCCATCATGAAAAGCTGAGGCGGCAAGAGTTCGCGCGTTCGGGCGCGACGCACGGCCGTCGGGAAGCCTTTATTTCCCGAACCCTCCTTGTCCTTGATGTGCCGCCGGAAGTCCAGATCGTCCTGGGCAGCAAATCCGACGCCGAGGTCGGCAAGAAGGCCGCATCGATCCTCGCAGAGTTCGGGGTCGAGCACGAGATCGTCGTGGCCTCCGCGCATCGCACCCCCGACCTCCTCCGGGACCTCGTCCGAAACTCACCAGCTCGGGTGTTCATCGCGATCGCAGGACTCTCCGCGGCCCTTCCGGGAACGATGGCTGCGTACACGACGAAGCCGGTAATCGGAGTGCCGGTCAGCGGCAAGTTGAACTTAGACTCGATCCTGAGCGTATCGCAGATGCCGCCTGGGGTCCCCGTCGCGGCCGTGGGCCTCGATCGCGGAGAGAACGCCGCAATCCTGGCGGTCGAAATCCTCGCCCTCAGGGACGAACGACTCGCGGAGAAGCTCAAGGAGCACCGCGAGGCCCTGAAGAAATGGGTCCTCGAGGACTCGCGGACCCTGGGTGAGTGATGTTCGATCCGAAAGCCTTCGTCGAGAAACAGGTCGACGCGATTCGAGCGGCGGTCGACGGAAGGGCCATTCTTGCCGCCTCTGGAGGCGTCGACAGCACGACCGCGGCAGTCCTGGCGAGTCGGGCTTTGGAGAGCCGACTCCTCGCCGTGTACGTGGACACGGGTCTCATGCGGAAGGACGAGACGAAAGAGGTCGAGACCACACTCGCCGAGCTGCGCGTGAACCATCGCGTAATCCACGCGGCCGAGGAATTCTTCGCGAGCCTCAGCGGGGTAACGGACCCGGAGCGGAAGCGCACCATCATCGGGAACAAGTTCATCGAGCTATTCGAACGCGAAGCCGAATCCTTCGGGGCGGACTCCCTCGTCCAGGGCACCATTGCCCCGGACTGGATCGAGAGCGGCGGACAGCTGAGAGACCGAATCAAGACCCATCATAACGTCGCGGGGCTTCCCGCGCAGATGAAGCTCAGGCTCGTCGAACCCCTCAGGGATGTCTACAAGGACGAGGTCCGCAAGGTCGCCCGGGTTCTCGGGATCAAGGTCGCGGAACGACAACCGTTCCCCGGGCCCGCGCTCGCTGTCCGAGTCCTGGGCGAAGTGACTCCCGAACGGGTCGCGCTGGCGAGGGAGGCTTCTGCGATCGTCGAGGAGGAGATCGAGATCGCTGCGAAGAAGGGCGTCATGCCGCTCCCGTGGCAGTACTTCGCGGTGCTTCTCCCCGTCCAGAGCGTCGGGGTCCATGGGGACGTCCGCGTGTATGGCCACACGGTCGGGCTCCGGGCCATCGATTCCGTGGACGGGATGTCGGGCAAGTATTCCAAGCTCCCCCACGAGGTCCTCGACCGAATCTCGGTGCGAATCACGAACGAGGTCCAGGGTG
>Ga0247727_10008847_pt1 | contig 18519 bp, 16 predicted proteins | sample WisWelCaveWW1625_FD_202498 | JGI IMG/M metagenome (GOLD analysis project Ga0247727, IMG submission 202498) | Biofilm microbial communities from Wishing Well Cave, Virginia, United States - WW16-25 | ecosystem: Environmental > Aquatic > Deep subsurface > Groundwater > Cave microbial mat | place... | reverse complement strand
GCGGACGCGATTACATTATGACGCAGGAATGGAGCAACGACGAAATTGATCTCGCGCTCCAAACCGCCGGCGATTTAAAAGAGAAATTTCACAAAGGCATTCCGCATCGGCTGCTGGCGGATAAAACCATCTTCCTGTTATTTTTCGACAAATCGACGCGCACGCGGAATTCTTTTGAGGCGGGCATCACGCAGCTCGGCGGGCACGCGCATTTTATTGATTCGAGCACGTCGCAGATTGCGCACGGCGAAAGCCCGAAAGACACTGGCATCATTCTGTCGAGTTACGGACACGGGATCGCGATTCGCCACGATCTCATTCCCGGCGAAGGCAACAGTTACATGCGCGAAGTGGCGCAACATGCCAGCAAGCCGGTGATCAACATGCAATGCGACATCGACCATCCCTGCCAAACGCTGGCGGACTTGATGACAATTCGCGAGCGCTACGGTAAAAATCTGCGCGGCCTCAAAATCGCCGTGGCATGGACGTACGCGCCGAGTTATGCAAAGCCGATGTCCGTGCCGCAAGGTTTGATCATGCTGATGACGCGCTTCGGCCTCGACGTGACGCTGGCGCATCCGCCGGAATACACGTTGATGAGCAATACCATGCAAATCGCGCGCGAGAATGCGCAGAAGAATGACATCAAGTTTAATGTGGTCGATAATCTCGAAGACGCGTTTCGCGATGCCGATATTGTTTATCCGAAAAGCTGGGGTATCGAGTCGCTTTTCAAAGAGCCACAGAAAGCGCTGGAAATTTCCAAGCGTTACAAGTCGTGGATTTGCGACGAGAAGCTGATGACGATTACGAAGAAGAATTCAATCTATATGCATTGCCTGCCGGCGGATCGCGGCAATGAAGTGACCGACGCCGTGATCGACGGGCCGCATTCGGTGGTGTATCAAGAAGCGGAGAATCGGTTGCATACGGCGAAGGCAATTATGGCGCTCACGATGTGAGTTGGATGGTTGGACTGTTAGCCGGTTCGCCTGTTGGCCGGTTAATGAATCAACAAAACAACGGGTAAACTGGCTAACGGGCAAACCGGCAAACATTTATGATCAACTGGACCAAAAACCAACATTACGCAAAAAATGTCTTCGAGACCATCGGCCGTACACCGCTGGTGCAATTCAATCGCATTCCAAAAAGTGAAGGCGTGAATGCAGATATTCTCGGCAAGCTCGAATGGTTCTCGCCGTCCGGCAGTTTGAAAGATCGCATTTATTTAGAAATGTTCGAGCGCGCGGAGGAGCGTGGCGAGTTGAAGCCCGGCATGACGGTGCTGGAATGTTCGACGGGTAACGCCGGCATCGGCTGCTCGTTTGTCGCCGCGGTGAAAGGTTATCCGTGCATCATCGTGATGCCCGAAGGCATGAGCGAGGAACGCAAGAAGCTTGATATTGCGTACGGCGCACAATTAATTCATACACCCGGCGGCGAAAGCGACGTCGATTTGGCACTAACTAAACTGGCCGAAATTCGCGTGCAAAATCCAGACAAATATTGGGTGCCGTCGCAATTCGATAATCCCGATAATATCGCGGCGCATTATAAAACCACCGGCCCGGAAATTTGGGAACAGACTGCAGGCAAAGTCGAAGCGTTCATCGTGACGCAGGGAACAGGAGGAACGTTGACCGGCGTCGGCCGTTATTTGCGTGAGAGAAATCCGAACGTGAAACTCTACGCCGTTGAGCCGGCCGAGTGTCCAATTCTCGCCGAAGGCAAATGGGGCGAGCACAAAATCGAAGGCATCGGCGACGGGTTCATTCCGCAAGATCTCGAGGTGAGCTTGCTCGACGGCGTCATCACCACGACTTCCGACGAAGCGATTGCGATGGCGAAACGCATGAGCCGCGAAGAGGGCATTTTCTGCGGCATTTCTTCCGGCTCCAATTTGGTCGCGTGTTTGAAATTTGCCAAAAAGCATCCCGAAGTGAAAATGATCGCCACGATGATCAACGACACCGGCCAGCGCTATTTCTCGACCGAGCTATGCGGCCAGGCCAAGCATGTCGAGATTCCCGAACGCGAGCACGAGTTGGACGATTATACGAAAGAGCAGTTGCAGAAATATCAGTCACGGTGGGAGGTGATTGAATAAAATCGCTCTTGTAAATAATTTTCAAAGGACGTATATTTATGCGGATGGAGAGATAAGCGTTGGCGAAAATTAACGATTTAGGCCGTAAGGTTGCATTGGGGTTATACGAATTATCCTCACATGCTAAAACCGAAATGCAGGCCGATGATTTTAGTATCGAGGATGTGAGGCAAGGAATTTATTCGGGACGCATCGTTGAACGCCAGCGTGATCCCCTTACTTCAACTAAATACTGTGTTAGTGGGAAAGCTACGGACGGGCGAAGAATCGGGATAGTCTGCCGGATAACAGAATTGGGTTATTTGCGAATTATTACCGTCTTTGAGGAATAATATGGCTACAAAGTATGATAAATGCGATTATTGTGGCGGCAACGTGCGTGAAAAGCGCGTCACTGTGGATTTACGTGTCAAAGGTAAGCTTTTTGTCTTTGACAACGTGCCGGTTGGAGTTTGTCATAAATGCGGCGAGCGATATTATCGCGGCCCGGTGCTGGAACGCTTGGAAGAATTAGCCAGCCACAAAAGACTTTTCAAAGAAAAAATTCAGGTGCCGCGTTTTGATTTGGCGGAAGCAATGGTTTTTTAAGCGCATGGAAGCTTTGACCTGAACCGAGCGAGTGGCAACGAAAAGAAAAAACTGGAGAACATAAATCGTTACTACGCTGCGATCCAACATTTAGAAGCCTGGAGGCGCAAGCAATAAGTGGGAATTATGGCCGAGATAAAGTATCTCGATTTTGAGTTGGAAATCGGCTCCGGCGCGGGACGCGAATATCCGGTGGCGGTTTTGAATTCACCGGCAGGTGAAGCGCGCGAAACGATGCGCTTTCCCTTTGATGAGCTGGCGCTGCAGAACCGTTTGAAAGATTTGCAAATTGCTTTGTTGCGCTCCGGCGGGAAACGCCGCCGCAAATCTTCTGCGGAAGAACGAGCAGCGCAGGAATTCGGCCAGGCTTTGTTCGAGGCACTGATTGCCGGCGAAATACGCAGCCGCTACGATCTGAGCCAGCGCGAAGCGGAGCAAAAAAGCATGGGACTGCGGTTGAAACTCCGCATTCAACCGCCGGAATTGGCGGCGTTGCCGTGGGAATATCTTTATGATTCTCGCGAAGCCGAATTTGTCTGTCTCTCGCGCAGCACGCCGATCATTCGTTATCTGGAATTGCCGCGATCCGTTCAGCCGTTGATCGTAACGCCGCCGCTGCATATTCTGATGATGACGGCCAGCCCGAGCTGTTGGCCGCAATTGGAGGTGAGCAACGAAAAACAGCGGGTGGAAACGGCGACGAAACACTTGCAAAAGTCCGGACTGATGAAGCTGACCTGGCTGCAAGGGCAAACCTGGCGTGATTTGCAGCGCGCGATGCAAAGCGGTCCGTGGCATATTTTTCATTTTATCGGTCACGGCGAGTTCGATCATAGTACTGATGAAGGTGTCATCATTCTCGCCGACGAAGATGGGCAGCCGCATCGGCTCAACGCCACACAATTGGGCCGCTTGTTGGCCGATCATTTTTCCCTGCGCCTCGTGTTGCTGAATTCCTGCGAAGGGGCAAAGGGCAGCGAGCAGGATCTCTTCTCCAGCACGGCGGCGATTTTGGTGCGCCGGGGCGTTCCGGCGGTGTTGGCGATGCAATACGAAATTACCGATCGCGCCGCTATTGAGTTCTCGCGTTCTTTTTACGAAACCTTGACGATCGGCATGCCGGTTGATGCTGCGGTGGCGGAAGCGCGCAAAGCGATCAGTTGCGCCGTGGTCAACACGGTGGAATGGGGCACACCCGTGCTTTACATGCGCTCGCCGGATGGAAAGATCTTCGATCTTGCAAAAGTGGATGATGATGAAAAAAAGAAGCCGCGCCAACAGAATAAACGGCAAATTGCGAAAGCGTCCTCCCGCAAGAAATCAAAAAAGATTGGCAAATCAAAACCGGCCTCAACTGTTCAATCACCGGCGGACATGGTCTACATTCCCGCCGGCATATTTTTAATGGGGAGCGAAGATGGCGATGACGACGTCAAGCCCGAGCATGAAGTTTATGTCGAGGCGTTCTTCATGGACCGCCATGAAGTGACAGTGGCCCAATATCAACGCTTCATCAGCGCTGTCGGATATGACAGCCCGGATTATTGGGATGAACAATTGCAATATCCCAATCGCCCGGTGGTGTGTGTGAGTTGGAATGATGCGAATGCCTACACCAAATGGGCATTGAAACGATTGCCAACCGAGGCGGAATGGGAATATGCGGCGAGGGGAGGCTATACCGGCGTTGATGGGAAAACGAAATATAAATATCCCTGGGGAAATGAAATCGAAACCGATAAAGCGAATTTTAACGCCGATGGGAGCCGTGGTTGGGGTTGGGAAAATGCCTGGCGCTTTCTTCAGGAAGTCGGAAGCTATTCATCAAATGGCTACGGACTCTATGACATGGCCGGAAATGTGTGGGAGTGGTGTGCTGATTGGTATGAAGGGAACTATTACAAAGTTAGCTCCTCCCGTAATCCCCAGGGCCCGGCCAGCGGCGAAGAAAAAGTGTTGCGTGGCGGTTCGTGGGGCGATTACTCTCGCGGTCTGGGGTGCGCCTATCGCGGCGGTTCGGTGCCCACGAATCGAGTCGGCCATCTTGGATTTCGTTGCGCGCAGGATGCTCGTTAAAATTCAGCGCCTTTTATTCTGTGCAACTCATAAAAAGAGTCTTGTGATAAGGGTTAAAATCTTGTCGATAAAACGGTGGGAAAGATGAAAAACCCGGTTGACTCGATGATCGGCAAAACGATTTCGCATTACCGCATTCTTGAGCGGCTCGGCAGTGGCGGCATGGGAGTTGTTTACAAAGCCGAGGATATCAAACTCAAGCGTGCGGTCGCGCTGAAGTTTTTGTCGCCATTGTTGGTCTTCGATGACGAGGTCAAGCAGCGCTTTGTGTACGAAGCGCAAGCAGCTTCGGCGCTCGACCATCCGCATATCGCTACGATCTATGAAATCGATGACGCCGAGGACGGCCAGATGTTTATCGCCATGGCTTATTACGATGGCGAGACGCTCAAAAAGAAGATCGGGGAATTGCGGCTCGCCGCAGCGGTCGATTTCGCCATTCAGATTGCCGAGGGCCTTGCCGAAGCGCACGCGAATGGCATCGTGCATCGGGACATCAAACCGGCGAACATTATCATCACCAAAAAGGGCGTGGTGAAAATCGTTGATTTTGGTCTGGCGAAGCTGGCAACTTTGACGACGATTACTCGCAGCGGCATGACGATGGGCACACCGGCCTATATGTCGCCCGAGCAAGTGAAGGGGCAGAAAGCCGATCTTCGTACCGACATCTGGTCGTTTGGCGTCGTGCTGTACGAAATGCTCACCGCTCAACTGCCTTTTCGCGGCGAGTATGAGCAAGCCATTTCGCATGCGATTATATACGAAGCGCCGATACCGGCCTCGAAGCTTAACCGCGAGATTCCGGCAGGGCTGGAGCGGGTCATCAACAAGGCCTTGCAAAAGTCACCGGAAAACCGTTATGCTTCCATGCAAGCATTGCTCAACGACCTGCGGCAGGTTCGGCCGCTTCTTGCCAAAACTCAAGATCAACCATCCGCGACGGTGACTTTGGAGACACCGAAGGAAAAACCTGTCGTCGACAAAAATCAGATTCAGCCTCAGCAAAAGGTTCAAGATCTCCCCAATTTGCGTCGACCTAAGTCACCCGATGAAAAAGCTATCAAATTTCGCTACAAGCCGATTGCTGTCGCGTCTGCTGTGGTTTTCACTGCCATTTTTGTGGGCTTGTGGTTGTTGCCAAAACTGAACGAGCGAACGGAGAGTAATCAACCTCCGGGCCAGACGAAAACCACGTTGTCCATCGATACCACACCCGACGGCACGACGGTGTTGCTGAATGACAATTCAGTTGGCGTGACGCCATTGCAGCTTGCGATTGAATTGGAGGGGAAAATCGCGTTGCGTTTGCAAAAACGGGATTACTTTACGCTCGATACTTCGGTCATTATCACCAAAGGTCGCGCCGAAAAATTTTCTTTTACGCTGAAGAAGAAAGAGACGGCTACGCCACCGCAACTTGCCGACCGACCCAAAGAACAAATGCCGTCAATGGTAGAGAGAGCAAAGTTGTACGACCGGTACCGGAATGAGGGCGATGTCTTGTTTCGGCAGGGCAAATATGATGAAGCCAAACAAAAATATCAGACCGTCTTGACTCAAAAACCTGGGGACAGCTATGCTATTGATCAAATAAAGGCGTGCAACCAAAAAATTTCAGAACTAGCTGCAAAACAAGCAGTGACTGAACAGAATTTGCAAATTGAGGAAGAGGGTCCTCCCCCGGACTTTGTCCCGTATGATAAGGAACCCCAAATAGTCAAGAGGGTGAACCCTGTTTATCCGGAAATTGCTAGAAAAGCCGGACTTGAAGGTACTGTGTGGGTGAAAATATGGGTCGGTAAAGATGGTAAACCCCAAAAGGTTGTGATTCAGAAGAGCGCTTCCGAAATCTTCGATCAGGCTGCCATTGATGCCGCCAATCAATATCTCTTCACCCCGGCGATGATACAAAATAAACCGGTGGATGTTTGGGTTTCGATTCCATTCCATTTCAGACTTAAGTGAATACAAGTTATCGAACCTCGCTCCTGAATATTTTTATGTTACCCTCACGTTTTGTCGAAGCAAGCATTCTTGCCAAGCCTTGTTTCGTGACGCCTAACACTAATAACAAACGCACCAGATGTTCAAGAGAAACAGAGGGGCTTGTGTCTCGTTTTATTTTTTCATGGCTCCGTTTTTCATTCAGCTTTTGAGTTTGTCATTTTGTCGATTGCCTGCCTGCATTAAGTCAAACAATAAATCCTCTCTGTTAATTTGACAGTTACCAATTCGAAAAACTGGCTTCAACTCTATTTTTTTAAGGGGATCAACTTCTACTTTACATTTTGGCACATCTTTTGTACATTTGAATTTGTTTGAATTTAGGTGACTATTCAGATACAAAAGAATGCTGTGAACACCATGACTCTCGATAAATTTACATTAAAAGCACAGGAAGCCGTCGTGCGCGCTCAGCAGTTGGCAAGCGAGCACAATCATCAGCAAATTGAAACCGAGCATTTGCTCAAATCGCTGCTGGACGATACCGAAGGCGTACCGTTGGCAATTTTGAAAAAGCTCGGCGCCAATATCAGTTTGCTTTCCAGCCGCACGGACGAAGAGCTGCGCAAAATTCCGCGCGTGCACGGCGGCGGTGGAATTGGCAATGTTTACATCTCGCCGCGCGTGAACAACGTCTTCAACACGGCGATGAATGAGATGCGCCAGTTGAAGGACGAGTATGTCAGCACGGAGCATTTGTTCATCGCGCTCACCGAAGAAAAAAATAGTCCTGCCGCTGAGATTCTCAAATCGCAGGGCGTCACGCGCGAGGCGATTTTTCGCGTGCTCAAAGACATTCGCGGCACGCAGCGTGTCGTCGATCAAAATCCCGAAAACAAATATCAGGCGTTGCAGCGCTTTGGCCGCGACCTCACCGAGCTGGCGCGTCGAGGCAAGCTCGATCCGGTGATTGGCCGCGATGAAGAGATTCGTCGCGCCATTCAAGTGCTCTCGCGCCGCACCAAAAATAATCCCGTGCTCGTCGGCGATCCCGGTGTCGGCAAAACTGCGATTGTGGAAGGCATTGCGCAGCGCGTGGCCAACGGCGACGTGCCGGAATCGCTGAAAAATAAGCGCGTCACTCAGCTCGACATCAGCGCGTTGATTGCCGGCGCCAAATTCCGCGGCGAGTTTGAAGAGCGCTTGAAAGCGGTGCTCAAAGAAATTCAGGAAGCCGAAGGAAATGTCATTCTTTTTATTGATGAATTGCATACCGTGGTCGGCGCCGGCGCAGCGGAGGGCGCTGTCGATGCGGCGAATATGTTGAAGCCGATGCTGGCGCGCGGCGAGCTCCGAATGATCGGCGCCACCACGTTGGATGAATATCGCAAATATATTGAGAAAGACAAAGCGCTCGAGCGCCGTTTTCAGCCGGTGCTGGTGGATCAACCTTCCGTCGATGACACGATTTCAATTTTGCGCGGCTTGAAAGAGCGTTACGAATTGCATCACGGCGTGCGCATCACCGACTCCGCGATTGTGGCGGCGGCAACGCTGTCGCATCGTTACATCACCGACCGTTTTCTGCCGGATAAGGCGATCGACTTGATTGATGAATCTGCCGCCAAGTTGCGCACGGAAATCGATTCGATGCCGGAAGAGATTGACGAGATCGAGCGCCGCAGCAAACAGTTGGAAATCGAATTGGTCGCGCTTAAAAAAGAAAAAGATCCGGCTTCCAAAGAACGCGCCGAGAAACTGAAAAGCGAGCTGGCCAATTTGAAAGAGCAATCCTCGCAACTGAAAGGCCGCTGGCAGGTTGAAAAAGACACCATCAAGCAAATCAACGCGGTCAAAGAGCAAATTGAAGCCGCGAAAATGGAAGCGGAAAAAGCCGAGCGCGTCGGCGACTTGAATAAAGCGGCGGAGTTGAAATACGGTCGTCTCATTGAATTAAACAAACAACTCGAGTCATTGAATAACAAATTAACCGAGCTGCATAAAGACGGCGCGTTGTTGAAACAGGAAGTCACTGAAGAAGACATCGCCGACGTGGTGGCGCGCTGGACCGGCATTCCGGTCACGCGCATGCTTGAAAGCGAGAAGCAGAAAATTCTGCGTATTGCCGATCGCTTGCGCGAGCGCGTGGTCGGGCAGGAAGAAGCAGTCGAGGCGATCTCGCTCGCCGTGCGCCGCTCGCGCGCCGGAATGAGCGAAGAGAATCGTCCGATTGGCTCGTTCATTTTTCTCGGCCCGACCGGTGTCGGCAAAACCGAGCTGGCGCGGGCATTGGCGGAAGTTTTGTTTGACGACGAGAATGCGATGGTGCGTCTCGACATGTCCGAATATATGGAGCAGTTCAACGTTTCGCGTTTGATCGGCGCGCCGCCAGGATACGTCGGCTACGAAGAAGGCGGCCAACTTACCGAAGCCGTGCGGCGTCGCCCATATTCGGTCATTCTGTTGGATGAAATCGAAAAAGCGCATCCGGAAGTTTTCAACATTCTCTTGCAGATTTTGGAAGACGGGCGTTTGACCGATAGCAAAGGTCATGTGGTCAACTTCAAAAATACGATGATCATCATGACCTCGAACATCGCGGCGGATTACATCATGCAGCGCTTTCAGAATATCACCGATGCCAATCGCGAAAAAGTTTATGAAGCGGCGCGCAACGAGATCATGCAAATTTTGAAACAAAAACTGCGTCCGGAATTTTTGAACCGCGTCGATGAAATCATCGTTTTCCGTCCGTTGACGCGCGAGCAGCTTCATCAGATCGTATCCATTCAATTCGAGCGCACGGTACGCCGAACCTTGCAGCGTCAGGGTTTGGACGGCCAATTGACCGAACGCGCCAAAGATTATCTGGCGAATCGAGGTTACGATCCCGTGTTCGGCGCGCGCCCGCTCAAGCGCGTCATGCAAAAAGAACTGGTTAATGAAATCGCCACGCGCATTCTCGAAGGCAAATTGCAAAAGGGCGATTTTGTGACGATTGATGCTGCAGATTCGGGATTGCTGTTTAAATCTTAGAGGTCAGAAATGAAAGAAGAAGCGAGTGAGAATGAAGATTTAATTATAGAAAGCGATTCGGCCTCGGAAGCCGTTCCGTCACCAACCGAACCGGCGCCGGCAACTAGTGAGGGGACGGGGTATGAGCCTTCACTTAATGAATTGCAGACCCGTTTTTTGCGCCTGGCGGCGGATTTTGCCAATTATAAACGACGCAATGAAGCGGAACGAGCGGAAGTTGCCGACTTCGCACGGCGAGAATTGGCGTCGGCTTTGTTGCCCATTCTCGATGATTTTGCGTTGATGACGGATTATGAAAATGAAGGCCCGGAGCGCTTGGCCGAAGGCGCCAGGTTGATTCGGCAAAAAATGTTGGAACTTTTGTCCAAACAAGGCCTCGAAAAAATCGAGGCATTAAATCAGCCGTTTGATTATGAGCGCCATGAAGCGGTTTTAACTCAGCCGGTGAAAAATAAAGCGCTGGACCATGTCGTGCTCTCGGTGATGCAGGATGGATATGCTTTTAAAGGCAAAATCTTGCGGCCCGCGAAAGTCATCGTTGGCCAATACGACGAAAATTAAAAAAATGTTATAACTCCTCGCCGTCTTTCACCGGCGGCTGAACGGAGAAAATCGAGCGGAACCAAATTAAGCCAGTTACGTTTAAAGCTACTGAAAGGCTGCGCAGGTGGTTAATCAACCGAGGTTAAAATGTCATTTAAAGGTCGAAAATGGTCGACGAGGTGATGCAGGATGACCCGCAAGCAATTAAATTTCTATAAAAAGCTGTTGGAAAAGCAACGCGCCGAAATTCTGCGCGAGCTGGCCCATGAACATCGCGATTATCGTGAAACCACGGTGGAAATGCCTTCGGATGTTTACGACCGCGCCACCATTGATGGCTCCAAGGAAATTGCCGCGATGCTGCAGCATGAAGATAGCCAGCGTTGGTTGGCGATCAACACCGCTTTGGCGAAAATCGAATCCGGCGAATATGGTTTGTGTGATGTCTGCGGTGAGCCGATCAACGAGGCGCGTTTGGAAGCCATGCCGACGGCGGCGTTTTGCCTGAGGTGCCAAAAGCGGCACGAGGCGCTACAGGGCGCTGATTCTGACGGCGTGCGTATTGACGACGAAAAATTGGAAGAGAATCTTTGGGGTGATTGAATTTTATGCTGATTGAAATTTATAAACCGGTGATCATCGGCTTTTGAACGATGGTCCCCGGTTTTTTATTTTATAATAAGTGGCTTCCACACACTCCCTGACTTGACATCCAGCGGTTATTTTGGTATCTTAAAAAAAATGAAAAAAACAACTTCGTTGAGAGGAGGAAGGCGTGAGTCAACGTTTGGCAACGTATTGGACTGGAAAAACCGTGCTCATTACCGGCGCCTCGTCTGGCCTCGGCCAGGCCCTGGTTGAAGCGTTGGCGCCGTATCGCGTGCATTTTTGTTTATTGAGCCGGCGCCTCGAGCCCATGCAGGAATTAGCCGCGAAACTTGCGTCGAGCGGCAGTCAATTTTGGATACGCGCCGGCGATGTGCAAAAACGCCATGAAATTGAAAATGCTATCGCTGCTTTTATAAAAGCCGCCGGCCACCTGGACGTCGTCTGGGTGAACAGCGGCATCGGCGGAGAAACCTCCTATCGCCGTTGGGATTGGAATAAAGTCGAGAGCATGATTGACACCAACCTCAAAGGCGCGCTGTATACCGCACACACTTGTTTGCAATATATGGTTCCGCAAAATCACGGCGCCATTGCGGCGATCAGCTCGGCCTCGGCCATGCGCGGCCTGGCGGCGCGATCGATTTACAGTCTCACCAAAATCGGTTTGGCTTATTATATGGAAGCGATGGCTGCCGAGTTGCCGCAGATTCAATTCACCACGATTTATCCCGGCTTTGTCGATACCGCCATCAATCGCGGCAATCCCAATCGTTTGTGGCTGCTGACCGCCGATCGCGCCGCGCAGCTTATGATCAACGCCGTTGCCAGACGCAAGCGCGAATACATTTATCCATTTCAAATGAAGCTACTGTTTCATTTCGTGCGCGCATTACCGGCGGGAATTTATCGCTGGCTGGGAAGGAAGATGATTGCGCTGAGCCGGCCACGGTGAGTAAGCCTCATTTGTGAAAGCGCTTTTCAGAGTTTTTTAATGTATTCACTGGATCACTGGAAGAAAATTTGCTTGCGCTTTTGGAAAATTGCCGCTACATTGTGTCGGGTAATTGCATTGTCATTGCAGAAGGTATTTATGAGCGAAGTTAATAATCCCAAACCCTCCATTATTGCAGAACCGGCCGTCGCAACGTATGGCAGAACAAAACCATCCTATGCTACTTTTTTCTTCAAAGCACCGCAGACGATTGCCGACGTTGAAGCGCCGGATGCGGTATGGGAATTTGCCAGGAAGCATGATTTAGTGCCATATATTGAGATGGTAATTCAGTGGGTTCGTGAATTCTTTCCGACCGCTTGTAATTTTTCTTTGGAATATGTTATCGATCCTGAAGTTGAAAATTACAGTTGGATAGAGGTCCGCTTTTATGTTTCTGGCGCCGTTGATGATGTCTTTCAACAATATCAACAGTTGAATGAGAAGAGAAGACAACACATACCCTTTGATAAATCTGATTTGATCGGTGTTATTTTTGGCTGGAGGGAATAGAAATGTCCGGTGAAGAATTCTTGGAAGTTTCCAAAAATCTCCTGAAAACACCAAACGAAGCAGCTTATCGTACAGCGGTCAATCGCGCTTATTATGCGGTTTTTCACTGCAGCGCGGCATTTTTCAGTGAACTCGGTTTGAAAATTTCTGACGGACCGCAAACGCACGGCCAGTTTCTTGCCCGAATTAACAATTGTGGGACACCGGAATTGCAAAGCATTCACACCAATTTGGTGGATTTATATAAACGCCGGCGCCTGGCAGATTACGATTTAAGTTCCCCACTCTTTCACGTTCAGTCCCTTGTTGCACTTCTCGTTGCCTCTGCAGCCCAAATGATCGCCACCATCAAGGGCTGCCAGCAATCTCAGGACCTCTGCATTCAAATCCGTCACAACATCCGCGAATACGAGCGCAAGATTTATCCGCAATTTCACAATTAACTCTCAGTATCCAGCAACCAGCATGTCCATCATCTCCCTCGATCACATCTTCAAATCTTACAACGATGGGAAAGATTATGCCCTTTACGATATTCAACTCGACCTCTCTGAAAATGTCACGACCGCCATTGTCGGCACCAGCGGCAGCGGCAAATCAACCTTGCTGCAATTGATCAACGGCCTGGAAAGACCGAGCCGAGGCAAAGTTTTTGTTTTTGGGCATGAGATAAACTACGCACAATTGCCGGCGCTGCGACGACGCCTTGGCTATGCCGTGCAGGGGACCGGATTGTTTCCGCATCTTACCGTCGGCGAAAATATCACCCTGCTGGCAATATTGGAAAAATGGGAATCGCATCGAATCAAAGCGCGCGCGGAAGAATTGATGCAGCTCACCGGCTTGCCGGCTGATTTTTCCACGCGCTACCCGTATGAACTCAGCGGCGGGCAGCAACAGCGCGTTGGCCTGTGCCGCGCGATGATGCTCGATCCAAAAATTTTTTTGCTGGACGAAGCTTTCGGCGCGCTCGACCCGATTACGCGCAGCGAAATTCACGAAGAGTTTTCGCGCCTGCAAAAAGTCGAGCCGCGCACGATCATCATGGTCACTCACGATTTGAAAGAAGCTTTGAAACTGGCGCAGCAAATCATCATTCTTCACAAAGGACGGATCGAGCAAATCGGCAGCGGCACGCAATTGCTGGAAAACCCCGCGACGGAATTTGTCGCCAACTTTTTTAAGTCACAATTAAGCTAATGCGATATTCTAAAAATCCAGATTTGACAGGCCCCGGCCCAGCAGGCAACAACCTGAACGCAAAACCGCCGAGATGCAAAGATTATACTCAGCATTTTTCTTTGCGAAACCTTTGCGGCTTTGCGGCTTTGCGTGAGATTTTTCTGATTTGCATTGTTGGAGTTTCCAGCGTGTCTGCCCAAAAGATCGTCGTCGGCTCCAAATTCGACGCCGAGGGCCGAATTCTCGGAGAGATCATCGCGCAGCATTTGGAGCATCGCGGCTTGCAAGTCGAACGCAGACTCGGATTGGGCGCGACGTTGATTTGTTTTCAAGCTTTGACCAATGGCGATATCGACGTCTATCCCGAATATTCCGGCACGATCGAGCAGGCAATTTTAAAACTCGCCAACCGCGCCGCGCTTGACGAGCTGCGGCAGCAATTGCAGCAGCAACATCGCCTCGAGTTGCTGGAACCGTTTGGTTTCAACAACACCTACGCGATTGTCGTCCGCCGCGCGGACGCCGAGCGTTTGAATTTAAAATCTATTGGCGATCTCAACAGTGTTTCGGATTGGCGTTACGGTTTTAGCAATGAATTTCTCAATCGTCCGGACGGCTGGCCTGGTTTGGCGGAAAGCTATGGCTTGAGGGCAATTCCGAAAGGCATCGAACACGGCTTGATTTACAGAGCTATTGCGGAAAATAGTCTCGACGTAATCGATGTTTACTCGACGGACGCGAATATTCAACGCTACGATCTGGTGATTTTGCAGGATGACAAAAAGTTTTTTCCGGATTATTTGGCCGCGCCGCTCGCGCGCGAAAAAATGCCGCCGGCCGTCAAGCAAGCGTTGAACGAACTCGCCGGCACGATCGCGGAAACGGATATGATCGCGCTCAACGCCGCTGCCACGATTGATCAAAAAGATTTCGCCGATATCGCGCGGGCGTTTTTGCAAAAGGACCGGCCCACAAAATCAATGCCCGAAACGCGCGCGCAAAAAATCGACTGGCCGGCAATTTTTCGCCGCTCACTCGTTCATCTTTTTTTAACGGGATTTGCGTTGCTTCTCGCGATGCTCATCGCCATTCCGGCCGGCGTGATGGTGTATCGCTCGCCGTCGATGTCGCGGCCGCTTTTATATGTAGTGGGATTGCTGCAAACCATTCCCTCGATTGCTTTGCTGGCGTTTATGATCCCATTTTTTGGAATCGGCACGACGCCGGCCATTGTCGCGCTGTTTCTGTATGCTCTGCTGCCGATTTTGCGCAACACCACTGCCGCGCTTTTTTCCGTCGATCCGCTGCTCAAAAAAGTTTCGCTCGGCATGGGCTTGACGACCTGGCAGCGTTTGCGCCACATCGAACTGCCGCTGGCTGCGCCGACGATTTTAGCCGGCATCAAAACCGCGGCGGTCATCAATGTCGGCACCGCGACGTTGGCGGCTTTTATCGGCGCCGGCGGCCTTGGCGAATTTATCGTCACCGGTTTGGCTTTGACCAATACGCGACTGGTGCTGCACGGCGCGATTCCCGCCGCAATTTTAGCCATCGTTGTCGAATTCATTTTTGAATGGTTGGAAAAAATTTTGATCCCCAAACATCTATTGCAAAAGACGGCGGAATAAAAAACCAAAAGGCGGGAAATCCCTCATCTCGAAAGCAATCGCCAATTCTATTCTTTCAAACCCGAAGCCATGATGCCGCTGATGTAATATTTTTGCAGCGCCAGAAAAATCAGCATGACCGGCAAAATGGTGATCACGGCGCCGGCCATCATCTAAAAGTAAAAATAGCCAGCGTGATGAGAATGGGTTTGCACAGCGGCAGAATAACCGACCAGTAAATGCGAAAATCGCTGGAGCCGTCCAGCCGCGCCGCTTCAATGAAACTGTCTGGAATGGAAAACGCAAACTGGCGAATCAAAAAAAATTTCGTAGATCGTTGCCATACCGGCCACCATCACGCCAAGATAAGTATTGACCAGCCCCATTTTATTCAACATCAGGAATAACGGCAGCGTCGTCACCTGCGCCGGAATCACCATTTCTGCAACCAGAAAGCGCAAGAGCCGATCCCTTCCCGCAAAACGATACTTGGCAAAAGCATAACCCGCCATCGAATTGAAAAAGAGCGAAATCACCGTCACGCTCACGCTCGGATAGAAACAACGCCACGGATAAAAAAGTGTTCTTCATTCGTGGCGTTTCTGAATTGTCATTAAATCTCGCCTCCAACAAATCATTTCGTGCGCACTTCATACGGCGTGTAGTTGATCCAGTCGATAGCGTTGCGACGGCGCTGCTCGCAAATTTGAAAGTACTTGTCAAACGTGCTGTGCAATTGCGGCTCAGGAATGTTGCCCAGTTCATTCACCGGATAAACGCCGACGGTCGTTGAAGCGGCGTCAAAATCTCTCAGCTCGACGCAGCCGGGAATGAAATCGATATTTTTATTTGCCATCGCCAAACGCATCGAATTATAAAGAGAAGCGCGAAAATCATCGCGTTCCGCCGCAAATTCTTTTTCCACTCACGCGGATATTCAATGCGTGGAGATTGTCATTCGTAGTCACCAGCCAAAGCCGCGTGCGTCCTGCTTTCTGTGCCACCGTTTTGACCGCCTCAATCAGCGCCGTGCCGACGCCATGATTGGCGCGTGTGCCATCGATCGTCACGATCTCGCAACTGTGCCCCGCGAGGTGATACGTGATCAACCCGATTTTTCTCCATCCTGCTCGGCAACAAATCCTGCAAGCTCACGCGGATAGTAAATGACGTCATGTCCAACGACAAAATTGTCGCCCCAACGTTCGGCAATAAATTCATCGACCCAATCTTTGTCATGGGCAGCAACCGATCGAATATTAAAATTGAGCATACGAAAAGCCGCAAGGATTCTTGCAGAATGACAGTTTTGGTACGGTGTTCACTGAACTTTTACTTTCGGCATCGCCCGCGCGATGATCGCATCAAAATCAATTTCGGCAGGTAAGGTTCCGAACGCCAGTCCTTGATCGCCCGCTAATCGCGAAGCGCAGAAAGCCTCGGCGACAATTGACGGCGCGTGTTGAAGGAGCAACGCGCCTTGAAGAGCGAGCGCCAAACGTTCGACGGTCCGCCGCGCGCGAATTTCCATGTCTGTTGTTTCTACCAACTCGCGTTGAAGTCGATCAATAAAAAGATCAAATGGCTTGGAAACGCCGCGCGCAGCACGAATTTCATCGAGCACAATTTCCAAAGTCGAATGATCATGAGCGATGGCGCGCAACACGTCGAGACATTGAACGTTGCCACAGCCTTCCCAGATGGAGTTGAGCGGCGCGTCGCGATAAAGGCGCGGCAGCGCTGATTCTTCGACGTATCCGTTGCCGCCGAGGCATTCCATCGCTTCGCCGACCGCGACCATCGCCCGTTTGGTGATCCAATATTTGGCAATGGCGGTAACAATGCGCGTGAATTTCATTTGTGCTTCATCGCGTGCGGCCTCGTCGAAGCCGCGCGCCAAACGCATGACCAGCGCGGTCGCGGCCTCGGATTCGAGGCACAGATCGGCGAGCACGTTTTTCATCAGCGGTTGCTCGATGAGCCGCTTGCCGAAAGCGTAACGATAATTGGCGTGATGCGTGGCCTCAGCAACGGCGCGCCGCAACGTGCTCGCCGCTCCCCACGCGCAATCGAGGCGAGTGTGCCGCACCATTTCAATTATTACGGAAATACCGCGACCCTCTTCGCCAACGAGTCGTGCAAACGCGCCGTGAAATTCCACCTCGCTCGAAGCGTTGGAGCGATTGCCGAGCTTGTCTTTGAGGCGCATGATATGAAAAGCATTGCGCGTGCCATCGGGCTTCCAGCGCGGCAACAAAAAACAGGAGAGGCCTTTCGGCGCTTGCGCGAGAATGAGAAACGCATCGGACATCGGCGCGGAGCAAAACCATTTGTGGCCGGTGATTTCATAAACGCCGCGCTCGAGCAGAGTGGCGCGTGTCGTATTGGCGCGAACATCCGAGCCGCCCTGTCGCTCGGTCATCGCCATGCCGATGAGCGCGCCGCGTTTCTGATTGGCCGGAATGAAACGCGAATCATATTCCGTTGAAACGATACGCGGCTCCCATTCCGCCGCGAGTTCCGGCTGAAGACGCAGACACGGAATCGCGGCGTAACTCATCGAAATGGGACAGCCCGCGCCTTCATCGAGCTGGTGGCGCAACATGTTGAGCGCGACGCGAGCCGTGTGACTGCCGGAGCGCTCACTCGTCCACGGCAGCGAATGCGCGCCGCGCGCAAGGCCAATGCGCATCAGCTCGTGCCAGGCCGGATGAAACTCCACTTCGTCAATGCGATGGCCAAAACGATCGTGCGTGCGCAAGATGGGCGTGTTGCGATTGGCCAGCTCGCCGAGTTTCAACGTCTCTGCCTTTCCGAGCAATGCGCCGTATTCAAGCAAGCGCTCCTCCATCCAACCGGCGCCTTCGCGATGCAACGCTTCGCGCAGCGGCGTGTCGTACTCGAATAGACTGTAATTCTCGAGCGGCGGCGGTTGATTGAAAACTTCTTCGGGATTTCGCAAAGCGGCTTCGTCCTTTATTTTAGTGAGGCGCTTCAAAAAGCTTGCGCACGTTGTTCAATAATGAAAAATTGCTTGCAAAGCTGGTTTTATCTCGTTATATTCTTCTAAAAATGGAGAACTTTATGGCGACGATTGCAGTTACGGTTTCCAAAAATCTTCGCGAAAAACTTGGCGACGAAGGCGCGCAAGATTTCGTTTCCCTCCTCAATCAAATTAACACCGCCCAAGCGGACGAGATGGAGCGGCTGAACGGCCGCACGTTTGAAAAATTTCAACATGAGCTGGTGCATTCCCGTGAATTGCTTAGCAAGCAGATAGAACGGCTCGGCATTGAATTTGACAAAAAGCTGGC
>Ga0247727_10008846_pt1 | contig 18521 bp, 13 predicted proteins | sample WisWelCaveWW1625_FD_202498 | JGI IMG/M metagenome (GOLD analysis project Ga0247727, IMG submission 202498) | Biofilm microbial communities from Wishing Well Cave, Virginia, United States - WW16-25 | ecosystem: Environmental > Aquatic > Deep subsurface > Groundwater > Cave microbial mat | place... | reverse complement strand
TCGCTGCACACTCATTGCTGCGGATGCGGCAAGAGTACCGGGAAGGCCGACCTGCTATCAATTCCCCTGGTGATTGCTGCGAGGATTCACCGAGCGCTAACTTTCCAGGAGCATGGCCGTGCGGGGCCGATCATGACCAGCTTACCCGGCATCGACTTGATATCGATTAAGGACCAATCAACCCCATACCACCCCCAGCCCCTCCTTTGAAAGGAGGGGGGCTACAGCATCACCAATCCCCCTCCTTTCCAAGGAGGGGTTAGGGGTGGTTGAATCCGCAGTGAAGTTTGCTGAGCTGACGTTCGTTGAACTGTGGCGGTTGCGCAATTTTGCAGCCAAAAGTGATCCACAATCAAACTGACTCTGATGGGTTCTCACCCTGCTTATCGTCCAAGAACAAAGCCGTCTCCTGCCGCTGCCGATTTACTGTCAGTTGTAGAACATCGGGCCGGGAATAGTGTCCGGTCGGGTCAAAGTTCTGCCGTTCTTGCCGCACTTTTTGATGATCCAACTCGACCACTTCGATGCACTCCCTACCCACGATCGGTGCCAGCAGCCAACTGCCATCCGGTGCAGCAACGCAGGAGCCGCCATTGGCCAGCCACTCGCCATTACCGGCGATCAGGGCTTGGCGTTGTGGCGCATCGGTGGGCACTTGGTCCCGGTGCAGCAGGCCGGACACACTGACCACATAGCTGCGCGCTTCCTTGGCAATGAATCGGGTCAAATCTTCGGTGTTATGCAGACCACCCGGCCAAATCGCGACGTGCAGATCCTCGCCCTGGGCGTACAGCGCAGTGCGCGCCAGCGGCATCCAATTCTCCCAACAGTTCAATGCGCCGACCGTGAATGGCCCGAGCCGGTGAGTGCGCAAACCATGACCATCGCCGCTGGCCCACACCAGGCGCTCCTCATAGGTCGGCATCAGTTTTCGATGCACCGAACCGATGATACCGTTGGCATTGATGTACACAACGCTGGCATAAACACTTTCGCCGCGAGCGGCTGGCCGCTCGATCACGCCGATCACTACTGCCACCCGACGCGCACTGGCGAGCGCACACAAGCTGGACAAATCACCGTCTTCGATGCACACCGACTGCTCAACATAGCGGGCATGAATTTCTTTCAAATCGCTCGCATTGAACCGCGCACCATGAAGCCGCTCCAGCCAAAACGGATAGCCAGGGACCAAAGACTCGCCAAAGGTCACCAGTTGGCCGCCGGCATCAACTGCACTCTCGACCGAATCGGCTACTTTTTCCAATGTTTGCGCACGATGCAACCAGACCGGCGCGATCTGAGCGATAGCGACCCGAAGCAGTGACTCCATGATGACCCTCTTGAGTTCCAGGTAAAGGGGAGCTACGAATAACCAAAGGAAAAACCCCGGTGAGCAAAGCGCTCAGGCGTTTTCGCCTTTGGCCTTTCGGCTGCTATTTTGCTGCCACAGTTTTGGCGTTTGACCGACTACCAATTTGAAGCAGGTGGTGAAATAGCTCTGTGAGGAAAACCCGACCGAATAACAGACGTCGGCAATCGACCGACCCGCCAACAACATTTCACAGGCGCGGGAAATTCGATAGTGGCGCAGATATTCCATGGGACTGAGCCCGGTCAGTGCCTTCACCTTGCGTTGTACCTGTTTTTTTGACAAGTACACATTCTTGCTGAGGTCATGCAATTCGAAATCCGGATTGCCGATATTGGCTGCCACGATATGATCGAGCTGACCCATGAAGCGTTGGTCGAGCTCGCTTAACGGCAAGCCCGCCGCCGGCGCAGCGTTTGAACCATCGCCCGCTGCGACCAGTGGCGTTGGCGCACAGCGCCTCCTGTTCCTGATCAAATTACTGACTCGAAGCTTGAGTTCCTGAACATCAAATGGCTTGCTGATATAGTCGTCTACCTGCATTTTCAGCCCGGACATTTTCAGCTCATAGTCCGGCATGGCGGTGAGCAGCACAATCGGGATGTGCGAGGTCCGAACATCCGCCTTGAGGCGCTCTGCCAAACTGACCCCATCCAAACCTGGCAAACGAATATCCGACAAAATCAGATCGGGAAGATGCTCGTAGGCAAGATCTTCCGCCTCGGCGCCGTTACCACTGGTCAGACACAGGTAATCGCTGGCAAATATTTGTTTCAGGTAGTCATTCAAGCCACGATTGTCTTCGATGATTAACAGACTTGGCCGCTCCCAGCCTTCATCATTAGCGGCTATTTCAGTGCCATGCCGGTCGCCCTCGTGGCTTGCCGTGTTATCAAGCCATTCCCGGCTGACAGCGGGGATCTCGACCCGAAATACCGAGCCAGCGCCAACCGTGCTTTCAACATGAATGTTGCCATCATGAATAGCCAACACCTCCTTGACATGCGGCAAGCCCAAGCCGGAACTGTGCGAAAGCAAAGGATTCATTCGCTCTTCATGCTGGGCCCGATAGAACGGTTCGAAAATGTGCTCGATTTCATCCAACGCCATGCCAATGCCGCTATCTTCACATTCAAACAGCGCCAATTCGCCATTATTTGAGTAGCGCAAACTGACCCGTATCGTGCCACCGGCATTGGTGTACTTGATGGCGTTTGAAACAATATTGCCAAAAACAATTTCTGCCAGATCGGACACCCCGTGTACGTCGATATCTTCAATTTTGCCCCAAGACATGGCAATGCCGCTGCGCTGCGCAATGACTTCATACGACTCCAGCATCGCGAGCAAATGCGGCTTCAACGCGATGATATTTTTTTGTGGCTGGGGCGAGCTCTTGTCCTGTAACCGGGCGAGCGCCAGCACCTGGTCCACCAACTCGGTCAGTCGGTTGCTGCTGTCCAGCACCAATTGCAACTTCTTGCGCATACTCGGCGCCAGCGCTTCGGCCATTACATCCGACAACGGGCCCGCGATCAGCGTCAGCGGTGTCCTCAGCTCATGTGAGACGTTGACAAATAGTCGCGTCCGTTGCTTCAGCAGCAGCTCAACCTCATTGGTCCGTTGCTCGACGGCTCTAGACAAATAGTCGTTACGCCGACGCAGCAAAATCGTCCGCCATCGCCAAACAAGAATCACCGTCAAGGCAAGCGCCAGCAGGTACACCAGCCAGGCCCAAGGCGTCTCCCACCAGGCAGGAATGATTCGGACGGGGACCACGGTTTCCGGCCCCCATGCCGAATACGGCCGCCGCGCCTTGATCAAAAACTGGTAGTTGCCGGGCGTGAGTTCCGTGAACGTCGCGACTCGGCTACCACTGTCTGCCTCGATCCAGCGTTCGGTACTGGCACCCAGCATCTTGTAGCTGAACAGATACTCTGAGCTCGCGGTCAAGTCAGTGGCAGCAAAATGAAACGCCGCGTTGTTGTGATCGCGCTGCAACTCCAGGATGTTGGATTGCTCGGGATCGGCGCGAAATACCGCGATCGGGTAAGGCGAAAAATTGACCTTCACCTCACTGACGATGACCTCCGGACTGCCGGCAAGCAGTTTCATCAACAACGGGTCAAACACGGCGGTACCGCGTATGGAGCCAAACAGCATCTGATCATTGACTTGCAGTGAGCTGGCACCATTGAATTCGCCACGATGTAATCCGTCGTTGAAGCCAAACAAACTGAAGGTATTTTTGGCCAGGTCGTAGCGCGCAATCCCTCGATTCGTGCTGACCCAGGCGTTGCCAAGGGGGTCCATCTGAATGGCATTGGTCGTCATACTCGGCGCACGGGCGTCGGTATTCAAATTGCTACAGTGGCCACTGCTCGGCAAAAAACGCAACAACCCGATATTGGATGCAAGCAGCAGTGCGCCATCTGCTTGCTCTTTGATATCAAAAACGCGCTCTACACTGGCGCAACTAAGCGGATAGAGCTTGGCGGCCACGTTTGGCTCGTGCCAGTAATAGATCGCAGCCGAGTTAGTGCTAATCCAGAAGCCGCCATCGTTGGCACGAACGAGCCGGTACAGGCTTGCGCCATTGTTGAACACCCCCAAATTGGCAATCGAGACGGGCTCGATACTGATGGGTTCAAACTCAGTATTGATTACGCTGAGCCCACTGAAGGGGTTGAGCAACCATAACCTGGCCTTTTCATCGACAAAAGCGTCACTCCAGACATCAGACCGCACTTGCGAGGGGTCGATCTTGGGCCGGAATTCTTGCGGCCTTTCATTGGCGCGCAAACGAAAGACGCCGTTGGAACTGGCAAGCCATACGTTGGCGCGATGATCGACCGCCAGTGAATTGACGAAGGGGTAGGCATTTCTGTCGGAATTTACTCCGAGATAAGGCGAGAAAGGTTCTACCCGTTTGGTCTGCAAATCCAGTGTGCTGACCCAACCATCCGCCGTAACCATAACCGCTTTGTCGTTGGAAAGTCTGGCGAGACGCGATATCTCGGCAGAGACGTTGCCTTGGGCAAAGGTCGCCGACCTGAAGTAGCGGACATTCAAACCATTGGCACTGATTTTTGCCAGCCCGGCGGTATAACTTCCCAGCCAGATGTTGCCGACCCGGTCCTGGATAATTCGGGTCACCAAGTTACTTTGCAGGCTGTCGGCGTAGTCCGACAATTTGGCAAACCGCTGCGCCTGTTTTGCGCCAAATGGCCGATAGAACAGGCCGCGACCGGTGGTAGCCCATACCCCTCCATCGCGGTCGCTCAACAGCGATATCGGCACGTCATCGATGGCGAGATCAGCGAGTGACTCGACCAGCACTTGTTGTTGGCCGGGATGAACGGTGTACAAGTTCTTGCTGTCGGCGAGCAATACTTCACCGCCTTGGCCTGCATGCAGGGCAACAACGCGCGGGATAAACTGAATCGAGTTCAACCAAGCAGGTACGTTCGGCAAAAATTGCTGAGTCGACTGATCATAGATACGCAAGCCACCGAGCGAGACGACCCAAATCTGATTGTTCTGCGGCGCCGCTATTCCGGTAACGGAGTTATGCCAGGGCGGCCGGCCACCACCACCCCATACTTCAATCCGTTGTAGCGTGCGTTTGCCATAGTGATAGACCGTCAAGCCCGCTTCGTCGCCCAACCAGACATTTCCGTGTTCGTCCTTGGCGCGCGCAACAGGCAAACCAACCAGAGCACCGGGCGCCAAATTATTTCGGGTTTGAATATGGCTTACCGTCCGTGAATCCGGATGAAACAGATCGATACCAGCGCCATTGATGACCAATACATTGCCATCAGGCAGCGCAGTAACAGAATGAATGAAGCTGGAAGCCAAACTGCTGGAGTCGCCGGCAACATGGTGGAATGACTCAAACCGGATGCCATCGAAACGGTTGAGGCCCTCTTCGGTGCCGATCCACAACATCCCGTCGCGGCCTTCAGCAAGGGAAAGTATGGAAACTTGCGACAAACCTTCGGCAATGCTGAAACGCTGAAAAATTAAATCCCCGTTGGCGTTAACCAACGGGGTTGCCAAAAACAGGCAAAGGAGTACGACATGACAACAGTGCAACGCACCAAGCATTTGAAAGCGCGCAAGACAGGAACCGACGCGGCGTAAACTCCGCCATTCAGTGCAGCCAGCGCTTGCTTTCATTGTATTCATCCGCCAACAGCTAGTCGTCGGATGATACCTGTTTTCAACCGTGGCATAAGCCCTCCGCTTGCCACGGTTGTATTCTTTTTACTTAGAGATACTGCCGCCGCTATACGAACCGGTCAGACTGACTCCGGACGCAGCGGAGTAGCCATAGACGAGCACGTGGTAAGTGCCGGCTTGCACGCTCGGAATGCTGCACGTTTCGGCGGTCGTTTGCCCTTCCGATTTGCAATCGGACACAGTGGTGCTCGGTTCGCTACCAAACTTGACGTACAGATCGGTATCGCCGCTGCCACCCGAGCTGGCAAACATCAGGTTGGTGGCACCAGCAGGTACCGTCATCGTGTAGCGCTTGGACTCTTGCGCCGTAAACGACAGGTTGTTGACCGGTACGCCATTGGTCAAGACATTGCCACCGCCAGGCATCGTGGTGTATTGGCCTTTGACGCTCACGCCCGAACTGGCGGCATAACCGTAGACCAACACATGGTAAGTACCTGCCTGGATGTTACTGATAGTGCAAGTCTCGGCCGTGGTTGAACTTTCGCCTTTGCAGTCGCTGACCGTGGTGCTCGGTGCGCTGCCAAACTTGACGTACAAGTCAACGTCACCGCTACCACCGGACGTCGTAAACGTCAGCCCGGTTGCACCGACAGGAACAACAAGGGTGTAGCGTTTCGACTCTTGCAGCGTGAACGACAGATTGCTGACCGGTACGCCGTTGGTCAACTCGCCTGATGGTGGTGGCGGTGGTGGTGTCGTGCCGGTGTACTGGCCCTTGACGCTGACGCCCGAACTGGCGGCGTAGCCCAAGACCGTTACGTAGTACTTGCCGGCCTGCGCCGTACTGATTGCGCAGGTTTCGGCGTTGGTGGAACCTTCACCTTTGCAATCGTTGACGGTCTTGCTCGCCCTGCTGCCGAACTTGACATACAGATCGACGTCACCGCTGCCACCCGAGGTGCTGAAGCTCAGGCCGGTGGCGCCGGCCGGCACGTCCAGGACAAAATACTTGGACTCATCTTTGGTAAACGACAGATTACCGGTCGCCGTGCCGTTGCTGAGGACGGTGTCGCCTGGTGGCGGCGGCGGTGGTGTGCTGCCGCACGAGGTCGGATTGACGCCGACCGCTTGTAGCGACGCTTTCACCACATTGCCGTCATAGCCCAGATCGTTGGCGGCTTTGCAGACGCCTTCGCCAGCTTGAGCAAAAGTTGAGCTGGACGTCCAATATTGATCATTGGCGCGGTAATACACTTCAAACGCTTTTTTGGTTGTCCAACCCGAGCTGGTGCCCAAACGATAGAACGCGTGGTTGTAAACACCCGAACTGTGGTGAACGTCCATGCTACTGGTGTAATTGCTGACATGCTTGATCGAACGACCATCGCAAGTCGGGTCATCCATGCAGCGCATTTGGCCCGATGTTTTTTTGATCTGGTCGCCAATTTTCCAGCTATTGGCACCCGTGAGGTAATACACCAGCGCGGTACCTGACATGTCCGAGAACGACTCGTTCAAGCCGCCGGATTGGCCACTGTACTGCAGACCGGAACGGCCTTCGGTGACGCCGTGGGCGATCTCGTGGGCAACGACGTCCATCGACACCAGCGGATGGAAGGTATTGCCATCGCCGTAGGCCATCGAACAGTTCTGCCAGAATGCGTTATCCAGAGCGTTGTCGTAGTGGCCCCATTGTTTGACCACGGAGCCGCACGTGAGCGGAAACACGCCAAACCAATCCTGATACATCTGTACTGTTTTGGTGCCGTTATACAAAATGTCATTCAGCACGCCGTAACCGCCGTTAACGGTCGCTTCGCTGAATTTGTTATCGGCAGTCGAGCAGGTAAAGGTTTTCGGTGACGCGGTTTTCGACGCGCTGCGACCGGCATCCGCCACCGTTACTTTAGCGTTCTTCAGCGTGCAGGTTAAACCGTTCTTATCAACCGTCAAGGCACCGTCAACACCGTTTTCGGTGGCACCGTGGTTGATTTGACCCATGCGTTGATTACCACCGAGGCCGGTACCCCGCGCTTCGACCGTATGCACCATGTCGTATTCGAGCAGCAGTTTGCCGCTGTTGGCGTCGATCACCTGCACCGGTTGTGACGGTAACTTGCCTGGTTTCGCAGCGATCGAAAATTCCGTTTTCCAGGCCAGCGTTGCCACGCCATCTTCTCTCTGGAATACGACCAGTTGCGCGGCCTTCTGGCTTTCAAGATGCATAACGCCCGCATTTTTGCCTTTCACCGGACGGCGGCCAACACGCTTCAGTTTCATCGCAACTGCCGTCGCTTGACGGGCATTGAGCGTGGTCTTGAGATTCGGAATATCGCGGTCGATATTTTGCAACAGACTGCCGACAGCAAAGGTGTACTTGCCCTCTTTGCTGCGGGTGGCGGCAAATTCAGCGCCCCACACCGGAATGCCCTTGTAGGTCTGCTGACCGCGCTCCAGCGCTTCACCGGCAATGGTGTTGCGATCGGACGCCATTTTAAATGCGTCTTTGCTGCCGAGCAGTGACTTGAAGCTGTTGTGCTCACCCGACACTTGCGCCTTGGCCAGGCTCACCTGACCTTTGCTGTTGCCCGCTAATTGATTGAGACTGAGTTCTACCCGGTCTGCCGCGAGGCTGACCGCGCTGAATCCCGCCGCCGTAACGGCAAGAGCCAATGCAGAGAGAAGTCCCCGATAAGGCTTGTCTTTAAACAACATGTCTTTAAACAACATGGTACGGTCCTCCGATGGTGTTGCTTTATTCGGTCGCCGCCAGGACTGCCCGAGCGCGACACGTTTCTACCTTGGCGTCGTTGCTCCGTCCCTCCGATTGCAACGGTAGCCAAGTGCATCGGAGTATGTCGAACGGCCCTCAGCCCGCCTTTCAAACGGACGCCAACTTGTTGCAATAAAAAGACATGGTTTTGCGAGGTGAACGGATGCGACGGCAGCGGGAATTTAAGGGCGGACCGGCGGGACTTTTTACTGCGCCGCAGCAATTGACTGGGTGAATTACCCGACACTTTTCAATGGCTTGCGGTCACGGCATATGGGCATTGCCAGGAAGTCCGATCAGATGATGAGCGTAGAGACTAACGACGAGGTCGCTTTCCTGCAAAAACATGTCGCTTTTGTGAAGTAATGAGGATGGATTTGAGCTGTGGCCAACAGCTAGACCGCGCAAACTGCCCGACCACTCGGACCGTCTCGGTCGCGATGTTCAGCTTTTAACCAGGTAGGTCGAGCGCTTGAACTCGCCTGATCGGAGTGCTTCATCAGATGGAGGGCTGCCCTGCCAGAGATAGACTTCGCGGGCACCAGCACCATACGCCAGCTCCCGCAACACCCGCCATTCAATTGCCGTAAGGCCGCCTTCCCACGTTTCCAGGGAGTGCATCACGACCGCAGGACTCGATCTCAGAAAGCTCTTTCCCGATACCTCGCGGAATGCACCCTGAAGTAGTTTTTCCGCCAACTGAAAATTATCGACCAACGTGCGCGGATGATTGAACGGCCAGTGGATTTGATCGCCAGCACGCGCCGTTGCTTCGCGCCCCAATGCCGTCACGCGAACACCCGTCACATCCGTTGCAATGGCAGCAGGCCAGCACACTGATTCACCCGTGCCAAGATGGCGAACGATCAGCTCTTTGCGCCGAATCCCGACATAGACCGGACCGCCAGCAGACCATCGGCCCAACAGTGACGACAGCATCGATCAGGTCTTCGGCAGCGTCACGCCCGTCTGGCCCTGGTACTTGCCGCCGCGATCGCGATACGAGGTTTCGCAAACCTCGTCCGATTCCAGGAACAGCATCTGGGCGACCCCTTCGTTGGCGTAAATTTTGGCCGGCAGCGGCGTGGTGTTGGAAAACTCCAGCGTGACATGACCTTCCCACTCCGGCTCCAGCGGCGTCACGTTGACGATGATGCCGCAACGGGCATAGGTCGATTTGCCGAGGCAGATGGTCAACACGCTACGCGGAATCCGGAAATACTCAATCGTCCTTGCCAGCGCAAATGAGTTCGGCGGAATGATGCAGACATCGTTGACCACATCGACAAAGCTGCCTTCGTTGAACGCTTTCGGATCGACGATGGCGGAATTGATATTGGTGAAGATTTTGAATTCACGGGCGCAGCGAACATCGTAACCATAGCTGGAGGTGCCATAGGAGACAATTTTCTGGCCGTTGACCGTGCGCACCTGGCCCGGCTCGAACGGCTCAATCATGCCGTGCTGCTCAGCCATCCGACGTATCCACTTATCCGATTTGATGCTCATGTTCATTCTCTCGTAGGGGCGCCGCTTGCTGCGCCTGATTGTTTGCATTCGATCGTAACCATGTTCCAGTAGCCACACCTGCCCTGCCTGAAAAACGGGCGCAGCAAGCAGCGCCCCTACGGCTAACGTCGCAACACGCGGCGCACCAACGGGCACCGGACAGCCGCGTAGGATGGGTAGAGCGTTTTTTTTGCGAAACCCATCGATTATTTCGCAGGCAGATTGATGGGTTTCGCAATATGACGCTCTACCCATCCTACTTTTCTCTCAGGTATTGCTAATCGTGATCATCGGCGCCATTGCCGCGTAATTCTTCGCTTCCAATGACAATTTCGCACCAATGCGGCGGGCGATATCGCGATAGATCGCCGCAATTTCACCGTTCGGTTCAGCGACGACACTCGGTTTGCCACTGTCGGTTTGCTCACGGATGCGGATATCGAGCGGCAGACTGCCCAGCATTTCCACGCCGTATTGCGCGGCCAACTTTTCGCCGCCGCCGGCACCGAACACATGCTCTTTATGGCCGCAGTTCGAGCAAATGTGTACGGCCATGTTCTCGACAATACCGAGCACCGGCACATTCACTTTCTGGAACATCGCGATGCCTTTGATGGCGTCGGCGAGCGCAATATCCTGCGGCGTGGTGACAATAATGGCGGCGGTAACCGGCACTTTCTGCGCCAGCGTCAACTGGATGTCACCGGTGCCCGGCGGCAGATCGACCAGCAGGTAATCCAGATCTTTCCAGCGGGTATCGTTCAGCAACTGCTGCAAGGCGCTCGACACCATCGGACCGCGCCACACCATCGCCTGATCCGGTTCGACCAGATAACCAATCGACATCGACTGGATGCCGTGACTGACAATCGGCTCGATCGATTTCTGGTCTGCGGATGCCGGTCGTTCGCCGGTTTTGCCCAGCATGATGGGCTGCGACGGGCCGTAAATATCGGCATCGAGTATGCCGACTCGGGCGCCTTCGGCCGCCAGCGCCAAGGCGAGATTGACGGCGGTGGTTGACTTGCCGACCCCGCCCTTGCCCGATGCGATCGCGACAATGTTTTTGACACCGGGGATCGGCTTGGCACCAGTCTTGACCGCATGCGGAGCGATTGCGCTTTCAATCCGCAGCGCGAGTTCGGCCGCGACCGGGGCCAGATGCGCCCGGAGTTTTTGTTCCAGTTCGGCCTGGTAACCGGCCAGCGGGAAACCCAATTGCAGCGTCAGCGCGACCCGATTGCCGGTCACCTCGCAGGCTTTAACCGCCCCGTGCGCAACCATGTCCTCACTGATGTAGCGGTCACGATACTGGGCAAGCTGGACTTCAATGCTCTCGCGATTGGGGATCGGACGGCTAACGGTCATGGTGAGCAAGTCGACTGGGGCTGGAAAAGGCGGCCAATGCTAACAAAAGCGGGACCGGTTGGCTTGCGGTCACGTCAACATTTGGCCATCCAAAGGCTGAATCCGCCGGCCAAAACCGGTATCCTTACCGGTCCGCACCACACTGTGATCGATCCGACCCCATGACCCCCAAGCGCCGCATCCTCGTCACCAGCGCCCTGCCCTATGCCAACGGTTCCATTCACCTTGGCCATATGGTGGAACACGTCCAGACCGATATCTGGGTGCGCTTTCAGAAGATGCGGGGCAACGAGTGCTGGGCGGTGTGCGCCGACGACACCCATGGTACGCCCGTAATGTTGCGGGCCCAGAGCTTAGGGCTAGACCCGGAAGAAATGATCGCTCGCGTACGCGAGGAACACATCGCGGACTTCAGCGATTTTCATGTCGCCTACGACAACTACTACTCCACCCATAGCGAAGAAAATCGCGAGCTGTGCTACAGCATTTATCGGGCGCTGCGGACCAACGGTCACATCGCGACCCGAACCATTTCGCAACTTTTTGATCCGGAAAAAATGATGTTTTTGCCGGACCGTTTCGTCAAAGGCGATTGCCCGAAATGTGCTGCCACTGATCAGTACGGCGATTCCTGCGACGTCTGCGGCGCGACCTATGCACCGACCGATCTGAAGAACCCGCGCTCGGCCCTCAGCGGTGCGACACCCGTATTGAAAGATTCCGAACACTATTTTTTCAAGCTGCCGGATTTTGAAGCCTTCCTGAAACATTGGACCCGCAACGGCCATGTTCACGACTCCATCGCCAACAAACTCGATGAGTGGTTTGAAGCCGGTCTGAACGAGTGGGATATTTCCCGCGACGCACCCTACTTCGGTTTTGAAATTCCGGATGCACCGGGCAAATATTTCTACGTCTGGCTGGACGCACCGGTTGGCTACATGGCGAGCTTCAAAAACTTGTGCGGGCAAAAAGATCTGGAATTCGATGATTTCTGGAAAGCCGAATCCACTGCCGAGGTCTATCACTTCATCGGCAAGGACATCGTTTACTTCCATACGTTGTTCTGGCCGGCGATGCTCAAAGGCGCGGGTTACCGCACACCGACCTCGGTGTACGCGCATGGCTTCCTGACCGTTAACGGCACCAAGATGTCGAAATCGAAAGGCACGTTTGTCACTGCGCGTACCTATCTCAACCATCTGAATCCAGAATGGTTGCGCTACTACTACGCCGCCAAACTGGGCCCTGGCGTCGATGACATCGACTTGAATCTGGAAGACTTCGTCAACCGGGTGAATTCGGATCTGGTCGGCAAGGTGGTCAATATCGCCTCGCGCTGCGCCGGTTTTGTTCATAAACAATTCGCCGGCAAGTTATCCTCCCGGCATGCGGAACCGGCACTGCTGACCGAGCTCCAGACGGCAGCCGACGGCCTCGCCGCTGCCTATGAAGCGCGCGAATACAGCCGAGCGATGCGCGAGATCATGGCGCTGGCCGACAAGGTCAACGAATACATTGCGCTGCGAGCGCCGTGGACGCTGGCCAAAAATCCGGCGACCGCCGAACAAGCACATGAGGTTTGTACGGTCGGTCTCAACGCGTTCCGCTTGCTGGCGCTATATCTGAAACCGGTGTTGCCGAAACTTGCCGAACAAGCCGAGGCGTTCCTGGCCATCGATTCACTGCTGTGGATGGACGCACAAACGCTGCTGCTGAATCACCGTATCAATGCGTTTGAGCCGATGATGGTCCGGGTCGAAGCGGCCAACGTCGCCGCCATGATTGAAGCGTCGAAAGACAATCTGTTGCCGGCCGAGGCTTCGACGGCGACTACCGCAACCGCCACTGCCGAACCGATCAAACCGGTTATCAGCATCGACGACTTTGACAAGATCGATCTGCGCATCGCCCGCATCGACCACGCCGAGCTGGTTGAAGGCGCCGAAAAATTACTCAAGCTGACCCTGGATCTTGGCGGCGATGTCCGCAGCGTTTTTGCCGGCATCAAGAGCGCCTACGATCCCGCGACACTGATTGGCAAACACACGGTGGTGGTAGCGAACTTGGCACCGCGCAAAATGAAATTCGGCCTGTCCGAAGGCATGGTGCTGGCAGCCGGCCCCGGCGGTAAAGAGTTGTGGATTCTGGAACCGCATGCCGGTGCGCAGCCGGGCATGCGGGTAAAATAAACCGGAACAGGCCAGACCCGCAGGGTGGGCTGCAAAGCCCAACAGACACGCTGGTCGCATGCACCGACGTTGGGCTTTGCAGCCCACCCTACAAAAAGCCAACGCGACAGCCAAGAGCGACCATGACCGCCCCCATTCAAACGCCACCACCGAGCATTGAAACCACACTCGCCATCGTCGAACAACCCGTACCGGTTGATCGCATCGTCGAAGACTACGGTAGCAGTTGGTTACTCTACATCCTCGTCGCCTGCGTCTTTCTGGTGGTGTTGTATCGGCTGATCCGGCGCTGGCCAAAAGCCTTGATGGTGACGGTGTGGTCGCTGTTTGCAGCGGGTGCGCTGACCCCTGCCGGCTCGACCCAGGATGGCCCGTGGCTGGCACCGGCGGCAATCGTCGGCATTCTCGGTTTCGATCAAGATGGCGTTACCGGCTTGATGCGTGGTGTGGTGCCGATTGCCATCAGTTTCGTGGTGATAAGCGTCGCACTCGGACTACTGATGTTCTTGTTGTCACGGCGACCGAAACCGGCGGCCATCGCAGTGGAGGCCGATTCCAGTAGCGACGACACGACTTCAGATGCTGAGCCGCAACGCCAAGAACCCAAGCTTTGAGTTCTTGGCTTCGCACGCCTTTTTTTTGGCGCGAATCGCCGCTGTGACGCATAATTGACGGGCCGCTCCGCCCACAGGCCATTCGCCACCATGACCGACCTGCTGCTGCTGTTTGTTGCGACCGCGTTAGTCAACAACGTAGTGCTGGTCAAATTGCTTGGCCTGTGTCCGTTCATGGGCGTCTCCAACCAACAAGACACCGCTATCGGCATGGCCGCCGCGACGACCTATGTGCTGACGCTGACCTCAGCGTTGACCTATCTGGTCAATGCCTGGTTGCTGCAACCGCTGGATCTCGAGTACCTGCGCACGCTGAGCTTTATTTTGGTTATCGCGGTGGTGGTGCAATTCACCGACCTGGCGATGGCGAAAACCAGCCCGCTGCTGCACCGGCTGCTGGGCATTTATCTGCCATTAATTACCACCAATTGCGCCGTGCTCGGTATTGCGCTGCTCAATGTTAAAGCCAGCCACACTTTTCTCGAATCGCTGGTGTTTGGCTTTGCCGCAGCGGCCGGTTTTTCGCTGGTGCTGATACTTTTTACCGGGCTTCGTGAACGCATCAATGTGGCCGATGTGCCGCTACCGTTTCGCGGCGCAGCCATTGGCCTGGTCACCGCCGCGCTGATGTCGCTGGCGTTCATGGGTTTCTCGGGGCTGGTCAAATGAGACGGGCTTGGCTGCTGCTGGTTTCGCTGTTGCTCGGTTTGGTCACGCTGGATGTCGGCCTGTCGGCGTACGAATTTCTGGTAGTCGAGCGCTGCGTCGATCAGGGCAGTCAGTTCGATCCGCTACGCGGTGCCTGCGGCGAAACCGATGCCAATGTCATCTTGCAATGGTGGTCCGCTCGGCGCAGTCCGGTACGTCACGCCAGTCTGCTCTGCCTGCTCTCTTTGGTGACGCTCGGCGCCGTGATCCGGCACCGCAACCGGACGCCGACATGAGCGCGATCATCGTGCTGGTTTTGCTCGGACTCGGCGCTGGCGCCGTGCTCGGTTATGCGCTGATTCGCTATCGCGTTGACAGCAATCCGCTGATCGAAGCTGTCAATGCGCTGCTGCCACAAACGCAATGCGGTCAATGCGGTTACCCCGGTTGCAAACCGTATGCGCAAGCGATTGCCACCGGCGACGCCATCAACAAGTGTCCGCCCGGTGGCGACGACGGCATCAAGCGGCTGGCGCTCTTGCTGGGACTTGCGCCGTTGCCACTGGACCCGACCCGCAAACCCGATTCGGGCAAACGGGTTGCATTCATTCGGGAAGACGAATGCATCGGTTGCACCAAGTGCATCCAGGCCTGTCCGGTCGATGCGATTCTCGGTGCGCCGAAGTTGATGCACACTATCATCGCCAGCGAATGCACCGGCTGCGATCTCTGTGTTGCACCCTGCCCGGTCGATTGCATCGACATGGTCGCGGTGCCGCGCGAACCGACCGACTGGGTCTGGCCGCGCCCACGCGCCATCGACATCATTCCTATCCGGTTGCTCGACTGATGACGATTAAAAAATGACGGTCAAAAACAACAATTGGCATCTGCACGGCTTTCCCGGCGGCATCGAACTGCCGGAACGAAAGGAGCGTGCCAGCGATTCTGCGATCGAAACCCTGCCGCTGCCGCCGCTGTTGGTGTTGCCGCTACGCCAGCACAACGGCCTGCCCGCCCTGCCGGTGGTACAGGAAGGCGACTGCGTCCACCGTGGCCAATTGATTGGCCGCGCCGCCGAAGGCCGCAGTGCGGCGCTGCACGCGCCTGCCGATGGCGTGGTGAGCTTTATCGGTTATCACGCCTATCCGAACGACTCCGGTCTTACTGAGTTGTGCATCGGTCTTTGCACCGACGAAATCGGTAGCATCGACGAAGAAGAAATGGTTGACGATATCGATCTGAGCGAAGAGGACATGCGCGAACGCATCGCGATGGCCGGCATCGTCGGACTCGGTGGCGCCGGTTTTCCCAGCGCTGACAAACTGACCCGAAATCCGGTCAAGTGGCTGATAATCAACGGCGCCGAATGCGAACCCTATATTAGTTGCGACGACCGGCTGATGCGCGAGCGATCTGCGGCTATTGTCAACGGTGCACAAATTCTCGGCCGCTTGTTGCGTGCGGAAAAAATCCTGCTGGCAATAGAAGACAACAAGCCGGACGCCATCGCGGCAATGGCCGATGCCTGTTTCGAAACCCATATCGAGCTAGTGGTGATACCGGCGCGGTATCCGAGCGGTGCGCAAAAACAATTAGTGCAAAACCTGCTTGGCATCGAAGTGCCCAGTGGCCAGCACTCGGTCGATATCGGCATTGTCATGTACAACACCGGCACCTGTTACGCGGTGGCCCGTGCCGTCGCACACTCGGAACCGCTGATCTCGCGCATCGTCACGGTCAGCGGCGACGCCATCGAACGACCAGGGAATTATGAAGTGCTGATCGGCACGCCGATTGAGTACCTGCTGCAAAGCGCCTGCGTCAATCCCAATAAGTTGCGCCGCGTAATCCTGGGCGGCCCCATTATGGGCATCGCGATCAACGATTTGGCCGCACCGGTGACCAAACTGACCAACTGCCTGATCGGCTCCGGCCCCGGTGAGCTCGATGAGGAATTGAGTGCCCGTGAATGTATCCGCTGCGGCGATTGTGTTGAAGTTTGCCCAGCCAGTCTAATGCCGCAACAATTGTATTGGACCATCAAATCCGAGCAACACGCGCGCGCCGCCGCACTGCACCTTGGCGACTGCATCGAATGCGGTGCTTGCGCTTATGTCTGCCCGAGTCATATACCGCTGGTGCACTACTACCGACATGGCAAGTCCGTGCTCTGGGCCGCCGATCAACAACGCACGGGCGCTAATCACGCGAGGGCACGGTTTGAAGCGCGCGAAGAGCGCCTCGAATTTCAGCAAAATGCACGCACGTCGGCACAGTCGGCACGCAGCTCGGTCCACCATTACGAATCCGAATCCGTGGCGGACGCGGCCTCGCCAGACGCGGCCGACTTGACAATAATGCCACTCGAACCCGATGCAGCGGCAGTTGCGGCAGCCGGTATGGCAACCGAGACGATAGCCAAGACGTTAAAAACAGCAGCCGTAACCGGTGCGCACAATGATCGGATGCCGGAAGTGCTGGCCGCTGCCCAACGGGCAAGAACCAAACGGGCCAATGCGGCGGCGCACTCTGCACCGGACTCGGCACCGGGATCGGCACCAACAACCGGCACCGAACCTGATCGCGCGAACATCGCCCCGTACTCGGATAAAGATAAAACATGAACGTAGCGATTTCTTCGCCACACCGTACGCTGGGTGACCGAGTCGGCCCGGTGATGCGCATGGTGGTCTATTGCACCGCACCGGGTATGACCGCGTTAATGGCATTTTTTGGCTGGGGGGTGATGATCCAGGTCTGGCTCGCCATCGGCACCTGCGTCATCGGCGAGGCGCTGTGCTTAAGTTTGCGCGGCCGCGATCCACGCCATGAAATGAAAGACTTCAGTGCCTTCGTCACCGGTCTGCTGCTTGGCCTGTGTCTACCACCGTATGCGCCATGGTGGATTCCCCTCATCGGCGGACTGTTTGCGATAGTTGTCGCCAAACAATTATATGGTGGCCTTGGCATGAACCTGTTCAATCCAGCGATGGCGGGTTTTATTTTTTTGATCGTCTCGTTTCCGGTGGCGATGACCGCGTGGACACTGCCGCTGGGCCTGCTTTCCGATCCGCCCGGCCTGCTCGACAGCATCACCTTGATTTTTGCCGGCGAAACCCTAAGTGGCCAAAGTCTGGCGGCGCTACGTATTGGCATTGATGGTTTCACGATGGCAACACCGCTGGACCATGTTCGCATCGATGTGGCGCAGGGCCTGATGATCTCGGAGCTGCTCGATCAACCCACATTCGGGGCGTTTGCCGGTGTTGGCTGGGAATGGGTCAATCTCGCTTTTCTGCTCGGCGGCGGCGTGCTGTTGCAACAAAAGATTATTGGCTGGCATATCCCGATCAGCGTCACCGGCGGCTTGCTGGGTATGGCCACAATTTTCTATATCTGGAACCCGGATCACTACAGCTCGCCGATTTTTCATTTGTTCAGCGGCGGCACCATGCTCGGGGCATTTTTTGTCGCCACCGATCCGGTTTCGGCCAGCACCACGCCGCGTGGCCGAATCTACTATGGTCTGGGTATCGGCGTGCTGGTCTATCTGATTCGCACCTTCGGCGCCTATCCCGACGCGATGGCGTTTTCAATACTGCTGATGAATCTGGTCGCGCCGACACTGGATCAATACACGGTGCCACGCGTATACGGCCATCTGCCGACCGGAAAAAAACCCCCATGAACAGCGGCAAGCATGCGCCGCACAACACTAATTTCTCGCCACTGCGCTATGGCGTCATGCTGGCTGGGTTCGCCATGCTGTGCACCAGTGCTCTGGTCGCCGTCCATAGCTGGACCCAACCGCGCATTGAGGCGGAACGCGATGCCGCGTTCGCGCGTGCGCTCAG
>Ga0247727_10008845_pt1 | contig 18521 bp, 15 predicted proteins | sample WisWelCaveWW1625_FD_202498 | JGI IMG/M metagenome (GOLD analysis project Ga0247727, IMG submission 202498) | Biofilm microbial communities from Wishing Well Cave, Virginia, United States - WW16-25 | ecosystem: Environmental > Aquatic > Deep subsurface > Groundwater > Cave microbial mat | place... | reverse complement strand
TGTGAGATCATTTGGCACAACCCGCTTGATTCTGCCGGCGAGAAAAACCCTTACACGCTTGGGCGTTTTCTCGTTCTCGAAAAATTTCACGAACAACGCACGCACTCCACTTATCGGACGCGCGATCGCGCACTCGAACGGCCGGTCGTGTTGAAAGCGTTGCGTCCGGAAATTTATACGCGCCAGCGCAGCGACGAAGCGCAACAAACGGCGATGATCAGCAGCGTTCGGCGTCTCGGCCGGCTCGAGCATCCCGGCGTCGCGATGATTTATGATATGGGCAGTCACGAGGACATTTTTTATTACGTGCGGGAATATATTGAAGGCGAAAGCCTGGCGCAAACGCTGGCTGCCAAACGAATTTTGCCGGCGGCCGAGGCCGTACGTTGGCTCATCGAGGTTTGCCGCATTTTACGTTACGCGCATCAGAGCGGCGTTTATCATGGCAATCTCAAACCGGCTAATATTTGGCAGTTGAAAGCTTCGGTTATGAAAGAACCTATTCACGCCAGGGCCTTGCTCGCGCCGCCAGCCTCACAGAGCGAAAAAATAACACTCGGTCTTAAAATTTCGGATTTTTTCATTCCCGGATTTAACAAGATCAGCGCGGCGAATTGGCATTACGTTGCGCCGGAATTGCTGTTTCATAAACGGGTCAATAACGGCAGCGCGCTGAACGCAGCGGTCGATGTTTACGCTGTGGGGATGATTTTATATGAATGTCTATGCGGAGAAAATCCTTTTAACCACATCGACTTTCCAACGACGCGATCCTTGTGGGAACAAACGCCGCTCGCGGCACTTTCGGCAATAAATCACCACTCGACGGACATAAGCATACTGGCGGCTTTAGATGAAGTTGTCCAGCGCGCAACGCATCAAGATCCCTTCCAACGCTTTCAAACCGTCGAGGCGCTCGAAGCGGCGCTGCGCCAGGCTCTAAAAACGCCATCGGCCTTGATTCCCAAATCGCTCGGTTTGATGAGCGAAGCAAGATGAGCAAAAATCGCATGGCAGCGGCTAACCGGGCGGCCACTGCCACGCGAAGGAAGGAGGAAGGATATTTTCATTTGATTTTCTACTCTATAAGACACCGAAACAACGGCAAACTCCTGCAAACCTCAAAAAAATTTTTCAAACGCAAATTTAAATAAAAAACCCCAATTTTCGAGACAAGAAAACCGGGGCTGATATTTCAACAACAAAGATAAGCGGCCTCGCTCGCGAGGGAAATAAAAAATGTCGAGGCCGCTACGCGCGTGACCGCTTTTTATTTTAGCCGTTTGAAAATTTGAAAGCCGTTGTCGCTTTTGATCACACTGCTGATCTCTCCCACTTTCAAAGCGAGAATCGCGGCTTCGAACTCTTTGGAAAAATCGCTCGGATAGGCATCGCCCAAATCGCCGCCGCGATCGCGTTTGGGGCCAATCGACTTTTGCGCCGCCAGCTTGGCAAAATCGCCGCCGGCCTGCAACTGCTTGAGAAGCTCTTGCGCTTCCGCTTCGGTTTTAACGAGAATCATGGCGGCGCGATATGGTTGGCCGCGAAAAATGCCGCGCTCGCCGGTGACGGATTCTTTCCAAATGAAACCGCGCAAATTGACGAATAACCATTTGTCGGCCTTTTGCAAAACCACCATGCTGGCGCCTTTGGAAAGCACGCCGATTTTCTCGCCGGTCGGCGCTGGCACGGCGCGCAAATTTTCTTCCGCCGCTTTGACATAAACCATTTTTCCCTGATAAAACGATTCCTGCCAGGCATGCACCGCCGAAATCGTTGAGGGTTGCAAACCGATCATGAGCACAATCGCCGCCGATACACCTGCAACAAAGCCTCGCCAAAACTTCATTTTTTCCACTCCCTTTCAATAAACAAGTTGAATTGATTTGCTGTTAAAATTAGTATAAGAAATTTCCGCGCTCATTGCAACGGCATTTTTTATTTTATCAATGCGCGCTGGGCAAGGTCGAGGCAGTTTCTCGAGTGAGCGCGATTTCGAGAGGAGTCATGCGCTGCGGGTGAATGGGAACGCCGGTAAGAATTTCCGTTTTATAACCCGTAGCGCGAATCTCCAACATGTAGTTGCCGGGGAACAATAAACGGTCGAAGCGACCGTAAATTTCATCCGTGCGCCGGCATTTGACATACGTCGCTTCGCAGCCATTCACGTGAATTTCGGCAGCAAGCGGTTTTCCAGTTAGACGGTCGCGAACATGGCCGGTGACGCCGCTGCCGAGCGCGCGCTCCATCAAGAACAACGCGCCCCGCGCATTCTCGCGGGAAATGCGCGGAATATCTTCCGGCGCGGCAAAATAAGCTTCGCCGGTTTCGATAATATAATCCATCGTGCCCAGCTCGCCGTACATCCAGATCGAGCTTTGGCCGACGCGGCCATTGAGCGGCAAAACATTATACGCGCCGCTGCCGGAGAGCCGCCCGATTTTTTCGGCGCAGCGCTGCGCGATGTCAAAAATCAATTCCTGATCCGGCGCGCGGTGATAATTTCCCCACGGATAGAGCACGGACTCGCCGTAGCTGTGATATGAAACGCCGAGGAGAAAATTTTTACGCCAGGCCAAATCGCGCAGCGCTTGAATTTCTTTTTCCGAGAACGGGCTGCCGCCGCGATAGAACCAGCTTGCCGGATTGCCGTCGCCGCCCTCGTCCCAATTGAAATCATAATTGCGATTCAGATCGACGCCGTCGACGAGCGGATCGAAAACGCCGTCTTCATTATTGTCGCGCAGATTTTTGCGCCACCACGGAAAATGCAATTGATTCTGCATGATATACTCGTAACCGTCGGGATTCACGATTGGCACGAGCCAGATTTCCAGACTATCGAGGAGGCGCGTGTGTCGTTCGCTCATGCCGTAATTCGTGAGCAGTTCTTCTAAAATCTCATAACAAATCAAAGCGCCGAGCGGTTCGCGCGCGTGATGCACGCCGGTGAAAAGCACGGCAGGCTCGTCTTCGTCGAGGCCGGGATGATCCGAAATGCGAATGCCCCAGATCGGCAATCGCCAACCGGTCGATTCGCCGATTTTTTGCATGTGAACAAGATGCGGATACGCCCGCGCAAGATCGGTGAATTGGCGTTCGAGGGTGGCGAGATGAGGGTAAGCGCTCAACATGTTGGCGTTATTTTCACGGCGCGTTGCATTCAAGCCGACAAACGCTGCCTCGACAAAATTTTGCTCCGACATAAAAGTATGATCGAAGCCCAGCCGTTTTAACCACTGCCAGAGATTCGGCGGATTCGGATTCACTGCCGAAGCATGGCTATCATGCGGCGCAGTGGGAGGTTTGTGATAAAAGCGCGGCAAAATCCAACTGCACAAGAACGTGAAACAAATCCAGCCCAACAAACCGACGATGGCAGGACGTTGGACATTCAACCGGAAACGGCCAGATTTGGCCTCGAAGCTGCGGTGCGATGAAGATGTATTTCTCCGGTTCATCTCGTGACCTGTGTGGTGAAGATGTTATCCGGCCCTTCCGATTGCAACCCCTCCGGCGCGGAGGAAATGCAAGGGGGATGATTTTCAAATTAAACTGACAGGAGAAACCGAGCGTGCATGGATTACTAAACAGCGCTACTCTCAAACGTCATCCATGAGATGCGGCAAGAAAACAACGTAAAAGCGGCGGTCGATCCTCAAACCGAGTTTAAGAAACGATGTGGGAAAAAATTACGAAAATCTTTTGAAGAGTGCAAGTTAAAATTTTTATATCAGCAAAAATTTGCCGGTTATTCGGTTTGCCGGTTGACCGGCAAAATTTACAACCCCCCAGCAAAAAATTTCACCGAAGAAGTCGCCAAATCGAACAACGGCCCCCAAAAAGCGCCCAACAAAACCGTGGGCACGGCGAGAACAGCCAACAACACCAGCGCCGAAGTTGCAACCGGTATTCGTGTCAAAACAACGTCGCCGGGAGTTTCCAGATACATCGCTTTGAAAATGCGGGCGTAATAAAACAGCGAGATCACGGTGTTGATCACCGCGACGATAGCGAGCCAGATATATTGCTCTCCTCCGCGCACGAGCGCGGCGAGCAAATAAAATTTTCCGACAAACCCGACGGTGACGGGAAGTCCGGTCAGCGAAAAAAGGAAAATCGTCATGGCGGCGGCGACGGCCGGCGCGCGAAAGCCGAGGCCGCGATAATCTTCGAGGCGCTCGCTTTTGATCAAATCCTGGCAAATAATCACCACGAGAAAAGCGCCGAGGTTCATCAAATAATAAGCGACGAGATAAAACATCGTGGCGTAAACGCCTTCGCGCGTCAGCACCACGACGCCCATCAACGAGTAACCGGCATGCGCGATGCTCGAATAAGCCAAAAGACGTTTGAGGTTATTTTGTTTGATCGCGATCAAATTGCCGAGCGTCATCGTGGCCGCGGAAACGACGGCGAGCAATTGCGGCCAATTCACCTCGGCAACCGCGTGCCAAATCGCGCCATCGTCGGTGGTCGCGAGGCCGGTGTTGAAAAAACGAATCAGCAATGCGAAACCGGCGGCCTTCGGGCCGACACTGAAGAAAGCCGTGACCGGCGTCGGCGCGCCTTCGTAAACATCCGGCGCCCAGAAATGAAACGGCACCGAAGCGATTTTGTAACCGAATCCGGCAAGAATCAAAAGCACCGAGACAAACAGGGTTAAAGGATGCGGATTGGAGGCCGCGAGAATTTTGGAAATCTCGACGATGTTCAACGAGCCGGTGAGACCGTAGAGCAGTGAAAAGCCGTACAGCATCAATCCCGAAGAGAACACGCCGTAGATGGTGTATTTCAAGCCGGCTTCGCTCGAACGTTTGATGGTTTTCAAATAACTCGCCAGCGCGAACGAGGTGATGCTCACGGTTTCAATCGCGATGAAGATCGTCAATAAATTCGTCGCCGAGGCCATCCAAAACATGCCGAGCGTGGTGGCGGTGAGGAGAATAAAATACTCGCCGACGTTGCGGCCGGCAAGTTCCAGCGAGGACATCGACAGAAAAACCACCATCACCATGCTGGCGAGAAAGATCAATTTAAAAAACCATGAGAACGGGTCGACGGCCATCATATTGTTGAATAATCCAGTGGCAGGCAACGAAGACTGCGCGAACACCGCAATCAACGCGACCACACTGCCGGCGAGCGCGATCATGCCGAGCCACGGCGTCTTCTCGCGCTTGATCATGATGTCCACGATCATCAACACCAACATCAGGCCGATGAGAATGAGCTCGGGAATAAAATAGCTGAGACTATCAATATTATCCTTCAAACTTGCTGCTACAGCAGTGGAATCCATGAGAGGCTCCGTTTATTTCGTAATCTCCATAAAAACTTCTTGTCTAACTCTTTCCCTGATCTTGCGATCTAATACCGTTTCAAGATAAGAATTAACGATTTCGTCAATCTTCCTTTTGAGGTTTTCCAGCTTGGGAAGAATAGTTTTTAGATCTTGCTCATTTTTTGGAATGAATACCTCAGTAACCCTCGAATCAATAAAAACCTTTAAGTAACGCGCTTCTTCTTCCGAACGACATTCGATAAAATCCGCGCCGGAATAAAGCTTCCAGCCGAACAAATCCTGCTCGATCCTTGTATTATCCCAATTGGCCGGCAACTCGATTGGAGCGAGCTTTTCGGGCGGCAAGGAAAGAATTTCTTCCCGATAAAATCGTCCTATGGTTCTCATGCTTCTGCTACATTGTTTATTCGCTCAACAATCACATTTTTAAAAGCATCAATATTAATTCCCTCATTGCCTTTATTGTTTTTTTCAACGCTTTTCGCCTTTTCAATTCGTGCTTTGACCAAACCAACAACAGCACGATATACGTCCAGTTGTTCCTCATCGCTTAATCCAAGGATTTCGCCCATAATGATTTTATCAAGCGCTCGCCGATCAGTCTTGACTTTGTCAAGAGATGCTTCTTTAGAAGTAGAGGCACCAAGCTCATGGAAAATAGATAAAATTTTCCTTTCGCTAAGTTGTCTTGTGAGAGACGCAAGAAGTGTTTTTTGTCTCTTTGTAATGCTGGTTGGAATTTGCAAACGCTTAAGTTGATAAACATTCGTATAAATTGCGCCTTCTCCTAAATTTGTTATTCCATCGATTTCGATAATTAAAGGAATAATCGAGCTGTTTAGATAAGCGTGGAGCAAGGCATGATGCTTTTTATTTTTAAGGTAAAGGTAAAAAAATCGTTTGTCCGCCCAGGTTTTTTGAGTGTCATATACCCCATATCTGTCGTTATACGCATCAGCCCATATCAGGTCAGGCTTTCCCCACATGCCCAAATCATACCACTTCTGTCGACTAGCACAGGTTGGTCTTTGGTCAAACTTTTTTCGTTCACCTTCATGGATATATTTTAAAACGTTAGTACTTTTCAAGTCTTTCTTATCTTTATGAATCATCAAAACTCTATACTTTAAATCTTCGGTTTTAACAACTATAGATTTACATTCGCGTGGGGATTTAATTATATAATTCGGCGTCCATTTATCATTTTCATCCTTATGCATCCAAAACCTTTTTTCGATTCCCCATCGAATCATTTCCTCTTCTGTGAGATAGAAAAATTCATTGGCACCAGTCTTAATTCCAAAGCAAACCTCTGCCGCTTCTTCTAAAGGCACAAGCTTGCTCTTTCCCTTAGTTAAAATTTTAAAGAAAATCTCCGACGCCCTCAAATACTTTCCCCATTTTGCTCCAACATATCTTTGCTCTTCCAGATCAAACCCTTCATCCCAAAGCTCTTTCTGGCTTTTGGGAAAAATTCTTAAATCGTCGTTTTCATAAAAATCATTGTGAGCGAGAACGGTCTTTTTGAGCTGGTCTATGGCGTTCAATCGTTCAACTTGTTTTTCCCAAATATCCTGTGCCGGCGGAATAAATTTTCGCAAGGTTTTTTTGAGATAAACAAAACGAACGAGGTTTTGGTCTCGCGCTTTTTTGTCCCCGCATTTTTGCAGGATAACGATGCAAGTGTTGATGCCGGCTTCTTCAAACCAGCGTTCCACCTTGGATTCGATGATGGCAAGAATTTTATAATTATTCAGAAAAAATTCTTGCAGCCCTTTGCCAAAATCCACATCGAGCCATGAATTGGAGACAATGAAACCAAAGTGGCCGCCGTCTTTAAGAAACTTTGTGCCGTGAACGAAAAAGTAAGCATGAACCCCCGCGCGTTTCCCGATCTCGGCAATTTTTTTATCGTGAAAATAAAGCGCGCTTTCGATGAGTTTCTCCTTATCAACACCGATTTCAGGTATCTCTTCTTGTCTTGTATAAGGAGGATTTCCAACCAGCGCATTAAACCAGCGGGGATAAATGACTTCGCGTTCTTTGGACCCAAGAGTTTTAGCTCTCGCCGTCCTCCACTTTTCAGGGTCAAAGCCCTCGTCACCGACAAGAAGTTTAAAGAAATCTTCCTGCAAAATATTCGGATAATTCTTATCAACGCCGAGATCATTGATGGCAAGATTTATCGTCGCCAGATGAGCCGGAAATTTAGCAATATCATTTCCCCAAAGCGACTCTAAAATACTTTCGTGGCTTTTGCGTTGGTTCATCAATTTCTTATGCTGATAAGCCCGCACTAAAAAGGTTCCGGCTCCACAGGAAGGGTCAAGAATTTTGTCGTCTTCGTGATGCAAGCAAAATCTGAGAATTAGATCCACGACATCCGGGCTGGTAAAATACTGGCCTAAATTATGCCGTTCAGTTTGTGGAATCAAGCGCTCGAAAATTCTTCCGATCACATCATAGCCGAGTTTGGAAAAATCGTATCTTTTAAGAACTTTGACCAGCTCTTTTATTTCCTTTACAACTTCTTTGGCCTCGGGAAAAGCAACGCTGTCTATAAAATCCGTGGTATAGATAGTTTCATAATCTATTTTCAAAACCTGGCTGAAATAGGCCTGCAGGGTTATCTGCAACATCGCGCCTTTGCTGAGGCCTTCCGGGATTTCAAGTGGATCGAGATCGTGCGGCCTTTTTGCATGAAGAAGGTTATAAAACAAAATCTTGTTGACGAGCAAGTAGGCGGTTTGCCTTGCCGCTTTATCAAAATCCTGTGGATGCCACGAAAAACTCCATCCTTGATCAAGAAACCAAGTCATAAGTTTTTTCGCAAAAGATGAATCCTTATGACATTGGTCATCGATAATTCTTCGATAATAGGTGGAAAGAACCCTGATTTTTTCCTGAAGCCTAAAAATTAAAAATTCATCTATCGCTTGTTTGGGTTCGGGTTCTTTGCCGGAATAAACCAGAAAGAGTTTGGTGAGAAAATCTTCGAGATTCTTTTTTATCGGCTCGCTATATCGCGTTTGTTCAATGTCGTCTAAATTTTCAATTTCCGAGAAAGGATACTTTTCAATGATTTGCTCTTCTTCCGGTTGCAAAGAATTGACTTTTTGCGTGCTGAACCACACCAGTTTTTTAAAATTGGTGAGGGCAAAATATTTGGATTTCCTTGCAGTGGCTTTTTTTCTTGCCGGTTCTTTTAATTCAGTTTCGTTAAAAACATCATAATATGGCGGTTTGGCTTCGATAAGGCAGATTATATTGCGGCTGCGACGAGATTCATAAATAACGACGTCTGGCATCTTTCTGTCATCGCCTACCGTTTCAACATCAGGCATACCCAAGTCGAGGTTTTTCTGCTGAATAATTTCCCTCATCCAATGGCTTAGAATGGCAACTGCGGTTCGTTCAGTTTTGTGCGCCGGCGCTCCATAAGGGCTAGGAATTTGGCTTGGTTTGATTTTATCCTTCTTCATCATTTTCCTTCAAAACCTCATTCACGATTCGGCGAGCGATCTCAAAAACCGCGGCGATTCTGACCACTTTGACCTCGGCCAGTCCTCTTATCTTTAAAAATTTTTCAAACGGCTGATTTGCCATTCCTTTAAACGAGCCGAATTTCGCCATAATTTCGTCGGCGATTTTTTCGGCTGGTTTATCTTTAATTCCGGTAGAGATAATGATGGAAAGCAACTCTGCATCTGAAAGATTCTCTGCGCCGAGTTCTTTTAGTTTTCCACCGGCGTGACGCCATTGTTGAATTTCAGAGTCGTCTGCCATACGTAATTTGTTTGACGGTTAGCCGGTTGGCCTGTTCGCCAGTTATCTTATCAACCGGCAAACGGGCTAACTGGCTAACGCTTTTCCTACCGCATTCCCCACATCGCCGGGGCTTCTTTCATGACGACGATGAGATTGTTCATCGTGACTTCCATCAGATTCAAAACCGGCGCGGGATAAACGCCGAGATAGATGACGATGATCGCCAGCGGCACGAGCGTAAACAACTCGCGGCCATTAATTTCCGGCAGGTCGGCGTATTTCGGATTCAAATTTCCGAGAAACATTCGCTGCAACGTCCACAACATGTAGCCGGCGATGAGCACGATGCCAAGCGTGCCGATAATGACGTACACTTTCAAATTAAACGCGGTTGAGCTGAACGCGCCGAGGAAACTGAACGCTTCACTGATAAAACTCGAAAGTCCGGGCAGGCCGAGATTGGCAAAAAACGCGACGGTGATAATGCCGGTGTAAAGCGGCATGCGCTGGGCCAAACCGCCGAAGCCTTCGATGTCGCGATGGTGGGCGCGATCATAAATAACGCCGACGAGAAGAAAGAGCATGGCGGTGACGGTGCCGTGATTGAACATTTGCAGCACGGCGCCGTTCATGCCAAGCGGGGTCAAGCCGGCCATGCCGAGCATCACCACTCCCATGTGACCGATGGACGAGTAGGCGACCATTTTTTTCAAATCTTTCTGCGCCATCGCGCATAACGCGCCGTAAACAATATTGATCACCGCGATAATCACAAAGCCATAGGCAAAAGGCTTGTACATCATGGCATCGGGCAAAATCGGATAACTGATGCGCAGCAAGCCGTAGGTTCCCATCTTCAAGAGCACGCCGGCGAGGATGACGCTGATGGCGGTGGGCGCTTCGACGTGGGCGTCGGGCAACCAAGTATGAAATGGGAACGCGGGGATTTTGATGGCGAAGCCGACATACAACGCGGCGAAGACGAGCAAGCGAATGTTGAATTGACTGAGCAGGCCTTGATGCAGGGTTTGATCCATCATGTGCAGCATGTTAAAGGTGTGGCCGCCTGTGACCGGGTCTTTCACATTAAAATAAAAGACCAGCATCGCGACCAACATGAGCACGGAGCCGAACAATGTATAAAGAAAAAATTTGATGGCGGCATATTCGCGACGCGGGCCGCCCCAAATGCCGATGAGAAAATACATCGGCAGCAGCATCACTTCCCAGAAAACATAGAAGAGGAAGAAATCCAGCGCGCAGAAAACGCCCATCATGCCGGCGTCAAGCAGCAGAAAGAGCGCGAAATAGCCTTTGACGGCTTTCTCAATTCCCCACGAGGCGAAGATACATATAAATGAGAGCAATGCGGTCAACAGCACCATCGAAACCGACAGGCCGTCGATGCCGACGAAATACCAAATGTTGTACGAGGCGATCCATTTCACCTGCTCGACCATTTGCATTTGCGCGGTGTTGCGGTCAAATTTCATGAAAATGTAAATCGCCAGCAACACCTGCAAACCGGTGAACACCGCAGAAATCCAGCGAATAATGTTCGTTTGCTTTTCATGGCGCGGCACGAGCAACACCAACGCCGCGCCGATGACCGGCAGAAAGATGATCCAACTGAGAACGTTTGAAAGCATTTCTTCCTCGGGATGATTAAATGTTTGCCGGTTGGCCAGTTAGCCTGTTTGCCGGTTAAACTATCAACTGGCGAACCGGCTAACTGTCAAACCGGCTAACTATTTTACGCAAATGCCAGCTGCAAAACATACAACAACACCACCGCGCCGAGCGCCATGAGAATGTAGTTTTGGACGCGGCCGGTTTGTACTTCTCGCAAGGTGGCGCCGAACCAACCCACGACGTTCGCGGTGAGATTCACCAAACCATCAACGATTCGGTTGTCATGCCAGCCACTGAGCCGCGAGCCGAGCACGGTTACTTTGGCGACGCTGTTGACCAAACCATCGACGACTTTCAAATCGAGCCAAGCCGAAGCGCGGCTGATCAAATGCGTTCCGGCGAGGGCGGTCTTGGCATACAGATCGTCGAAATACCATTTGTTCAAAAGGAAATTGTAAATAGGTTTGAAGCGTTCCGCCATCGCGTCGGCGGAAAATTTTTTCCAATAATAGAACGCCGTGGCAAGCAAAATGCCGAGACCGGCGACGCCGATAGAAAGCCACATCGCCATCGTATGCGCCGTGTGCGACACGTCATGTCCGGCCTCGCGCGCAACTTCCGGCGGCATGACGCCAGTTGTGGCATATGCGGCGAGGTTTGGTTTCGTGACGAGATCTTCAAACCAATGGCCGTAGCCGCCGGCAACGGAAAGCACGCCAAGTACGATGAGCGGCACGGTCATGACCGTCGGCGATTCGTGAATGTGATGATGCACTTCGTGCTTGGCCGGTGCGCCGAAGAAAGTGAGATAAACGAGACGGAACATGTAGAACGCGGTGATGCCGGCGCAAGCCAACAGCACAATGAAAATCACCAAATGCGTGGGGTTGTGCGAGGTCATCGCGGTCTCAAGCGCGGCCGCGAGAATCGCATCTTTGCTGAAAAATCCCGCAAAAAACGGCACGCCGGAAATCGCGCAGGTGGCGAGCAGCATCGTGATAAAAGTCACCGGCATTTTCGCGCGCATGCCGCCCATGTTGCGCATGTCCTGCGGATCGGAGTGATGATCGTGCAATTCGTGATAAGCATGATGCATGGCGTGAATCACCGAGCCGGAGCCGAGAAAGAGCAGGGCCTTGAAAAACGCGTGCGTCATTAAATGAAAAAGCCCGGCCATGTAACCGCCGACGCCGAGCGCGGCGATCATGTAACCGAGTTGACTGATCGTCGAATAGGCCATGACTTTTTTAATGTCCATCTGCGTGAGCGCAATTGTCGCGGCGATAAACGCCGTGATGGCGCCGGTGATGCCGATGAAAAGCAAAGCATCCGCAGAGTAAAAAACATACGTGCGACCGACCAGATAAACGCCGGCGGCGACCATCGTGGCGGCGTGAATCAACGCGGAAACCGGCGTGGGGCCCTCCATAGCGTCCGGCAGCCAGACGTGCAGCGGGAATTGCGCCGACTTGCCAATCGCGCCGAAGAAAATCAAAATGCCGGCGAGCGTCAACATGCCGCCGTTCAATTTGTCACCGGCAGCAACGCCGGCAAAAACTTCGTCAAAGTTAAATGTGCCAAGCGTGGCGAAGATGATCATGATGCCGATAAACATGCCGATATCGCCGATACGGGTGGTAATGAACGCTTTGATCGCCGCATCGGAGGCGGATTTTTTCTCGTACCAATGCCCGATCAACAAATAGGAACTCAAGCCGACAAGTTCCCAGAAAATGTAGATGCCAAAAAAATTGTCGACCAGCACGAGGCCGAGCATGGAGAACGTAAACAACGCCAAGTACGCGAAGTAACGGCTGTAGCGCACGTCGCCGTGCATGTAGGCGATCGAGAACAGATGCACCAGCGCGCTGACCAACGTGACGATGACCAGCATCACGGCGGTGAGATTGTCGATGAGAAGGCCGAAGCTGAGATTGATCGAGCCGAGGCGAATCCACTCGAACGTGCGGTTGATTTTGAAGCCCGCGTCGTAATTGCGGAGCACTTGCCCGAAAATCAAAATAGCCAAAATCAACCCGATGAACATGGTGGAAGTGGGCAGCCAATCGCCCTGTCGCGGGAGGCGTTTGCCGAAAAAAATTTGGATGACAAATGCCGCAAGCGGCAGAAGAAGAATGATGAGAGCCTGGGTGAGAATGGTGTTTTCCATACTGGATGCTTGTTGCTGGTTGCTTGATGCTGGTTACTAATATTAGTTACTGGATGCTTGATGTTAGTTGCTGAATGCTTCGTCTTCATCAGCGAATATTTGTTGGCCAATTTGGTCTTTGGGAGCAAGATGCTCGGCAATAACACCTTGAAGAAAACTGTTAATGCTTCTGCCGAGTATGTCATAACGCTTAATCAGGTCTTCGAAAATATTTTTATCGGCAAGAGAACCGGTTTCAAAAAGTATTTCAATATGATCTCTGGTTTCGTCGCATGACGCCAGCGCGTAAGTCAAAAATTTAATATAGTCATTTTTATATCGCCGCCGACCGTAGCCTTCGACAATGTTGCTTGAAATTGATTTAGATGAACGACGAATCTGACTCCCTTCTTCATACATTTCAAACTTAGGTAATTTTTCCAGAGTCATTTTATGTACAACGACAATCAACTCTCGCGCCAGCTTCCAGATTTTAAGATCGCGATAGCTTCGTATTTTCTTTTCATCCATAACCCACCTCCCTGAAAATTTTTGAGATTCTATCATACATCGCGGAACGAACATCCAGCATCCAGCATCGAGCATCCAGTTTTCATCCCGCCAGCGAATCGGCCTCGTCCAGATTCACCGAGCGCATGCGTTGATAAAGATTCAGCACGATGGCCAGCGCGACCGCAGCGCCGGCGGCGGCAACGACGATGACAAAGACGCCGAACATCTGGCCGTCGAGATCTTTATCCGTGTAGCGCGCGAAGGCGATGAGGTTGATATTCGCGGCGTTGATGATCAGCTCGGCGCCCATCAAAACGGTGACGGCGTTGCGCTTGGTGATCACGGCCAAAAGGCCGAGGCAAAACAAAATCGCGCCGAGAACGAGAAAATGCGTGAGGCCAACTTGCATTATCGCGCCTCCCTCCTTCCGATGAATGCCGCACCAACCAGCGCGGCCAACAATAACACTGAAACAATTTCAAAAGGAATGAGATAATCCGTCATGAACAACGTGCCGATGTTTTTTGTCGTCGGTTCCGGCGGCGCGACGGCGGTTTTTTGCCACGGCGTCAGCCAAATCATGCGCAGCAGAATCGCGGCGACGCCGGCGCAGACGATCGTCGCAGGCAGCATTTGCAGGGTGCCGGTGCGCATTTCGAGCCCAGTGATGCGCTGCGAGAGCATGACGCCGAAGAGCAGCAGCACCAAAATGCCGCCGACGTAAATCAACAATTGCGTCGCGGCGATGAAATCCGCGCCGAGCATCACATAAACCCCGGCGACGCCAAAGAAGGCGAACAATAGGCCCATGGCGTTATAAATGATATTTTTTGAAAAAACCATGATCGCAGCAGAAAATAATGTCATCGCGGCGATCACGTAAAACATGACATCGAAAGAGGACATAAGCTTTCCCAATAATCGCCAATGTTATAACATACTGCCTTGCCAACAGATAAATTTCACAGCGTCGTCGTTAGTGGTGAAAAATGTTCGTGGGTAATTTTCCAGTCGTCGCCATCTTTCACGAACATCATACTCGCTTGCAAGGTGAGCGCCAGCGGATTTTCACCCATTTTCGCGGTGAAGTAGCCGTGAAATGTTGCAATGGCCACGTCGCCAAACACATCGACCTTCAAATCTTTCAGATCGTACGTAAACTCAGAAAGAGCCGCGAACAGCTCGCGTTCGCCTTTTTTCCCGGCTTCGGCATCATGACGAGGCGCGCCATTTTTAAATTCACTGAATTTTGGGCCGTAGAGATGGTACGAGACGAGACGGTCCAATTCCTTCTTTTGGACGCTGTCATAAATCTCCCCGAGACGCGCTTTAATTTTTTCTTGCTCTTCCCGAAAGGCGTCGTCAATAATGTCCCGTTTCGTCTCCGGCGTTTGACATCCAAACCAGCCGATGATGAAAAGAAAAAATAGGATGAACGTGCGCGTCTTTTTCATCTTCACTCCTCGTGCTTTGAATTATCCTGCAACCAGCTACCGGCAACTATATCAACATCCACAAACCGACGCCGAGAAGGCAGGCAAAACTAAACGGCGTCAGAACTTTCCACGACAGGTGCATGAGCTGATCGACCCTTAAACGGGGCAGCGTCCAGCGCAGCCACATGTGCGTGAACACGAGAAACAAGCCTTTGGCCGCGAGCCAGAAAACGCCCCAAGCGCCTTGATTCAGAAGACCCAATCCGAGAAAATTTCCGAATGGACTCGACCAGCCGCCGAGAAAAAGCGCCGCGCCGACGAGGGCGACAAGCAGCATGTCCGCGTATTCAGCGAGCATGAAAAGCGACCATTTGAACCCGCTGTATTCGGTGTGAAAACCGCCGACCAATTCCGACTCGGCTTCGGGAAGATCGAACGGCGTGCGATTGCATTCGGCGAGAGTAGCAATGTAGAAAATAATGAAGGCGATTAAATTGAACGGGAAGTAACGCCAGATGAACCAATTCAGAATGCCGCCGTCCTGCGCGGCGCTGATGGCGTTGAAATTCAGCGAGCCGACTTGCATGACAACGACAAGAATGGCGAGTCCGGCGGGGATTTCGTAGCTGACGATTTGCGCCGCGGCGCGCATGCCGCCGAGCAGCGCCCATTTATTGTTGGAGGCCCAACCGGCGATGAGAATGGCGATGACGGAGAGCGAGGTAATCGAAGCGACGTAGAAAACCCCGATGTCAAAATTCGCGAAAACAAATTCACGCGTATAAGGCAGAGCGGCGAAAGCGGCGCAGGGAACGGCGAAAACAAGAAACGGCGCAAACCAATGCAGACGTTTATCCGCTGCCGCCGGAACAATGTCTTCTTTCAAGAGCAATTTGACCGCATCGGCAAGCGTTTGCAACAAACCGTGTGGCCCAACTTCCATGGGGCCGAGCCGGTCTTGCATCCACGCCGACACCTTGCGCTCGACATAGACGGCGACGAGCGCATTCACCGCCATGATTGTTGCAATCAGCGCCGCGCCGAGCGCCATAAAAATCAGGGTCAAGATCGCCGGTGGTAAACCGGCGAGAAATGTTTGTCCATGCTGCAGCGTCGCGATCAATTCTTGCATCCAAATCCTCCAACATAAACTTGCAATGAACACAACGATAAACTTGCAACGAAAAGAGAACCGCAACGAAATTTAAGTAAAAGAACTGTCATTCAGGAGGAATCCTTTTATTAACCAGCATTCAACTTGCACTTTAAAAAAGATTCTTCCAGAATGACATGATTATGCGTTATCATGCCTTAACTTCTTCACGCGCTTCCGATTTCTTCAACGCCGGCTCGTCCTGAAAAAATTCCGGCGCGGATTCGCGCGCGTACTTGCCGGTTTGTGGCTTGTCCCATTCGAGATCGCCCTTGCGCCAAACATACGCCAACCCAACCAACAAAATCGCGATGAAGATCAGCGCTTCAACAAAGGCAAACAGGCCGAGATCCTTGAACACCACCGCCCACGGAAAGAGAAAGGCAATTTCCACGTCGAAAATCAGAAACACGAGAGCGATGACGTAAAAACGATTGTTGAATTGAATCCAGGATTGTCCGACCGGCAATTCCCCGCATTCATAGGTCGAAAGTTTTACTGCAGTAGGATGGCGCGGCTGCAGCAAGCGTGAAATGACTAAATTGACGCCGACGAACGCGGCGCCCACGGCTAAAAACACAAACGCCGTGGCAAAATCAAAATACATCCGCTTTCCTCCTCCAGATACGTTCTCTTCCCTGCGGAAAAACCGGCAGGAAACCGATCTATCGCGTTAAGAAGCTGACGAAAATCAAGGCTTATGATAACAAAAAATCAACTGAGAGTCAAGGGAAAATTCGTGCAACTCTAAATTCTTGCAGCCGATTTTTATCTTGCATTTCATGGCGTCAATATGCAAATTTAAAATTATTCACAAGCGGATTGGGATTTGCAGGACCTTTGTGCAGAGAAAATTAAACTCAGAGCACCTCCCCATGCCTCATCGCGAAGGCTTTGCTTGCGCCGGCAATTGGATCATCGACCACGTGCGGCTGATCGACCATTATCCGCATGAAGAAGGACTCGCGTTCATTCGCCAAGAGTCCAAAAGCACGGGCGGCGGCGCGTATAATGTCGTTTGCGATTTGCGCGCCATTGATCCGGAGTTGCCGTTGTATGCCATCGGCGCGGTCGGCGAGGATGAGGACGGCCATTTCATTCTCGACGATTGCCACAAACGCGACATCGATACGTTTCAGCTTGTGGCCACAGAAGCAGCGCCGACGGCGCACACCGAGGTGATGCTCTCGCAGGCGAGCAACCGGCGCACCTTTTTCTATCATCCCGGCGCGAATACTCTGCTGGAGGTCGAACATTTTGATTTCAATCACTGTCTCGCGAAATGGCTGCATCTCGGCTATTTGCTATTGCTGGAAAAACTCGATCAACCCGATGCAGAATTTGGCACAAAAGCCGGACGAGTTTTGCAACTTGCAAAAGCCGCCGGACTCATCACCTCGGTGGCTGTGGTCACAGCCGCGAGCGAGGCCTTCTCGCGCGTCGTCACCCCAATATTGCCTTATGTGGATTATCTCGTCATCAACGAAATCGAAGCCGAACGCACGACGGGAATAAAAACTCGCCGTGAAAACATTCTATTAAAAGATGGGATAACGGCGGCGGCGCAAAAATTACTGGAAGGCGGTGTGAACCAATGCGCTGTGATTCATTTTCCCGAAGGCGGTTTTGCGATGACGAAAAACAGCGCGACCTGCTGGCAAGGCGCGCTCGAATTGCCGCCGGATAAATTTCGCCACACCGCCGGCGCCGGCGATGCGTTTTGCGCGGGTTTCATTTACGGTTGTTATAACGATTGGCCGATGCAAAAATGTTTGCAAATGGCCGTCTGCTGCGCCGCGGGAAACATTGGCGTGTCGACTTCAAGCGGTGGGATGACGGCGCAAGAAGCGAATCTTGATCTCCTGCAAAAGTATTCCTGTCGAGCTATTTGACCGACGAGTCGTCTGATCTACTGTCCGCGTTGGGAGCCACTGGCTGTATACTACTATAATTGCACCGACCCTGGCTGCTTTTTGGGCGGGTAATAAAAAATTGGTCAATTTCCGACTACCTTCAGAAAAACTTCTTGACAAAGAAGAAACTAAGTTGTAACTTCGATGTGAAGATGGACGATTTTCGGCCATCAAATGAAGTCTCGAAATGATTTGATTGCCATGTCCGGCTTGGCTGTATAATCCACTCAAATTGTCTGCCGCGTCATGCGTCCTTCGTCTCAGGTCAAATTTAGCATCGAAGCACTGCACACACGAACTGGTTCAATCGCATGGGTACAAAATTGTCTGTTAAACCGGCTTTTAGAGATGCGGCGCTCGGCGAATTACCCCGCAAGGATAAGATTTTGGTCGTTGATGATGTTGCGGTCAATGTTCAACTGCTGACGACGTATTTGACCTCAGTGGGTTACGATGTGTTCACGGCGCGTGACGGCCAGGAAGCGCTGGACAAAGTCGCGGCGACACAACCGGATTTGATTTTGCTCGACGTGATGATGCCCAAGCTCAACGGCTTTGAAGTTTGCGAGCGGCTCAAGTCCGATCCGACGACGCGAATCATTCCGGTGATTATGGTCACGGCGTTGAATGAAATTGAAGACAAAATCAAAGC
>Ga0247727_10008844_pt1 | contig 18523 bp, 12 predicted proteins | sample WisWelCaveWW1625_FD_202498 | JGI IMG/M metagenome (GOLD analysis project Ga0247727, IMG submission 202498) | Biofilm microbial communities from Wishing Well Cave, Virginia, United States - WW16-25 | ecosystem: Environmental > Aquatic > Deep subsurface > Groundwater > Cave microbial mat | place... | reverse complement strand
TGAAAGGGAAGTATCGGGGATGTGTGTGCCGAGAGTGTTTGGAGAAGGTTGCGGCAGAATTGAATCATTGAGCCATTGGGCCATTGAAGATTGAGGGAGAGACAGAAAGTAAACAGAGATGAAGACAGGCGGCTAGAGGAAAGGGTCGCTGGCGAAAGGCAGCCGCTACACACGCCGCGACACAGCGGCGCTTCAGACTTCGGGCAGGGGATCGCGGGGTGGAAAGTCACAGGGCGGGTGTGGTATAGGGCTCGCAGAGTGCTTGCCAGCGTCGCAGGTTTTTGAGTTGCTTTTTGCCACGTAAGGATGGTTTGCGAGCGCCGGGCTGGCAGATCTCTTCCCATCGAACAAGTCGAGCAGAACAGGAGGGGCGCGATGAGTTTCTGGAGCAAGCTCTTCGGAACGGCGGCAGCTCCGGCGAAGGAGTCCGGCGAACGGATCTATCGGGAGCGCGACAATCGCGGAACCAGGCACGACACGCTGAGCAAAGCGACGACGTACTGGATTGCGCGCATGCAGTCGGCGAAGAAAGACCCCTACGTGATGTACGTGTTTGACCGGGAGGAAGACGGACGCGCGGCACTGCTGGAACTGCCGTGCATCCACGTTGCAGAAAACACGAAGCAGTTGATTTGTACCGAAGTGCTGATCTTCGGCTGCTACCGGCGGGAGGATGGGAAGTTCGAGGCGCTGGTGTGCGGGGGCGATTTGACGCACGAGCTGTGGGAGCAGGCGCGCGACAGCTTCGCGCGGCACGGAGGAACGCGCAAGAACGACCTCGAGCCGGAAAACCGCGAGACGGCCAAGGCGGCGCCCGCGAGCGGGGCGTCAACGTCGAAGGTGGAGTTTGTGCGCGAAGACCGGCAAGAGAAAATGGGGAAGACGTTTGTGTACCGAATCTACAAGGCGCCGGACGCGGCCTCGGCCAAAGCCTACCTGGAGCAGAACCTGGTTCACCAACAGTTGTGCTACGTCATCGTGGAGACTCCGGAAGGAAACTACTGCCGCGATATCGACGGGATGTACAAGGAATAGCGCGGCGCTGGGCCTGATCGGCGTGGTGTTGGGCCTAATCGCTTGGAACCTGCTGCGAAGGAAGAAGAAGGCGAGGACGGCATGAAGCGGCAACTGCACGCAGGAATTCTGGCGGTAGCGCCGGCAGTGTTACGGGGCGAGCCGATGGCCAGTCCGGCGGCGAGTTTGCAGGCGGGGCCGGAGATTTTGATCGAGATGGATGCGAAGGCCGTGATTGAATCAGGAAGTAGGTGTGATGTCCCAAGAAATCCGATACACCCTGTAGGATGAGCAGCTCGGGCGGAGCTTCAAGCGATTCCTTCCAAGTCAATACGATTTCTTAACAGCGCCTAAAGAAAAAAGCGGGTTGAGCCTTGGGGCTCAACCCGCTTCGAATCGCGTAACGCGCTGCGAGCGGATTAGAACTCGACGCGCGCCCCGATCTGGATCCAACGCGCACCGTTGGTTCGGTTTGTGGGTGTGAACTGCGCGGTGATGTTGCCAAAGGTGGTCACGTTGTTGATGGCCAACCCCGGGTTGGCGAAGTCCACGTGGTTGAACACGTTGAAGAAGTCGAACAGGATGATAAAGCTGACCTGTTCGGTAACGCGAGTCTTCTTCGACAGCGAGAGGTCGGCGTTCCACCGCGGCAAGCCGGTGAGCGGGTTGCGGCCGGCTCGGCCGTCCCGGCTCAGTTCGATTCGGCGGAAGGCGTTGCGGGTTGCGGCCGGATCGCCAAACAGATTCAGGCCGGTCGGGGAAACAGTCGTGGCAACGTTATGCACGTTGTTGTCCTGGATTGCGCCTGGGTTCGCCAGGATGCCACCTGAATTGAAGCCGAGCTGGAGTGCGCCGCCCCAGGACTGCGTACCCTGGGTTACGGTGAGTGGTTGTCCGCTGGTGGCGGTGAAGATGCCGGAAATCCCCCACCCGCCAATGATGCGGTCCAGGATGCCGTTGTCGGTGCCGATCCAGCGGCCCCGCCCGAACGGCAGTTCATAGAGCCAAGAAGCATTGATCACGTGGTTGAAGTCAAAGTCCGACCGCCCGTAATCCGACCGCAGGTCGAAGTTGTTTGCCATGACGCTGGCGGCGTTCTGGTTGGCGCTACCCATGTCAAGGGAACGAGCGAAGGTGTAGTTTACGGTCACCAGCAGTCCGCGTGAAAGGCGCTTGTGCAGGGTCGCAAACAAAGCGTTGTAATTCGATATCCCCGTGCTCGAGCGCAGGAAGAACATCTGGGACATGAGGTTGTTGAACGGCGTCAACTGGGCGCGCAGCCGAAGCTGGTCGATCGCCAAGAAGATGGAGTTGACGTTCGAGAGGCTGAAGTTTGCGCCCTGACCAGTGGCGATGAACCGGGTACAACTGACCGGCGTCAGGACACCTGAGATTGTGAGGACGCAGGCCCCCACGGGGATGCTGTTCTCAAACCAGGGTTGCACGGGGACGGTGGCAGCCAAGCCGCCCGGGCGCAAGTGCAAGGCTACAGCATCAAACGCCTGCGCGAAGGATTGGCCCGAGACCGGGTCCACCTGGGTGTAGGGAGCCTGGCCCAGGTTCATGCTCTGCGGCAGCAGCCGGGCAAACCGGCCGACGTAGCCGACCTCCATCAGCATGTTGCCCGGGAGCTCCCGCTGCACGGTGAAGTCCACGGCATGGCTTTTGCCCACCTGGATGTCCGGGTCCACCTGGAAGGAGAAGACCTCCGGGAACTGCACCAGGCAGGTCGAGAGGAACAGTCCGTTGGCTCCCGGCGCGGCGCAGCCCGGTAAACTCCGGTTGATCCCCCAGAACGGCTGCACCGGGATTGAGCGGCCCGGAACAGTGGGCACCGGGATGCGACCGTCCCGGCCGACGCGGAAGCTGCTCAGTGATTGGTCGGTGCTGCCCGGAGTGCAGTTTGTGCCGGGTGAAGCGGTGGCGTTGCACAACGGCGCAGTGAGGTTGAGCGTCTGCGCGTAGGCAATGCCCAGCGTTGGAACAATCACGCTTTGCACCGTGTTCTGGCGATCGTAAATCAACGCATAACCGCCGCGGATTACCGTTTTGCGTTCGCCGAACAACTTGCCCAGGAAGCCGCCGGTGAAGGACGGATTCCAGGCCGCGGCAAAGCGCGGAGCAATGTTGTTCCAGTCCACGTTGAAGACGGTCGCCCGCGTGGAGGAATTCACCGGCAGGAAGGCGAAGTTCGGGTTGTAGATCTGGCCCGAAGCGGCCGCGTTCCGCCGGCGCTCGAGGAATGTCGGCGCGGTAAGGAACTCGCCGGTTACCGACTCAATCTGAAAACTCTGGCGCCCCAGCCGCTCCCTCGGAGACTGCTGCCAACCGTAGTTGATTCCGTAGGTGAACGTGAAACTAGGGGTCATTCGCCAGGTGTCCTGGATGTAGAACTCCGGCGACCAGAGCTTGGTGTCGGCTTCCAGTTGACTGCCGAAGGGCAGTGGTTTGAAATCACCGTCCCAAACCGCCAGGACGCTGACGCCATCCACAATGCCGGTCAAACCGGCGAACATGCGATCCCAGTTCACCCTTTGGTTGTCCGGGAGGCAATTCGTGGTTATCGCAGGATTTCCGCCGCTGGCAGGGGCACAGGTCGGGGGACGAGTGGAGGGTAAGGAGATGAACTGGCCGTTGGCGTCAATCGAAGCCACTAGGGCGCCCAGTGCTCCGATGACCTTGTCGTCCCGCAGGTGCTTGGTCGGCAGGTAGCGGACGTGGGTCCCGAACTGAAACGCATGGGTGCCGCGGATCCAGGTCAGGTCAGCGTTCCACTGGAACAGCCGGTTGTCGTTAGCCTGCTTGCGGGCCCGCTGCGTGTCGTAATCGATCGGCTCGGAAAGAACCGAGTCGGCTCCGCCACGAGCGCCAATGTCAAGGGGAAAGAACTGCTGCTCGCCTGTGGGAAGACCGGTTTCGGTCCCCGGGATGGCCAGGAACTCGGCCGCCTGGTTGGGACGGAACCGGTTGGTTGCGGTCCGGGTGCGCACCCAACCGAACTGAAATACGGCCAACAAGTTCGGAGAGATGTTCCCCTGCAGGCCCGCGCTGAAGAAGTTCCCACGCTCGGGGCGGGAGTCGCGGCTAATGACCTGCGGACCGCTAATGTCTAACAGCGCGGTCTCCTGGGACACCTGCCCGAAGTACCGGAAGCTGGCATTCGCACGCCAGTTGCTGGAAATGTTGTGGTCCACCCGGATGATGTAGTGGTTATTGGTGAGCGGGGCTGGTACGTCGCCGGTAAGAGAATTGGTGTTATTCAAGTCTATCACACCCGTGGTGGAGTTGCCATCCGGCATCAGGCCGAACTGCGCCTGGATCACCGGGCTCATCCCCAAGCCGCGCGGGTCGAAGGCCGCCACGTTATACGACCTGACAACTCCCCCAGCGTTGCACTGGCCTTGGGCATTGAAGCCATTCGAGCAGTCCGGGAACCGCAGGATGCCCTGGCGCAAAGTCGAGTTGGGGACGATGCGCGTGAAGGGCGCACTTTGCGGGAACCGCCGGCCCTCGTAGTTGGCGAAGAAAAAGGTCTTGTCTTTGAGGTATGGGAGGTATGGGATCGGCCCGCCAAAGTTGAACCCGAACCGGTTGTCTTTCTGCTCCCCCTTGGGCGTGAAACCCCGCAGCGCACCTGTCTTGTCCCTCGAAGGCGAGTGATTGAGCGTCCAAGTGTTGGCGTTCAGGTTGTCGTTCTGGTGGTACCAGTAACCAGCCCCATGGTAGGTGTTGGTGCCTGACTTGCCGAGCACGGACGCTTGGCCGCCGGAGCCGCGCCCGAAATTGGCGTTTGGATTGGCCACGCCGACGCGGAACTCCTCGATGCTGTCAATCGGCAGGGGAATGAGCGTGGCGTTTGTGGCGCCGCCGCCAATCGAGTTATTGGTGATGTCAATACCGTCGAGCGTGAAGGTGGACTGGTCGTCGCGCGCACCGGCCACCTGCCCGCCGGGCACCGCTGTTGGCTGTATGGACATCAGCTCGTTCGCGCGTCGGGTCAGTGCCGGCATGCGAGGCAGGATTTTGCCCGAGATGACGTTGCCGACGGTAGAGTCGGTGGTCTGCAGTTCTCTGACGGTTTCGGAAGCCACGGTAATGACTTCGGTGACTTGACCCAATTGGAGCTTGAGGTCAATCGTGTAACTCTTGGCCACTTCCACTCGGAAGTCCTTGACGCTGGCGGTGCTAAAGCCCGACATCGTCACCGAAACGGTGTAGTTGCCGGGGATGACGTTGACAAAGATGTACTGCCCTGACGAGTTCGTGGTTTGCGTCACGGAGACAGTTAGAGCCTTTGCCTCCAGCTTGACTTGGGCTCCGCCCACGACCGCATCCTGGGGGTCCTTAACGGTGCCAAGCACCGTGGACGTGCTCGTTTGGGCCGCAAGTGACGCTGGAATGAAAAGCATGAGACAGACGACCACCCACGCTGCTCTGAACCTATTCATTCAGCTCTCCTTTTGGGAAGGGATTGAGAAGAAGGCACACCACAAACGCGAGGAACGTGCCGTGCCTCCGCCCTGAGGGCGAGTTCGATATCCACCAGAATCACCACAGGGAACAAACCAACCTGGCAAATTAGCCCGCACCGAGAGTTCCACTCTGGCGCACAAAGTGAGCAGGTGTAAACTGTTCATCCCAAATGGTTTAATTGAGCGTGCCGGTGCATTTCTGTACAGGTTCTACTAAAATACGGAGATTATCCATGCAGCGCATACGAAAAACCGGAGAATGCTCCCCGGCATGTATTGACTTTATTGGTTTCACGGAGGTGGTGGCCGAGGCCGCCGTCGGGGAGCCGCCTAGATCGTGTAAACCAAATCCACCACGACCCCCATCTCGGATCCCGGCAAGACCGATCGTACTCAAACCCATTCTCATGCCCGGGCAGGACAAAGCAAATTGTGCACTTACTCTAAGACAGTTTGACAGTCGTAGTTCTGAACCTAGCCGCACGGAATGTCCTGCTCGTGAGAAGGCAGGAGGGTCTGGCGTGAAGCGAACGCTGGCAAGGATGAAAAGTAGTGCAGAAGGCCGGGGGGACCCATTCGACTACGCTCAGGGCATCTATGAAGGCGCCGGCGGTGCCTCAGAGGTAGTCGCGAGAAGGGCCTTCGAGAAAGGCGCGGAGTTTGCGGGAGCGCGACGGGTGGCGGAGTTTGCGCAGGGCCTTGGCTTCGATCTGGCGAATGCGCTCGCGAGTGACAGCGAAGGACTGGCCAACCTCCTCCAGGGTGTGTTCGGAGCCGTCGTCGAGGCCGAAGCGCATCTTGATCACTTTTTCCTCGCGGGGCGTGAGGGTCTTCAGCACCGAAGAGGTCTGCTCCTTCAAATTCAAATTGATGACGGCGTCAGAGGGCGAGACGACGGCCTTGTCTTCGATGAAATCCCCAAGATGAGAATCTTCTTCTTCACCAATGGGCGTTTCGAGTGAAATGGGCTCCTGAGCAATCTTCAGAATCTTCCGCACTTTGGCGACGGGAATATCCATGCGCTTGGCAATTTCTTCGGAGGTAGGCTCGCGGCCGAGCTCCTGCACCAGCTGGCGAGAAGTGCGGATGAGCTTGTTGATGGTCTCGATCATGTGCACCGGGATGCGGATGGTGCGGGCCTGGTCGGCAATGGCGCGCGTGATGGCCTGGCGAATCCACCAGGTGGCGTAGGTGGAGAACTTGTAGCCGCGGCGCCATTCGAATTTATCCACGGCCTTCATGAGGCCGATATTGCCCTCCTGGATGAGGTCGAGGAACTGAAGGCCGCGGTTGGTATATTTCTTGGCGATGGAGACGACGAGGCGGAGGTTGGCCTCGATGAGTTCCTTTTTGGCCTGCTCGGCTTCGGCTTCGCCGCGGAGGATGAGCAGGAGAGTGCGCTTGAGCTCGGTGAGGCTGACTTCGCCGGCGATTTCGATATCCCGAAGCTCGGTGCGGCGCGAGCGAAGCTCTTTGCGGGCTTCGGCGGCGACTTCGCCGCGAGCGACATCGGCACGGCGTTCGAGACGGCCGGCTTCGCGCTCGAGGGACTGAAAACGCTCGACGGTGTGGCGGATTTTGTCGATGAGGCGCTTTTTTTCAAGTGGGTTGAACTCGATGGAGCGGAGAAGCTGCGACATCTCGACGCGGGTGCGGCCCAGGGCCATGCGGGCGCGGGCATAGAGGCGCTTTTTAGATTTGGGGGTGCGGTCGAGCTTGGCGTTCTGGTGGGCGGCGAGCTCGTAGAGCTTTTCGATTTTGTCGATAATCTTGAGGGTCTGACGGGTTTTGTTTTCGATTTTTTCTTCGGTGAGCTCTTCGTCGTCGAAGACAACGATTTCCTTGATGGAGCGGTTGCCGGCGCGAAGGTCGGCGCCGACCGTGAGAATTTCCTTGAGGATGATCGGTGAGCGGGAAATGATTTTCAGGACCTGAAGCTGACCGCGCTCGATGCGCTTGGCGATGGCCACTTCGCCTTCGCGGGTGAGCAGAGGAACGGTGCCCATTTCGCGGAGGTACATGCGCACGGGGTCGTTGGTCTTTTCGAGAGCGCCGGGAGTGAGGTCGAGATCGGAGTCTTCCCCGGCTTGGACATCCTCCTTGGGCTCGACTTCGGCGTCGCCGAGCTCGGCAGCGGCGCGAGCGGCCTTGGCGGTGGCGGCATCTTCGTAGATGTCGATGCCGTAGCGCTCGAAGGTGGAAAGCAGGTCGTCGATTTCTTCGGAGGAATGGACCTCGGCGGGGAGGAGGTCGTTCACCTCGTCGTAGAGCAGATAGCCGCGCTCCTTGCCGAGAGCAACGAGTTGACGTACCTGATCGTATTTTTCCTCAATCGCCAGAGCCAAGAGAACCTCCCCCAATCAGCCGGAGACATGCAGAGAGCGGCCTGCTCGAAGCGAAACGCCGACACGAAGGCGCGTCGAAAGATAGGAATGCAGAGATAGATGGTGGAAGCCCACCTGAGAGAATGCTCGCGCCTCGCTCAATTGATTGCGTGCCGGACGTGCCTGCCGCCGCCCCACGACTCCACCGGATTAGATGCACGAACCCGGCGGCTCGTTATCCGCGAAACCCCCCTAAGTTACATGGAAAGAGCGAGAAGCGTCAACTGGTTTGTTTCCAGGAAGCCAACGGGGGGCTATGAGCCATTGGGGGATTTGGCCATTGAGTCGTTGGAATGAGGCGGAGGCCGCGCTCGGCCGTGTGGAAGCAGAGATCCTTCGGCGATCCTGGCCGGATCGCCTAAGGATGACCGAAAATGAGAAGGAGCGTTCAGGGTTCGCGGTAGAGCCAGGCCCCGGCGAGGGAGGCAGCGAGAGTCTCAAAGAAGCCCCAGAGCAGGGTGAGAAGAGCAATGTGCGTGGAGAAGAGTTGAAGAAATACCATGGCGCTGAGGAAGAGCCCATAGGCCAAGAGCCAGACAGCCGTGGAGGCGATGAGCGCGGTACGAGGTCCCGGGCCAAAGCGAGGACGGATGGCGGCGTAGAACCAAACCAGGATCAGGCCCAGGGCGAAGTGCATGCCGAGATGCTTGAGGAGATTGGCGTGAAAGGAGCGGTCCTGATCAAGCTGAAGGCGATGGTGGAGGGAGTGCATCTGGTCGGCGAGAAAGAGATGGACACCACCCATGCTGAGCAGATTCAGAACCAGTCCGGCGAGCAGGCCGCCGAGAAGAATCCGCTTCCAGTTGAGATGAGACATAGGGTCTCCACAGGCATATTAAACATTTTCTGAAGAATTCGTAAGGGCTCGCGAGGAAAGAAGAGCCGAAGGTGGAAGAAACATGCTCGGACGGGTCAGGATTCTCGGCTCAAGAGCGCAGGAATTGGACAGTGATGGCTAGCGGGCGGCAAGAGACTGTTCTGTGCTCTTCGCCGCAAGGATGAGATCGGCCATCCGAGAGGCGAGGGCGGACCAGTCGTAAGGGGCAACGTAAGAATCCCAGGCGGGCTGCCAGCGAGAGGCGCGGGCGCTCTCGATGGCGGCGAGCCAGTTGGGGACGCGCAAGTCGGTAAGAAGCACGTTGGGCCAGGCGAGGCGCTGCCAGGTAAGAAGGGGCGTGGAGACAACGAACTTGCGGCAGGCGCTGTATTCAACGTTTTTGATTTGGAAGGCGAAGGTGGTGCCGGCGGTTTTTTCCTGGGCAAGAATTCCCATGTCAATGGCGTTGAAATAGGACGGTATTTCGGAAGGCGGGATCGCGCCGGTGGAGATGACGCTCTCCGTGCGCACGGAGTCAAGCAAGCTGCGCCAGCGCTCGGCGGGGCCAACGAGGAACAGGACGGCGTCGGGCATTCGCTTGCGAAGCTCGCGAATGACTGAGACAACGAAGTCCACGCCGGTGTAAGGGCCGTGATTGCCGATGTAGCCGAGGACGAATTTTCCGTCGAGCTTCCAGCGCTGACGGACGGCAGCGATTTGGCCGGGAGTGACGCTGCGGAAACGGGCAAGGTCGGCACCGTTGGGCACGGGGATAGCGGTGATGCCGCACTCGGCGGCCAGTTTTTCAGCGAGGGGCTCGCTTACGGCGAAAACGGCTTGCGAGCGGCGGGCAATTTCCTGAAGGCGGGCACGAATGGCAGCGAGCTGGGCAGGAGTGGAGGATTCTTCGGGGAACCAGTCCACCAGGTCGAAGAAAAGTTTCAGGTCGCGCTGCTTCGGAATGCCGAAGGCTTCGGAGGCCAGCAGGACGTGAGTGATGGCGCATTCGTGCAACACGTTTTGGAGGACGCGATGGTTGCGGCGCTCAGCGACGGCCTGGGCGCGGTCGTCGCCGACGATGCGGCGCATGAGAATCGGCTGAAGGACGGGCACGTTGACGTAGGTGACGCCGTCGGGTGCGCGCTCGAGGCGGCGCGGGGCGACGGCCGAAGCAACGGCGACGCCGACCTGACGGGCACGGCGTCCGAGAGCGGAAGAGGCGTCCACGTGAAGCGCGTCGTCCCATTTGAGGCAGAAAACGTCGAAGGCGGCGGTGAGGCGGCGGGCAAACTCGATTTCGCGGACGCTGACGTTTTCGGCGTATAGATGAGGCACGACGAGGAGGCGCGGCTTCGCGTGGGGAGGATTCATTTTTCGATGAAGAAAGAGCCGAGGACGAGGCCGTCGAGGCCGGAGGAGTAAAAGGTGCGGATGGCGTCGGTCGGAGCGCAGACAATAGGTTCGCCGCGGAGATTGAACGAGGTGTTCATGATGACGGGGACGCCAGTGCGCGCGCCAAATTCGCGGATGAGCCGCCAGTAGAGCGGATTGACGTCATGCTCGACGGTCTGTGGGCGGGCGCTGCCGTCCACGTGGGTGACCGAGGGGATGACGCTGCGCTTCTCGGGGCGGACCTGCGCGGTGAGAATCATGAAGGGAGAATCGGTGGCGTTTTCGATGTAGTCGGGCGCGGCCTCCTTGAGCATGGAGGGAGCAAAGGGACGCCACCATTCCCGAAATTTCACGGCGTTGTTGACCTTGGCGTTCATCTCCGGGTCGCGCGGGTCGGCGAGGATGCTGCGGCTGCCCAACGCGCGCGGGCCGAACTCCATGCGTCCCTGGAACCAGCCGAGGATCTTGCCCTGAGCGAGCAGCTCGGCGGCGGAGGCAGCAGGGTCGGGGAGGCGCGAGTAACGGATTTTGTAGGTCTGAAGAGTTTTTTCGATTTCAGCGTCGGAGAATTCGATGCCGAGATAGGCGTGGCGCATTTTAGTTGTAGGCAATGAGCCGCCGGTTTCCATGTAGGGCGCAAGAGCGGCGCCGAGGGCGACACCGTCGTCGCTGGCCGCGGGCTGGACAAATATCTGGTCCACGCGGCCGGTGGCGAGGATCTTTCCGTTGGCTTTGGAGTTCAGCGCGACACCACCAGCGAGGCAGAGATTGCGGCAGCCGGTTTTCTTGACGGCGAGATCGGCGAGGGCGAGCATGGCTTCTTCGCAGGCGTCCTGGACCGCCCAAGCGATGTCTTTGTGGCGCGAGTTAATTTCGGTTTCAGGAGCGCGGCGCGGGCCGAGTTGCGGCTCGATACCGGCAGAAAAACTATTGGCGTGGCCGAGAAGGGCTTGAGCGTTGACGGAGTACAGCTCGTGGTTCTGCTGGATGAAATCGCCGAGGGTAACGCCGGGATTGCCGTAGGGAGCGAGGCCCATCACTTTCCATTCGTCGCTATTGGGAACGAAGCCGAGATATTCGGTGAAGGCGGCGTAAAAGAGTCCGAGGGAATTGGGCCAGGGAAGAGTGAGGACGGGTTCGAGGCGGCCGTTTTTGCCGTGCCAGATGCTGGTTGCTTCCCAGGCGCCGCGACCGTCGAGCACGAGGACGGCGGCTTCGTCGAAACCGGAGTAGGCATAAGAGCTGATGGCGTGGGCGAGGTGGTGGTCCACATGCCGGAAGCGGGCCTTCACCGGGCCAAACGCTTGCGTGAAGCGATTGCCGCCGCCGCGCTGATGCCACATGCTGAGGAAATGGCGCGAGGCGTTCAGGGCGGCAGGAAAAGTGACGGGATGGTCGCCGGCCAGGAAGCATTTCAGGTCGTGAAGATACGTGTGGCGCGGCGCGGGCCAGCCGAAACAGACGAAGTCCACATCGTCGGGACGGAGACTGGCGGTTTTGAGGCAGGCCTGAATGGCGAGCAGTGGAAAGCCGCGGTCGTGCTTGACGCGAGAGAGCCGCTCTTCGGCGAGGGCGACTTCGAGTTTGCCGTTGCGAACGAGACACGCGGAGGAGTCGTGCATCTGGGAGAAATTGATGCCGATCGTAATCATTGAACCTGCGCCACCGACTTAATTCCTCCACACCAGGTCATGGCCGTGCCCTCACCAGAAATCTCACGAATGCTGCCACCGGCCCGGGAGACAACGCCGCGGACTTCGTCAACGCTCAGCGTTGTTCCGCGCCAGCTTTTTCCAGCCAAGTCCGGCGGCAGGCCCAGCAGCGAGGCCACTCCTCGGCTGACGCTGCGCAGGCCGACCAGCCAAGGTGCATCCACGACGGCCCAGGCCAAGCGCCCTTTCCAGTTCATCGTCGGCTGATGCAGGGTGCTGAACTGGAAAATAAACGCGCCGCCGGGTTTCAACACCCACAACATTTCACGAATATAGCCAAGTGCCAGGCGCTCGACCGGCATGTGGTGAAGGACGATGTAGCTGAAGACGAAGTCCATCGATTCCGCCTCGACGACTGACAGGTCCTTCCCGTTGCCCTGGAGCCAGGCGATGTTCGGAACGCCGGCCAGAAGCTCTTTGGCACGGGCAAGCATCTCGGATGAGATGTCGAGAGCAACGACTCGCCCGAAGCGGCTGGCAAAGCTGCGCGTCATGCGGCCGGCACCGCAACCCAGCTCGAGCACGGTCTTGCCCTGGGGAGCCCACTGCCAGCGCGCGAGAGGCGGCGCAACCAGGCGCTGGTAGTCCTCCTCTCCCGAAGCGAAAAACGCTTCCGTGTTCCAGTCGTGCCGCCAGGAGGCGATGAAGTGGAAGGCGTTGTGACGAGCGCGCTCGTCCCAATCGTGTCGCATGCTCTCCGTCAGGTTCATGTGGACACCTCCGCTTTGCGCTCCACCAGGGAGTCGGCAGGGGTGGGTTCGCCGATGAGCTGGCGCAAGCGAACGAAGCCGCGATCGGAGTACCACTGGCGGGCGCGATAGAAGGTGCGCGGCGGAAGCACCAAGCCCACGGCAAGAACCAGAGCGTGAAAGAAACGATAGCCAAGGGAGGCGTCTTTATAAGCGAGATGATGGGCGGCACGCTCGACGCGAAACGTTTCCCAGGGGGCGCCGCCCTCGAGAGAGAGGCGGAGGCGTTCGGCTTCCAGGAGGACCGGAGCCATCACGGCTGCGAGAACGTCCGGCGGGGTGCCCGCGGAAGCGAGGCGAGCCGGGAGCTCGCGAACGAGACACGCGAGCGAACGATATTTACGGGCCTGGCGATCGGGGTCGCGAGCGGCGAACTGATAGAGATTGGCGCTGTGGAGGCGGTAACAGGTCAGGGGCTGGTCGAGCACGACGGCGCCTCCACGGGCGACGGCAAGAGCGGCGAGGAACTCGTCGGCTTCGATGATCATGTCGTCGGGGAGAGTGAGCACCTGCTCGAGAACGGATCTGCGGATGGCGAGACGGCTGGTCCCGAGAAAGGAACGCAATTCGCGGAAGGCAATGGCATCGTCGAGGGTGCGGAGGGAGTTGCGATAGACGCGGTCAGGGACGTTGGCGAAACAGCGCGAGCCTGCTTCGTCCACTTCGTAGAGGCCGTGGCCGACGACGCCGAGATCGGGATGTTTGTCGAAGGCATCGAGGACGACGCGGAGCTTATCTTTGAGCCAGAAGTCGTCGCCGTCTAGAAAGGCAACGATCTCCCCGCGACATTCGGGGACGCCAAAGTTGAAGACGGAGGCCTGGCCGCCGTTGGGCTTGCGAAGGTAACGGACGCGCGGGGCGAATTTCCGCGCGATGGCACCTGTGGCATCGGTGGAGCCATCGTCCACGACGAGGACTTCCATTTCGGAGGCTGGAAAATCCTGGGTGAGGACACTTTCGATGGCATGAGCGATGAAACGCTCGTGTTGATAGGTGTCGATGAGTGTGGTGACGCGCGGGTTCAAGAGTCGCTCCGACGCGCGAGGCAGTAAAGATAGAGGCCGCGATGGCCCCGGTGGCGGAGCAGCGGTAGAAGAAGCAAAGCGGCAGGATAGAGAGCAGCCTGTTTGGCGCGTACGAGACGACCCGCCCAACGATGACGAGAGGAGGAGAGGTAACGAAGGAGAGTGGCTTCTGCCTGGGCCGGGGTCATCGCGGCGAGGTCGGCGCCAGTGGGAGCTTCTTCGCCGGCAACCGCGACTGCAAGACCGGTCTGCGTGGCACTGCCCAAGACTTCGACGGCGCGGCGAAGGCCGAGCGGCTCCTCCCGCACGGAGAGGACCTCAAAGCCGTTGAAGGAGAGAAAGGTTTTGAGGGCTGCGGCGTTCCAGCGAGTGAGGTGGTTGGGAGGGCAGTCCACAACTTCCTGCGCTTTTCGCCAGCGGTCGCGATTGGGGACGCTCAAGGCGACGAAGCCTGAGGGGGCGATGAGACGACGAACACACTGGAGAAACTCGCGAGGGTGGGACTGGTGCTCGAGAACTTCGAAAAAGGTAACGACGTCAAACTGCGCGGCCGGGTGAGCGGCGGCGAAGTGATCGAGGTCGAGCGAGAAGACGGTGTCGAGGCCGAGGCGCTGGCGGGCGATGCGGGCGGCATTGCGGTTCATTTCAATACCGGTGACGGAGTAACCGGAGCGTGCAGCGACAGCCAGGAAATTGCCGACGCCACAGCCCACGTCGAGCAGCCGCCTGCCCGAGGTGTGCGGAGGAGCGGCGAGGAAATAGCGATGGCCAGGCTCGAGGGGGAGATCGCGGGAATCGCGCTCCTGATAAGTGAGCTCGTACCAGTCGAGGCCGGGCATATCCAGAGGGTCCCAAAAGTGTAGAGAACAGGCGGGACATTCGTAGAGCGAGAAGCGACGGAAGCGCTCGAGAGCCGAAGTTGCGACATCTGCGCCGCAGACCGGGCAGACGAGTGCAGCGTAGGCCACGGCGCGCTCAGACGGTCGCGATTCGTCCAGCTCCACTTGCGAGAGGGCGCGGCCGGGGGTCATCGGGGCCTCCCGGCGAGGCGCGCGAGTTTTTCCTGGCGCAGACCGACGCGCTGGCGCAGGGGACGGGTGACGTCGAGGAAAGTGTGCCAGACGGGATTGACCCACGGCCGGGCGGCGCGAAGGGTGGGAAGAAGAAAGCGACGCGGATTCCACCGGAGGCCATCGGGGCTGAGGCGGTGGGTGGCGTCGTCAATGGTGTAGAGATGGCGGGTGGGGCCGGCGATAGCAAAGTTGCGCTGAGCCTGTTCATCGTTCCAGACTCCGGAGACGCCGGCGGGGTGATAGGCGTAGTCGTGATTCTGGTGGACCGCGAGGACAACTTCAGAAACATCCACGACGGGTGCGCCGGCAGCACGAGCGGCACGGACGAGCCAGCGGTCCCAAGCGACGCGGCCGATGACGAGCGGAGGAATATCGGAGTAGAGGCCGCGAGAGAACGCGAAATAATCAATCCATTCGGAGTTGCGGGGGTGGCCGGCGGCAAGGGTCTGCCGGCGGACTCGAGCGTGCCAGTCCGCGGCGGAGAAGTCGAGCAGAGAGGTGATGTCTGTATCCCAGCGGCGGCCGACCATGAGGAAGTTGCCAGACCATGCAGCTACGCGGTCGAGTGCGGCGGCGAAGTCGTCGGTCAGGATGATGTCGCAGTTGACGTAGCAAAGCAGGTTGTGGCGGGCAAGATCGTTGGCCTGATCGAAGATGGAGGCGAGAAACTTGGTGCCGAATTCGTTGCGCTCGACCCCGGGGACGTGGCGGATGGCGAATTCGCGGGCGGCGTCGGCAGCGCCATCGTCGTCGCCAAAAAGGATGACCTCGACATCGGTGCGAACGCGCAGCCAACTCTGAATGGCGTTGCGCTGGATCACATTGATGTGACCGTGAAAGGGTTTCGGCGTGGAGAAGAAGGTGATCATGGGCGGATGGCGGCTCCGGTGGCGAGGGCTTGGTGCTTCGATTCGGCCTCGACCATCTCTTTGAGCATGGAGGGCAGATCGCGCGTGACCTGCCAAGCGGGGAAGTCGCGGCGGAGCTTCGCGAGATTGGAGATGTAGCAGATGTGGTCGCCGCGGCGGGGCTCGTCTTTGTAAACCCAATTGATTTTGCGGCCGGTGAGATTTTCGACGGCGGCGATGGCTTCAAGAACGGAGATGGAGTTTTCGCGGCCGCCCCCAAGGTTATAGACCTCGCCCGGGCGGGAGGATTTGGCGAATTCTTCGACGGCACGCACGACGTCGAAGCTGTGGAGATTGTCGCGCACCTGTTTCCCTTTGTAGCCGAAGACGGTATAGGTCTGGCCGGTGAAGGAGACTTTAACAAGATAGTTGAGGAAACCGTGAAGCTCCACGCCGGAGTGGCAGGGGCCGGTGAGGCAGCCGCCGCGGAAGATGCCGGTGCGAAGGCCGTAGTAGCGGCCATATTCCTGAGCCAGGACGTCGGCAGCAAGTTTGGAGGCACCGAAAAGGGAGTGGAGAGTGCGGTCAATGCGGCAGTCTTCGGCGATGCCGTCGCGGTCTTCGGGGCGGGCGTAGTCCCAGCGGGTGGGCAGCTCGGCGAGAGGAAGTTCGTTAGGGGCATCGCCATAGACTTTGTTGGTGCTGAGGAGGACGAAGACCGCTTCGGGAGAGTGGAGGCGGGTGGCTTCGAGAAGGTGGAGGGTGCCCAGTGCGTTGACGTCGAAATCCACCAGAGGGATGTCGCGAGCTTTGTCGTGCGAAGGCTGAGCAGCACAGTGGACGACGAGGTCGAAGCGAGAGTCGCGGAAGAGAGAAAAGATGAGGTCGCGGTTGCGGATGTCAGCGTCGAGGTGAGTGAAGTGGCGGGTGACGTCGCGAAGGCGTTGGAGATTCCAGGATGTGTCGCCGGCGGGGCCGAAGAATTCGCGACGCAGGTTATTGTCGAGGCCGGTGACGCGGTGACCGAGGCGGTCGAAATATTCCACGGCTTCCGACCCCACGAGCCCGCTCGAACCTGTTACCAGGATGTGCATGTTCCCCAGTTTGTGCCCGGTGCCGGCGGTTCAGTGCCCGATGGCCACGCGCGAGGCTTCCGGCGTGCGCTCAGTGAGCAGGCGGTCAAGCACGGCGGCCACCTGCCGGCGATTCTTGGTTGCGAAATACCAGTCAATGGTCTTGTGCAGCCCGTCCATGAATTTCACCTTCGGCTCGAAGCCGAGGAGCTTCTTCGCCAGCGAATTATCGGCGACACGGTTCATGGGGCCGGTGGGCATCTCGGGATGCAATTCGATTTCGGCGGTATGGCCGGTGTAGCGGAGAACTTCGTGAACTGCATCGAGGACGCGGGTGCGCTCCATGGTGCCGAGGTTGACGGCGGTGCCGTCGTCAATGATTTCGGCGGCGCGCAAGGTGCCTTCGACAATATCGTCCACGTAAGTCCAGTTGCGAATCTGTTCGCCATTGCCCCAGACGACAAAAGGATTCTGCTGGATCAAGGCGCGGGCAATCATGGCGATGACGGCGTGGTTTTCGTGGCCGCGAGGGCCGTAGACGGTGAAATAGCGGCAGGAGGCGGACTTCATGCCGTGGTCCTTGTAGTAGGCCTGGAGGGTCATTTCGGCCATGAGCTTGGCCCAGCCGTACATATTGTCGGCGTCGTAAGGCGGGCCGGCCTTGTCTTCGGTGAGAAAAAGGATTTCCTTGGGGTCGGTCTGAAGATAGTTGGGATAGATGCAGCCGCTGGAGGCGTAGACAACTTTTTCGACTCCGGCCTGGTGAGCGGCGCGGAAGAGAAGACCATCGAGCAGCAGGTTGGTGGCGCAGGCGGACTGGTGAAGGTCCACGTAGCCGCGGCCACCGTGGTCGGCGGCGAGGTGGAAGACAATGTCCATGCCGTTGACCGAGGAACGGGCGACGCCGGCATCGAGCAGATCGCCCTGAATCAGCTCGACCGCGCCGGAGGAAAGGTGGGGAGCGAGATTTTCAGTTTTGCCGCTGGAGAGATTATCTACCACGCGGACGCGAGCGCCGCGCTCGACGAGGCAGTCCACTAGGGTGGAGCCGATAAAGGAAGCGCCTCCTGTCACCAGCACACGCCTCTTTGACCATTCCATCAGTTGTCCTCCCGGGATCGCTTCGAGCCTGGCCACGTATCCGGGCCATGGTGGATCCACCCTAGAACGGGTGCGGCCGGACAAAGCCCCTAAAACTGCTCATCTCACTATTGAGCATCGGTCTTGTCAACGTCGAGCTTATAGGGGATGTTCAGAAAGCCAGCCCACTCATCGCGAGGGTGAGCGACGGGGGGAGTGGCAACCAGAAGGTCCGGCACGCAAGTCCACAGGTCAATCTGCTCGCCGTTTTCCCAGAGGCTGACCATCCAGGAGTAAATGCCCGGCTTCACAGGGAGACTGGAGAGGCGATAGGAAAGGATGTGGCGGCCGGGGTCGAGCTGGAGATTGTCGGCGGCGGTGCCCCACATCATCTGGCCTTCGCTGTTGTACAAGGTGATGCCGTGATGGCCCATGCGAACCGGCTGATGAACGTCGAGAGTAAATCGAAAGGTGACCTCGTCCCACGTGGAGAGCATGTGCGGAGACTCGCCGCGCGCGGAGGCGATTTCCCAGCCGAGGAAGCGGGCCTTGACGTGGGGGCTGCCGGCGCGCTCGCGCGCGGCCCATTGGCCGGAAGTCATTGCGGCCTCATAGGCGCCGACAACGGGAGCCGTGGGGCCGAGTTGGCGGATGGCGCCAGCGTCCACCCAGAGGACGGTGCCGCAGAGGCGGCGAATCTGATTGAGCTGATGGCTGACAAAGAGGATGGTGCGGCCGGTGCGGGCGACTTCGCTCATCTTGCCGAGACATTTTTTCTGGAATTCGAGGTCGCCGACCGCGAGGACTTCATCAATGAGAAGAATTTCGGGCTCGAGATGAGCGGCGACGGCAAAGGCGAGACGCATCTGCATGCCGGTGGAGTA
>Ga0247727_10008843_pt1 | contig 18526 bp, 14 predicted proteins | sample WisWelCaveWW1625_FD_202498 | JGI IMG/M metagenome (GOLD analysis project Ga0247727, IMG submission 202498) | Biofilm microbial communities from Wishing Well Cave, Virginia, United States - WW16-25 | ecosystem: Environmental > Aquatic > Deep subsurface > Groundwater > Cave microbial mat | place... | reverse complement strand
TCTTTTGTGGTGCGGCCTTTCTGATGGCCAACGATGGTGACCTGCCGTCCGTCTAAAACCGCAAACCCAGCAACGATGGCCGGATCGTCGCCATAAGCCCGATCTCCGTGCAACTCGAAAAATTCGCTGGTCATGCGCTCGATGTAATCCAGCGTGTACGGTCGCTGGGGATGCCGCGCCAGTTGCACGCGCTGCCAACGGGTGAGCCGCGAATAAATATCCAGCCGCAACTTCTGCGCTCTTTGCTCTAACTTCACAATCTCTTCAGAAATCTCGACGTTCTCAGTTTGTGAGTATTCCTTCATCTCGCTGATACGTCGTTCCAGCTCCACTATCGGTTTCTCGAATTCCAGGACGTATTCATTCATAGGCGTTAAAGTTTGAACAGCGCTTTCAGAATAATCTCCAAGTCTAGAAAAAATGAGTAGTTTTTGAGATAGTACAAATAATACTTTTCTTTGTCTTCCGGCGTCAATTGCTTGTGGCGATTCACTTGCACCAATCCCGTCAGTCCGGGCTTTAGATCCAGATCGCGCTGATCCGGCGTCTCAGCAACTTCGATCATCTCTTTGCCCACGAAACTAAGGTCACCATTCCAAACCGACCAGAGATACGGCAGGCGATGGACTTTTCCAGATTTTTTTCTGGCAAACTCATATAAGATAACCTTCCGATTCAAATTTCCAATAATTATTTTCTTAGCCAAGGGCGTTCTCTGCACGAACCGTTTGAAAACATAAAACGGCGCTGTCAGAATAATCAAAATGCCGGATAAAATAAGATCAAAACTTCTTTTAATCAATTGATTATAAGCCCGCTCCAACCGGTAATCCAATTCTACTAATGGCAAATCATCGATGCGGTCAATACTGGCTTTGCCGATAATGACATCGAGATTGCTGGGCGCTAATTTGAAGTTGACGTGCTGGCGTCGTGACTGCGCGATCACGCTCAAAATACGGTCGTATGACAACTCGCTGGTCGAAAAAATTACCTCTTGAATTCTTCTGCTCTTGATAATGGAATGCAGTTCTTCAATTGAACCTAAAACTGGCACATCTACAGAAACATCGCTGCTGCTTTTGCCATTCAGGCTGACCAACCCTAACACGTTGTAGCCCGCGTCTATTTGCGCATTGAACTTTTTGATGAGCCGCTGCCCCGATTCTGTGTCGCCGACGATCAGTGTATTGCGCGCCAGCAGAGTTTTTCCCAACGTACCTTGAAAAGGCGCGATTCCGAGCCGCGGCAGCATCCGCAGAACAAGCCGCCAGCCCGGCGCCGCGATCAGATTCAATGAACCGGCCAACAGGACAACGGCGCGGGAAAATGCATATTGTTTAAAAAAGAAAGTAAAAGCAGCATTGATAAAAAACCCCGTGGTGATCGCCAACACCGCTTTGGAAAGCGAAAACTTATGCTTTTCAAAACATCCAAAATAACTCAGCGCGGCCATCCAGACGATGGAATAAATGACCATAACTGGAATGAACTGGTGCAGGCTCTCGAGACTTTCAAATCGAATGTAGACGCTCAATGTCAACGACAAAACCAGCAGCAGCAGATCGGTGAGCGGCACAGCGCAATACTTCATGCTTTTTATGAAAAACGCCAGGCACGCACGCGCCCAAATCGCCAGCCAAAGCGCCCAGTACGGCATAAGCAGATAGCGCGTGTGGAAATGCTTTTTCGCGAATCGGCTCATGGCCTGATAAAACATTTTGAGACGATCGAATTCGGCGCGCTTGGAGCTTTCCCCTTTGAAATGAATGATCTGTGTGCCCGGAAAATAGCGCACCTTCCATCCTGCCTGGTGAACTCGATAACACCAGTCGAGGTCTTCGCCATACATGAAAAACGATTCGTCAAGATATCCAACATCCTGCAGAACCTCACATCGGATCATCATGAAAGAACCGGAGATGGCTTCGACTTCGTAGTTTTGTTCGGGATCGAGATAGGTGAGGTTATAGCGGCCAAAGAGTCGGCTTTTGGGAAAGAGTTGGCTGAGGCCGCTAAGTTTCGTGAACGCCACCCAGGGTGTCGGAAAGCTGCGGCGACAGGCGAGTTGGAGCGTTCCATCCGGATTAAGTATTTTGCAACCCACCATGCCGGCGTCCGGATGCTGTTCCATGAATTTCAGAACCCGGGTGAAGGTGTCTTCCTGAACGATGGTGTCGGGATTGAGCAAGAGTAAAAATCTTCCGTGTGCCGCGCGCAACCCCTGGTTGCAAGCTCCAGCGAAGCCGAGGTTTACGGAGTTGGCAATGAGCGTCGCATTCGGAAAACGCTGGCGTACATGCGGGACGCTGCCGTCATTGGAATGGTTGTCCACGACAATAATTTCCGAATCAATCCCCTGTAACGCTTTGGTTACAGAGATCAGCGTCTGCTCCAGAAAATCTTTGACGTTGTAATTGACAATTATTACTGAGAGCTCGGGGGCTTTAACTTCGGCCATGGGATCGGTCACTGATAAAATTGAATTTCGAATATCGAACAAGCAAATGTCGAAGTTGCTTCGTCATTAAAAATTCGATATCAATATTCTGCTTTACTTTCTTGAGAAATTATTTTTCTCGTTTCTGAACAAACTCAAGAACCGTAGTTTCCAGACTACCCACGCTGCCTCCCACATGACTTTGCGCGACATCTTCGAATCGCCTTTGGTGCGATCGATGAAGATGATCGGTATCTCGCAGATTTTGAATTGCTTTTTCCACGCCTTGAAGGTCATCTCAATCTGAAACGAATAGCCGTCGCTGGAAATTTTTTCGAGATTGATGCTTTCGAGAACTTCACGGCGAAAACATTTGAAGCCGCTGGTACAATCATGCACCGGCAACCGGGTAATCACTCGCGTGTAAGTGTTGGCGGACAAACTAATAAGCAGCCGCGACAACGGCCAGTTGATGACGTTGACGCCGGTGGCGTAGCGCGATCCGATTACCAAATCGAACTCCTCGATTCTTTCCAAAAAGCGCGGAATCTCTTTGGGGTCGTGGGAGAAGTCGGCGTCCATTTCGAAAACGAAATCGAAGCCCTCGCTGATGGCATATTTGAATCCCGCAACATAGGCTGTTCCCAGACCCTGCTTGCCGGTCCGATTCATCAGACGAATGCGTGCGTCCTGCCGTCCAAACTCTTCAACAATTTTTGCAGTACCGTCGGGCGAATTATCGTCAACAACTAAGACACACAGATTGGAAATGTTGAGCAGGATGATGGCATAGAGAAGCTTCTTAATATTTTCGGCTTCATTATAGGTAGGAATGATGACGAGGCTTTTTTTCATGAGCGGGCCGATCTGGTCTTCGAGGTTTCCAGTTGTTGCTTGAGAATTTTCAATCCCTCTTCGACTCCGCACAATTCAATCCCTAACTCCCGCGCGATTTTAGACAGGTCAAAACGAGAATGCATCGGACGCACGGCTTTCTGTTTCAACTCGGAGGTTTTGCCGCGCTCAATCAAGCCAACGTCATAACCAAAAATCTGCGCCAGCTTGATGGCAAAATCGTAGCGGCTGATGTATTCGGATCCGCAGATGTGAAACACGCCGGTCTTCTTCAAGTCCGCAATGCGGCGAATGGCCTTTGCCAGATCGTCCACCAGCGTGGGATGGCCAAACTGGTCATCGACAATTTTCACAGATTCGCCTTTCGCTAATTTGTCCACCAGCCAGGTAGCAAAATTCAGCCGCAGGTCTTTGCCAGTTCCGTAAAGAATCATGGTGCGGACTATGGTGTGTTCCACTCCGGCAGCGATGACCGCGTTCTCACCAGCGAACTTGGATCGGCCGTAATAACTCAAGGGATTCGGTTTGGCATCCTCAGCGTAAAGAACGCCATTTTTGCCGTCAAACAGATAATCGGTGGAAATGTGAATGAACCAGGCTTCGATACTCTTGGCTGCCTGGATTATGTTTTCGACGCCCTTCACGTTGATGTTCCAACAATCTTCCTTGTGATCCTCGCAGCCGTCAACGTCAGTGTAAGCCGCGGCGTTGACGATCACCTCCGGTTTAATCTCGCGAATCAGGCTGCGGGTTTGAACGCGATCCACTATGTCGCAGCGTCGATATTGATAGCCGTGAAAATCGATGGCGGATTTTTCTTTGCGGCCGACGCCGGTGACTTCATATCGTTCCAGCAGCGCCACCACCAATTTCTGCCCGAGCAAACCGTTGGCGCCAAAAACCATAATTCTTTCTTTGTGTATTTTCATGTTAGCCATGCAGCCATCCTTCACCTAAAAAACAGATTTCAGCGATTGCGGCAACGAGCCGAATTTCTTTAATAAGTCAGGAAGATCTTTGGCGCCCGAGCTGCCAAGAAATGTGCAATTGATTGCCGCCACTTTGGAAGCAAATCTCGTCGCCTGCACCACGTCCCGCGTGGCAAAATACTTGACGATGTAGCCGGCGGCGAAAGCGTCGCCGCAGCCGATGATATCCACCACGTTCTCGACCGCATAAGCTTGAATGCGTTCTGTCTGTAGATGGCCATCGTTGAGATAACAGAGGAACGAGCCTTTATCGCCGAGCGTGATGTGGCACGCCCGCGGACGCATCTGCAAACACTTTTCGCCAAAATTAACCAGCAATTCTTTGGAAGCATCGACGCTGATGCCCGCTAATGTTCGCGCCTCCATCTCGTTGAGCTGCAAAACGTCGGCGAGATCGATCCACTCCTTCCAATCATCGGGCCGGCGATAAAAGCGCCGCCCGACTTCATCGATACCCATGGCGCGGGTGTGGAAATCGAGATAAACGAGCGCATTTGATCGTTCGCGAAAGCGGCTCAGCGCCAGCAAATCGACATCCACTCCGGTGATCAGATTCACCAGCACGGCGTCGGCATCTGTCAGGATTTCCAGATTCGAGAGTTTCAACGCCGGCATGGGCTCCGTGGTGATCTCGTAACGCTCCTGCTGGCCAGTGTACACCAATTTTACCTGCGTGTGTTTACGTGAAATTTTCTTGATGCCATCGAATCGAATGTTTTTAAATTCTGACAGCCGGCCTATGAGCAGATCATAAAAATCCTCGCCCACGAACGACACCGGATAGATTTCAGTGCCGCGATCAACGAGATTGGCGAGAAACGAAACCGTAAAAAAAATGCCGCCGATGCTCTCCACCGGTTCGCCTTTGTAAGGAAAGATGCGGTCGCGAATGAAGGTGCCGGCGATGCCGAGTTTCATGAAGAAATGATCCTTACACTTCGATCCCTAAATTCATAATAGCTGATTTCCTTACTGGTGACTCTAATAACCGTGCCCATGCGTTTAGCTTTCGTATTAAATTCAGGGCGACGTAACAAAGACCTTAACAAATGAGGAATGTCGCGGACACGTGAATCTGGCATCACGAAACAAACTATACAATATCGTTCGTCGATGACAACTTTCCGCCAAAAATCTGTTTCATTAATAGTCACAAAAACGGGTTGTTTTTGGAGTCGCAGCAACGCCGGAATCGCATCATCCTTTATGACACTATCAGGGCGCAAATCTGAGACAAATTGGACCGCGCCTCGATACCATTTTGCAATTCCATCTCAATGCTACGCCCTAACAACTGCTCATCCAGTATGATCATCAAGCAGGCTCTAATTCGGGCAAGTTTTGGAGAAACTGAGATGTAACCAAGCGAGCAGCTTCCATAACCACGTCTCGCGAGACCCGCCCGCGATATCCTTCAACGATGTCGTCAATGCTTTCACCGGCGGCCAACCGCTCAAGGGTGCCCGTAATCTCAATGCGAGTATATTTAAAAGTCGGTCGCCCACCGCACACCCCGACAGCTCTGACAATATGTTCACCAAGTGGATAGTATTGGTAAACCTCTCCGCCCACCAGCTCGGTAATCAACTTAGTCATCACAATACTCCCGAAAAAGCTAAGTGCAATTCTCTAAAAAGTAATCAACTGTAACGCGCATGTCAAAGAGAAAAACGATCAAATCTGTTTTACCATACGGATAAAACACATAAAACAGCAGCGACAACCCGCTCAACACCTCCTAAACAGACGAGTCTGCGTTTTAACGTTCTCGCTTTCTCGCAAAATAAAGAACTGCCGATCCCTTTTCCCGTTTGAACATGGAGGTGTTAAGCGAGACGGCGGCTAAAAGGCAACCTCTAATCCATAAAGCCGGCGCCATAAAAATTTTGTTTCCACCCATTTTAGCCACAAGCAGTTCGCTCATCAAGCAATTATAAATGGCATCGAGAAACATGGGCTGAAGCTTAAAAATCTCCAGAGCCGATTTTTCGCACGCGCGCGCCAGGGTTGCTGGAACGAAATGGCTGAGGTGGCGCGGCGCATCTAAAGCGACCCAGTTGCTGCCGTAAAAACGCGCGTCTGCACTTTCGACGTTCGGACAAGCGACAAGAATTATCCCGTCGTCCTTAAGGATTCGTCTCGCTATCATCAATGTTTGGACTGGGTCGAGCACGTGCTCCAAAACATGCCAGAAGGTAATGACATCAAAGCTGCTCTCTTCAAAATCAACGCCCGCTAATTCACTGGTTGAAACTGATAAACCGTATTCGGCTTTAGCATAGTCCGCCGCGCGCTCATTCGTTTCGAGTCCGGTTGTCTGCCAACCGTGTTGTTGCATTTCATGCAAGAATTCTCCGGTGCCGCAGCCAACGTCGAGTATTGTTGCTTTCGATTTCAGCTCTTCGATCTTTCGTCTCTTGTTGCGCACATTCTGGCGTCTCGCCAAATTATAAAGTCGATCCCAAAAACTGCGCTGCGCTTGCGCGGATACGAATGGTTGATAGGCGGCGTCTTTGTAAGCCTCCGCAATGCAGTCTTGTTTGGGTCTCGGATTTAAAAAAACAAAATTGCAATCGGCGCAAGCAACAACATGATAGCGGATTCCGCCGTTTAAATTAAATCGATCTGGAGCCTCTAATTTCAGTTCGGAGCGGTTATGGCCGCACAACAGACACGCAGTGTTTTCAAATTCGATGCTTGCAACCCCAAACTTTTAGATTCAATCTCGTAAAGGAAACGATGTTTAAAATACGAATCGAAACGACCCAATGCAATTTTTTTTAACTTAAAATGTGGGGACGCGTTTCTGAGAGGCCTCAGCCGATCAGGTCCGAATAGGTCCTTCTGCCTTTCAGAAAGTAAGCGATCAAAATGCTCCCGGGGTAGAGCAGGTGCATGATAGATTGGTCGGAAACGCGGCGTTGCGATTGCGTCTCCCCTCGCCTGCGCGCAAGCAGCGGCAGGTTCCATATCAGCCAGCCGTGCGCCTTAACAATGGCAAACGCCATTTTGAAATCCAGCTTTGCAAACGACCACAACAGAGCTGCAATATCAAGAGTATATCGTACGACGAGCACTCGCAGCAGGTTTTTCGTTTCAAAATTCTTGATCAACATAAAGACGCTGTTGCGAAAATTCCAATAGAGCTTTCTGAAACTATTCGGCTGGATGGTTGCGCCGGCATAATGATAAACGATCGCGGCCGGGATCACCATCAGTTTATACCCGGCCAAATGCAGCCGCCAACAAAGATCGATTTCTTCCATGTGATGCACAAAATCTTCATCGAGCACTCCGCTGTGGTGGAGAGCATCGGCGCGCACAAACATGGCAGCGCCGCTGGTCCAAAACACCTGCACCGCTTCGTTGTACTGACCTTCGTCCTTCTCAATGGTTGAGAACACGCGACCGCGAAGAAATGGGAAGCCGTACAAATCCATGTAGCCACCGGAGGCGCCGGCATATTCAAAGTAGCTTTTGTCTTGCAGCGAGAGCAGTTTCGGCTGCAGCGCGCCAATTTCTGGGTCCGCCTCCGCTGCAGATACAAGGTGCTCGAGCCAATCCGGCACCACCTCGACATCGTTGTTTAGAAGAACGAAATACTTCCCTTTTGCCGAGGTGAATGCGATATTGTAAGCCCGACTATAGCCCGAATTACTACCGGTTTGAAGAATTCTGACCTGGGAATAATTTTGCTCGGTAAACGCAACGCTGTCGTCCGTCGAGTGGTTATCGATCAGTACAATCTCAAAACTGGGATAAGTAGTCTTCAGCAACGACTCGAGACAGGCCTTGAGAAATGGTTTGCCATTATAATTCAAAACCAGCACACTCACCAGCGGGCCGCGCCTGCCGTCAACTTTTCGCCTCTGCGTTTCTGCCATGGCCGAACCCACAATCGAACGCCAGGATTACGGTTTTGGGGTGGGCGCGCCGTCCGTTGGCTCATCCGTTGTCTTTAACGAATCATTCAACTGCGACAGGCTTTGCATTCTGGCAAGCTCCGATTTAGCTTCATTATCGGTTGGATTACGCTGCAGCCATTTCTCCAACACCTCGACACTCTTCTTATATTGATGAGTGCGGCTGTAATGGCTCACCAACCAGCCATAAGCCTGCGTTATCTGGGGAGCGTCGTCGATGACAGCAACCGCCAGCGATTCCGCTTTGGCGTTGTCTCCTAAGAATTGCGAGTAAAATTCCGCCAGGTAGAGTTTGTCCATCGGATTGAGGGCATAGAGTTTTGGAATTTGCTCGAGGCGGCGGCGTAATTCTTCTGGCCGGCCGGCCTCGGCATACATGCGCCCAAACTGCACCGACAATTGATAATTGCGCAGCGGCACCACTTCTTCCGGCATCACTTCGTTCATCTTATCGAGCACAGCCAGCGCATTATCATTTGCTGCCGGGTCGGATGAACTAGACAGCTGATAATGATTGGTGAGACGAAGAAAGGCGGAGCGGTAATTTTGCAGCAGACCGAGGACGTTATCGTTGTAATAAACATCACGATTGTTGAGGTTGCGATACTGGAATTTTTCAAACAAATTAGCCTGCAATTTGGGGGGTGAAATGAAATCCCGTGGGCCGCTATAGGGCATCACGCGAAATGCCAGACCGTCCATGCGGAGGTAGTTCTCCAGCCCTTTAACGTTGCGGCGGTTGTCAAGGTTAAGCATATTTTCCGGCGATACGGTGACTGCAAAATAGATGGGTTTCTGAAACTTATTGGCCGCGATGGTGTGCAGCACCATGCGATCTTGCGTGAGAAGCACCGGGTGGCCGCCGGCAAGTACTTTAGTGTTGGGTAATTCAAACGTGATCGCCGGGTTTTCCGGTACATCTTCCATTTTAAGTTTGGAGTTATCTTCGGCCTTTTGCAGGCCTTCTAAAACTTTTTCTCGCGGCACCTCAATTCTCAGGCGTTTGGGCTCCGGCCATAGCATAGCCTGCAGTTGATCGATTTCTTTGTCCGAATAACTGATGGGCACTTTGGGTTCTTCGTCCCGCAGCTGTTTGATGTACCAATCGGTGTTGAGCAGGCTCAGATTTACCACCCGCACATCTCTGCGAACGTTATAGACATACTGCAAAAACCACAGCGGGAAGGTATCATTGTCGCCGTTAGTGAAGAGGATGGCGTTAGGTTCACAGGTTTGCAGAATGTTGTATGAATAATCGTAGGCCACAAAGTTACCGGTACGATCATGGGAACTGTAGTTGAAGGCAGCCATTTTGTAGGGCACGGCAACCAACAGCAGCACGATGGTAAGCCCGACTGCCAACTTTCTCAAGGAAGCGCTTTGCCGGATGGAAGCAAAAACCAGTTCCATGATGGCGCTCGCCCCCAGGCCGATCCAGATAGCAAAGGCGAAAAAGGATCCGACGTACGAGTAGTCGCGCTCACGCGGTTGCGGATCCTCCTGGTTGACATAAATGGAGATCGCCACACCGGTCATGATAAACAAAGTCAGAATGGAAAACGCCCGTTTCCAATCGCGATTGAAATGGTGAAACATTCCAATCATCCCCACTAGAAAAGGCAACGCCATCAACCCGCGCGTTGAGATGGTTTCGACGATATAATTATCTTCCCCTAAAGTTGTACCCGTGCCAATGAATTGCCAGCCAAAATAGCGAATGTACATTTTCTTGATTTGATATTCCCAAAGGGGGGCGCGGCGTTCGGTGAACGGGATGTCACCGTACTGTTCGCGATTCAAGTATTTAACCAGGCGATCGGTGTTGTTGGGGTTGTTTTCATTAACCGCAGGATTCAAACCAGAACGAATGTAAATCGCCGCATAAGTCGAGTATCCGACACAAATCAGCATCACAGCCGTGAGCACCAAACTGAGCGTGCGATCTTGATTCTTGATGGCGTAATAAATGCCCAAAAATAACGCAAGAACCAAAACCCCGAGGGCTGTAAATGAAAATTGATTCAGGAACCAGGGAATTCCCTTAACGATTCCTGGGTAAATAATGCCAAGGACTGCAACGCCGCCAATCGCCCAGATGGTAATGGATTGGAGATTCAATGCGCTCCTTCTGAAATAAATGATGAGCATAATTGTTGGCAGCGCCAGAATATTCAAGAGGTGAACGCCGATGGCCAGGCCAATCAAGTAGGCAATGAGGAGAAGGAGTTTGTCGCTCACCGGCTCCTCGGCCTTCTCCATCCAAACCATGATCAACCACACCACTATCGCCGTAAAAAACATCGACGGTGCATAAACCTCCGCTTCGACCGCGTTGAACCAGAACGAATCAGAGAAAGCAAAGCCAAGAGCGCCGATCACGCCGCCGGTGTAGGCAATAATTTTGTCTTCCAGAGTTTGCGGAACGCCGCGCCAGGTGCGCAGCATGCGAAGAATAATCAGGTAGGTGAACATCACCGAAAAGGCGCTAACTATGACCGACAACACATTCACCCGCAAACCGATATCATTAAAAAACGGCAGCATGGTGAAGATGCGGCCAACTAAAATATACAACGGAGCGCCCGGGGGATGGGGCACCCCTAGAATATGTGCGCAGGTGATGAATTCGCCGCAGTCCCAGTAGGACGTGGTCGGGGCAACGGTTTTACCGTACACGATCAGCGCAATCAAAAAAATTATCGCGGCGATGATGCGGTTGAGTTGTTTATGCTCCATAGAATTGCTCTTCCTCCATTGGAATTTTGTGTGCGAATTGTAGAGAACGCATATTATGCGTCCCCTACATGGAATCATAGAAACCCGGTCGGAAAATGCACTGTGCGAGCAAAACATCCTTCGACTTCGCCCAGGATGAAGCTAAATTCACTTCATGGTGAGCGCAGTCGAACCATGAATTTTTAGCGCCAACCATTTTCCGACCGGCTTCATAGAGAACTGAAAATCATCACCCAACCCGCGCCAACTCAACTTTGTCACGATATTCTTTGAAAAAATTAGCGCGAGACGGCAGACTTTCTAAATGCACGATTTGTCGATCTCGCCGCGCAAATTCAAACGCCTCGTCACGCGCTATTATTAATAACTCCGTGTCTTTGATGAGGTCGGCGATGCGCAGTTGCGGCAAGCCGTGCTGTTTGGTGCCGAAAAATTCCCCCGGACCGCGCAGCTTCAAATCTACTTCGGCGATCTTAAAGCCGTCGTTGGTTTTCACGATAGTGTCCAGCCGGATTTTTGCTTCGGCAGAAACCGGCGATTTGGCGATCAAGAAAAAGTACGAGCTTTTTGGGCCTCGTCCTACTCGGCCCCGCAATTGATGCAACTGCGGCAGGCCAAAGCGCTCGGCGTTTTCGATGATCATGATGGTGGCATTCGGAACATCCACCCCAACTTCGATGACGGTCGTACTCACCAGAACCTGAATGGTTCCCGCTTTGAAATCCGCCATCACCTGCTCTTTGTCCTCGCTTTTCATGCGGCCGTGCAGCAACCCCACTTTCAAATCGGCGAACAGGTCTTCTTTCAAATTCTCATAGTTTTCGATAGCGGCCTTTAAATCGATTTTCTCAGATTCTTCGACGAGCGGAAATACGATATAAACCTGGTCGCCGATTTCCACGCGATTTTTGACGAAGGTATAAATCTCCGAGCGCTTGCCTTCGCTGCGCCAAACGGTTTTTACCGGCTTGCGGCCCGGCGGCAGTTCGTCTAAAATCGAAACGTCGAGATCGCCGTACAAAGTCAGCGACAGCGTACGCGGGATGGGCGTGGCGGTCATCACCAGAACATCCGGGTTTAGCCCCTTCTCCATCAAAACAGCTCGCTGCATCACGCCGAAGCGATGCTGCTCGTCGATAATGGCCAGGCCGAGTTTTTTGAACTCCACTCCTTCTTGAATGAGCGCATGCGTGCCAATGACGATTCCGGCTTCACCCTCTTTGATTGTTTCTAAACTTTCCGCACGCTGCGCTTTCTTTTGCGCGCCGATCAACAGAACCACTTTCACTCCCAAGTCCTCAAGCAGCCCATGAATGGTAAGAAAATGCTGCTCGGCGAGAATTTCCGTTGGCGCCATCAACGCGGACTGGTAACCGTTTTCGATCGACATCATCATAGCAATCAATGCGACGATGGTTTTGCCAGCCCCCACGTCGCCTTGCAGCAGCCGGTTCATGGGCGTGTCCCGTTTCATGTCATCGCGGATTTCGCGAGTCACCCGCTTTTGCGCCTCGGTAAGTTCGAATGGCAGCGACTCGATGAGTCGGCGGGTGCGATCACCGACTTTCAAAAACTCGATACCCTTGCGAGTGAGTTCGATGCTGCGCCGGCGATAAGCCAGCATTAGTTCGAGAAAAAACAGTTCATCAAATTTCAAGCGGCGGCGCGCCGCGGCCAGCGCCTTTTTCTCTTTCGGAAAATGGACATTTTCAACAGCGGCTTGCAAAGGGAAAAGTTGCTGACGTTTCAAAATATCTGGGGGCAATGTTTCCTGGACTTGATTGCCGAGATTTTTCAAAGCGCTTTTCAGTATTCGGCGAAAACCGCGGCTGTCGAGTCCCACTTTCGACAGAGCCTCTGATGACGGATACAAAGGAATGATGCGACCGGTGTGAAGAAAGTCAGGTTCGCCGTCATCGCTGAGACGATCGAAGTCCGGGTGCACCATTTGGAATTCGCCAAAGACACCAACCTTGCCGCTGAAAGCAATGGTTTCGCCCGGCTCAAAAATTTTGTTCCAGTATTCCATGCGATTGAACCACACACAATGGAGAATGCCGGTGCCGTCGGAAACCGCCGCAATGAAGCGTCGCCGGCGGCCGCTTTTCACCCCGCAAAATTCCACTTTGCCGACCACGGTGGCCATCATATTCGCTTTCAAATCTTTGATCTGGGTGATGTGGCTGCGGTCTAAATAGCGGCGGGGAAAATAGTAAAAAAGATCGAGAATGGTTTCGACTCCGGCTTCGCGCAAGGCTTGGGCGCGTTTTTCGCCAATTCCTTTCAGGAATTGCACGGAGGTGTGCAAAGTATTTGAGTTGGGGTTGGCCACATTTTATCTATTTTAATCGGATTGACGGGGAGCCTTTTAAGGTTTTAATCTCTTAATCCAATATGTTGGCTCTCTGTGGAAATGGGCGACAGCGATTATATAAATGTAGTCGTGTTCGATTGAGTACAAAATTTTGTAAGGAAACTTGTGTAAAAGAAACCTCCTTATTTCTCCGCTTTCAACGGCACCAATCGCAGGAAATCGTTTAATCGTTTTCAAAGCGCGCTTGATCTCTTCTTTGAATCTCTTTCCCAATCCCTCAATCTGAAACTCATAATATTCTACAGCATCGTTGTATTCTTCCTTTGCCAAATCATCAAAAAAAACTTTCATAAACTTTCCCCTAGAACATCCTCTGCCGGCACGCCTTTGCTTCCGCCCTTTCTATGAGCGTCTAACCTGACCTGCGCTTCTTTTAACCAAACCTCCTGGATATATTTGTCGGGTTTATCTAAGCTTTCAATCAAAGCCTCGATAAGAAAAATCTTCTCCTGCGGCTTGAGCTCTAAAGCCTTATCGATGAGTTCTTCGCTAACATTCATATCTTAACTCCGGTTTGATTACAGATAAATCACCTCTCGTACCGCACGACATACTCAATCACCACCTCGCCGTCTTTGGGAATCCTCACCACAAACTCGATGGTGCTGGCATCCTTTTTCGTGAACTCGTGAGTTTTGCGCAAAATCTCCCAGTCCATTTGCAGGTGCTCGATCACCGTCACCTCCACCGCCTCTTCCTTGTGATTGCGCAACTTGATTTCCCAGGTTTCTTCCCAGGAATTTTTGCCAATCGCGCGGCGATCTTTTTGAATACGCTCACCGACGATATCGAACGCACTGCCAACGTTGACTCGCACTTTTTCGTCTTTGGGCGTGTGCTCGATAAAATCCTCGCCGATGAACACCAACGCCGCATCGTCATCTTTTTTGTAAAGCCGCATTTTCCCTCGCGGCAGCGGCATGCCAAGTCCGAATTCCTTCTTGTTCTGAAATTCTAAATTGACGCGCACCTTCTTAGCGTCGCGGGCGCCATCGTAACTGTACTTTTTCTGAACCTTCACGGCCGCCGATGGGAACAATGAGATTTGTTTGATTTGGTTATTGGCTACAGTAGCCGGCCGCTGCAAGGTGTACAAATGATATTCAAAAAACGCCTTCTCCTCAAATTGCTCGACATCCGCGACGGCGGCCTGATACAGCATTTCCTTGCGCATGAACCGACGCGGCGGCTCCTGCGCGCGATGCACGTCACCGGCCACGAGCTTCAACTTCGCATTGCCGTAACTGGCGCCGGAGTGATTGTCGATGGAAACCCAGCCGCCGAGATCGAGCGCCGAGTCATCTTTGTTGGCGACGCCCACGTATTCCGCGTGCCATTGAATGCCGGTGGTCAAATAGCCGACCTCCACTTGCTGATCGCCGGCCTGTTGACTGCTGACCGACCACACCAGCGTCGGCCGGGTAATCAAGCCTTCGGGCAATTTCGGGAAATCCATATTTTGGACAATACTCATATTGACAATTTTGATCCCGCCGTCGTCCTCCCTAAGAATCACATCTTGTCCCGAAGCGCTCAACAGCGTTCCAGAAAAGCTGATGCCCTCTTTGGCCGACAGCGCAATTTGCTGATCGACGTACTTCTGCAAAATCTTCGCAGAGTTGACGAGATCGTATTCGTAATTCTGTTCGAGAATGGCGACTTTATCCGGCGCGGTGATTGAGAGAAAATAAACTGACGTCGGATCGATTTCCGCCGCGACATCTTGAAATTTGATTTCGCTGACGCCTTTGGCCAATTGCATTTTGCGCACGTCTTTGACCAGCGCGAGGTTGTCGTTGTAAACGGTGAGCGCCACTTGCTTCTCCTGACTCAATGCCGCAGTCAGTTGAAGGACAACAATTAATAGAACGTTAAGAGATTTTTTCATCGAAATTCATCCATTTTTATTCAGACGTTTACTAAACCTTCGAGGTTTAGTAAACCTTAGTAGTTAAACCCCTAAGCTCTCCAAATTAGACTTCAGTTTCTCCAAATTTGATTCAAAATCGGCTTTCTTTTTTTTCTCGCGATCAATCACCTCGTCGGGAGCTTTCTTCAAAAAATCGGTGCTCTGCAATTTGTGATTGAGCGCTTCGAGCTGGTGCTCAAGGCGTTTGATCTCTTTCTGCAAACGATCACGTTCCACGTTGAAGTCGATCAGGCCTTCGAGGGGCATGTAAATTTCGAGATCGTTCACCACTGCCGCAGCGGATTTCGGCGGCTTCGGGGCTTTGGGCCGGCAATCCAAATTCTCGACTTTAGCGAGATGCTCGAAGAACGCCTTGTTATCGCGGATCAAATCGAGGTTAGCGCCGTTCATGCTGGTGACGATGACGCTGGCGGTTTTGGTATGCGGGATGTTCATCTCGCCGCGAATATTGCGGATCGCGCCGATGGCGTCTTGAACGGTTTCCATGTCCCGTTCCGCCGCGTCGCTGATCAGTGTACGCGTTTCCGCCGGCCATTTGGCAATGACGATGCTTTCAGAGTCGTTCTCTTCGCGGACCTTCATCCAGATTTCTTCCGTGATGAAAGGAATGAACGGATGCAGGAGACGCAGGATGCCCTTTAAAACGAAGAGCGCCACCGCCACCGCGTTCTTCTTTTCATCGGGATTTTCGGAGTTATAGAGGCGTGGCTTGATCAATTCCAGATACCAATCGCAGTACTCTTTCCAGAAAAAGTTATAAATCGCATCAGTGGCCTCGTGAAATTTAAACAGTTCGAGACTGCGCGACACTTTCTTCAAAGTCTTTTGATAGCGGCTGAGAATCCAGCGATCCGCCAAGTTGAGCACGTTCGGTTTTATCTGTTTTTGCACGAATTCAAGATCGCCCTTGTTCAAATCGCCTTCGTCCAGATTCATCCACAGGAAGCGAAATGCGTTCCACAATTTGTTGGAAAAATTTCGCCCCAGTTCAAAATCTTTAGTGGATAAATTGATGTCCTGCCCTTCTGACGATAGCAATAGCAGTGAGAATCGCACGGCATCCGCGCTGTACTGCTGCACCATCTCCAACGGGTCGATGCCGTTGCCCAGCGACTTGCTCATTTTGCGGCCCTGGGTGTCGCGGATGATGCCGTTGAAATAGACGTCGTGAAACGGGATCTCGCCCATAAATTCGATGCCCATCATCACCATGCGCGCCACCCAGAAAAAAATAATGTCGGGGCCGGTGATAAGTGTGTCAGTGGGATAGAAATATTTCAACTCTTTCGTCTGCTCTGGCCAACCCAAAGTGGCAAACGGCCAGAGCTGTGAGGAAAACCAGGTATCGAGTACGTCCGGATCCTGACGCAGTTTTGTACCCTGGCATTTCGGGCATTGGGTCGGGGGATCAATCGAGGCAATCACCTCCGAACAAACCTCGCAATAATAAACGGGGATGCGATGCCCCCACCAGAGCTGCCGGCTGATGCACCAGTCGTGAATGTTATCCAGCCAGTTGAAGAACACCTTCGTCCAGCGCGCCGGGTGCAATTTGATCTTGCCGTCCTTCACTGCCTTCAGTGCCGGCTCCGCCAGCGGCTTCATTTTCACAAACCACTGCTCGGAAAGAAATGGCTCCACCGTGGTGCCACAGCGGTAGCACTGTCCAACGGAATGTTTGTGGTCTTCGACTTTTTCGAGGAAGCCGCCGTTCTTCAAATCTTGCAAGAGATGCTTGCGGGCTTTGAGGCGATCCATGCCGGCGTACTTGCCGGTGTTTTCGTTCATGGTGGCGTCTTCATTCATCACAATCAGCGGCGTTAGATTGTGGCGCTGGCCAATGAGAAAATCATTCGGGTCGTGGGCGGGCGTCACTTTCACCGCGCCGGTGCCAAACTCTTTGTCCACCATTTCATCAGCAATGATGGGCAATTCACGTCCCACCACTGGCAAGGTGGCGGTTTTGCCAATGAGGTCTTTGTAGCGTTTGTCTTTGGGATGAACTGCAATCGCCACGTCGCCCAACATGGTTTCGGGTCGAGTGGTGGCGACGGTGATGAAACGGGTGGTACCAGACACTGGGTATTTCACATACCAAAGGTTGCCGTCTTTGTCCTGATGATCCACCTCTTCATCGGACAACGCAGTCTGGCAGCGCGGGCACCAGTTGATGATATACTTGCCGCGATAGATCAAACCTTTATTATATAAGCGCACGAAAACTTCGAGCACGGCGCGCGACAACCCTTCATCCATCGTAAAGCGCTCGCGTTCCCAATCGCAAGAGAAGCCCATCTTCTTCAACTGCTCGATGATTTTGCCGCCGCGCAATTCTTTCCACAACCACACCATCTCCACAAATTTCTCGCGGCCAAGATCGTGGCGGGATTTCTTCTCTTCCTTCATCAAGTAGCGTTCCACCACGTTTTGGGTAGCGATGCCGGCGTGATCCGTGCCGGGAAACCACAGCGCCTCGCGTTCATTCATGCGATAAAAACGGATGAGGATGTCCTGAAACAGATTATTGTAGGCATGCCCCATGTGCAGAACGTCGGTCACATTGGGCGGCGGAATGACGATGGTGTAGGGCTGTTTTTCGGGATTGACTTCGGCGTGGAAGTACCGTTTTTCCAACCAGTAACCATAAAGTCGATCTTCGACATTTTTCGGGTCGTACGTTTTAGCGATCTCGTCGTGCATATAAGTTCCAAATCCTAAATTTTGGGTGGAAATATACAAAGAAAGGGGTCGAATGTCAATGATTAACAATCGGATGATCGGTGATCGAAGATATCGGATTCGAAGCGCAAAACCTTGACTCTTATGGCCGAATTTTGAGGAGTCAAAAACTTCTGTCAAAGACATAGCTGCCGTCGTCTCGCTTCTTCAAAAACATGAGCTGCATCCGCTCTTTTGGCGTGCGAAGCAGGGCGGCGATAATCAAATCCAGATCGTGCGGATCGATCTCCGGAAATTGTGGCGCCAACCGCTTGTGCCAGCGCTCAATCTGCCGCGCTCGTTTTTCAGCATCCGTCAGTTTCCTTCGCGGTTTGCGGACCTTAGTTTTGGCTTTTGCACTTTTCATTTTGCAATTTGCATTTCAGTTTTATGGTTCCATCCATTTTCCGTGAGTTTTAATCAACTCGATCAATCGCGCATCGGCTTCATCTTCCGGAATATTTCGCACGACACACTCTTTGCCAACGAACAGATTTACTTTTTTCGGACCCGCGCCAACGTAGCCAAAATCCGCGTCAGCCATTTCGCCGGGCCCGTTGA
>Ga0247727_10008842_pt1 | contig 18526 bp, 29 predicted proteins | sample WisWelCaveWW1625_FD_202498 | JGI IMG/M metagenome (GOLD analysis project Ga0247727, IMG submission 202498) | Biofilm microbial communities from Wishing Well Cave, Virginia, United States - WW16-25 | ecosystem: Environmental > Aquatic > Deep subsurface > Groundwater > Cave microbial mat | place... | reverse complement strand
TCTGTAATACCTTCAAGAAGCTCCACCTTTTGCAGATCGTCGTGGCCGGTGGCGAACCTACTCTCAGGCCTGACATACTGCAGGTCTTCAACGAAGAGCTCCCGAATAAGTTCTGCGTTGTAAGTAATGGAACCTCACCTTTGCCATACTTCAAGGAACAGATAGCGTACTGGATATCAATTGACGGCCCTGAAAATGTTCATAATTTCATACGAGGCCAGACTTACACGAACATAAAGCAGAACGTAGAACGTTTCACGGAGCAATACGGGCAGAAGAAAGTGTGGATCGCTACAACGATAAACTCCCTCAACTACAAATACGTAGAAGATATGGTAAAAGAATGGAATGATATTGCCTATGAAATAGCGTTTCAGTTTCATACGCCATTCAGCATGAACGATCCTTTATGGCTTCCTTATGGCGAGGAAAGGAATCATGCCATTGACAAGATCATACAGATGAAAAAAGAGTATGATGGTTTTATTTCTAATTCACCTAAGCAGCTGAATATGATGAGGGGACCTTGGGGAGGTGTTGGTACCACGCCAGTAAGATGCCCAACATGGGTCATACTTGCTTTAGATCATTTAGGACGTGTGAAGAAACCGTGCTGTATAGGAAGTAGTAAAGAGGATCCTGTTAAGCCTATATGTGAAAGATGCGGACTTGCACCATATTCGTCCATACTCTCTATGCTAGGGATGTCATAAGAAGAAAATAATCATTATTTAGCAACGGGCCTAGTTCAGATCCTTGGGAGGGAAATTGGTTCAGTCTTTCTGCCTTTCTTCACTTGATCTATTTCATACCTTGTGATCTCGTTCTTCAGTGCCATCTTCATAACTTTAAACTCGCGTTTCAGTGCTGCAACCTCTTCTTTTAGCGCAGTCAATTCCTGCTCTAAACTTTCTTTTTCACTTGTTAGCATTATCTTCATAGTAATTTGTGATCAATATAAGATATTGTCAGTTTGAAATATTTACAAAACAATCGTCCATATGAGGTCAAATTTTCAGTTAGTAAAGGATAAGACAGACTGCGTCTTAAATCGCTTCTTCGCTTATGAGAACATATGCAAGAGAACCTTCTTGCTGTAGTAATCATAGCTGTCGCTATGGTAATTGTGGGGATAAGGCTGAAGCAAGGCAAGTCTCTGAGGTAGCTGATCAAATGCCGAGATTTATTCTGGAGATTAGAGTCTTGCCAATAGTTGAGGTGTACATTTCTCTTTGACCATAAGTAAGAAATTTAAGGTGCCCTACTCAGCTTCGACTGGGGCAACATGATACTTAGAGTTGGAATTATAGTTGGATTGTTGTTTCTCGTCACATCTTCGATTATACAGAATACTATAAACTTGGCATATGGTGAATCTACTCAAGGATCAAAAGATCTCGTTCCTGCTAAACTAAGCATTAGGTTTCAACTCAAAATAGATCAAACTGCCTTCATAGAATCCGAGAATATCAGAGTAACATTCTTGAATGTAACCGAAGACTCTAGATGTCCGGCTGACGTCGTTTGCGTATGGGAGGGACAGGTGACAGTTTTGCTTAATGTAATGCATAACGAAGAAGATCTGGGTGATTTCGATCTAACGATTAGAGGAGGGAATGAAGGCAAGGCCATTAAGACCTTTGATGGTTATCCTATACAATTAATGAAAGTTGATCCTTATCCATTTGCTAGCCAGCCGAGGGAATTGACAGATTATGTTGCCACTCTGCTAGTTTCTGAGCTTGAGCTTGAACAGAACGTATCTGTTGCCATGAAGATTACTAAGAAAATTACTCTGCTTGCTATAAAGAATGCTGGCGATATAACAGTTCATAGTGTAAAAATTAAAGCGGATAATGGAAATCTGAATTTTGTAAAAGCGCGGGGATGGAGTGGAGAGCAGATAGATGCAAGCACAGTGATGATAAAGACTGATGATAGACCTGTAACCAAAGGGCAAATCATGGTAGTCTTGCTTTTGTTTGACGACAGACAGTCGGGATTGGAATGGACGGCATTTGATGCCAATGCTAGTGTTGTTTCTTCTGGGGCTTTGATTCCATAGTATCTATAAACTATTTCATGAAAATGAACAACAACGTTAGCGGTATTGTTACTATTACTGCTATTATCATTATCCCCGGAAGTGCTTGCGGGTTTACGTTAAAGCCCCATGCAGGCAGGAATGGTATAGGAAACATTACAAACATCCAGATCGCGGCAAGCCCGGCCAGTCTTTTCCACTTTTTTCTCACATCAAACTGCATATGCTTGCTCTCCTCGTAACTACATTTATTCTTATGCGCGTAGGAAACGTGCGCTGTTCTCTAATGATATGAGCTATCTTTGCATAATTGGTCCAATCGGAACAAAGATACCAATTATCGCAGCTCTTGCAGATTGCCCAACGTTAACTTTGCTTTTCGACGCTCTTGCCCGATTAGCAGTATGAAAGTAAATATCATCGCCAGCAAAGTCCAGTCTGCTAGAACGTCGAAACCGTTCCAGAAACGCCAGCTTAGAAACACCATAAGCCAAGAAAATAGAACGCCAGTAACCCACAAAACAGTAAGCTTTCTCATTTGTTGTGACCTTTTCCTTTAACTATTGTCTTCTTTAATCGTTCGAGGTCCCTGTCACCTAGCCGCATGAACTCACCCATTAACCCCTTGAGGGCTTGCAGCTTGGCTTCCGTAAGTTCCATACCTAGTATCTTACTTGCTTCTGCTAAAACGTCAGCTTTATCGGCTTTGCTCTCATACAAACTTAGATGTTTCGCGATTTTCATATACCAAGCAGCCTTTTCGTCCGAGCGCAATACCAAGTACTGGCTCAAGTATTTTTTTCTCCCTAGCATTCCGTGCGCTATGTAGTCAGGTACGCCTGCGCTGATCGCTTTGGTGAACCAACGTTTGCGAAATACATGTAGGTGAAATCTGAAGTATCTATGACCTTCGATTTTTTGCCCAAGTGACGCTCTCTTCAATGCTATTCTGTACTGACTTCGTATATAGTCTACACTTCTGCTGTTGTAATGTTTGGTGAACACATGGTCTTCAGAATTTAATTTCTCCTTTTCTATAAGCTGCTTCAATAGCAACGAAGTTTCGTCGGCTATGAAGGTCTCAATAGGCTGTGAAGTTTTCATGCGTATCGTCTCTATTCTGACCGGCTTCTCTGAAAAACGAAAGTCCTTAACTCGTAGCTTCGCAACGTCAGCTACAGATAATCCACTATCGCACAAAACGAGAAGGAATGCTCTCATTCTAGGCGAGCAAAAGCTCATGATTAATCGAATCTCCGAATTTGTCGGTATTTCGTCTCGAATAATCTGTACTTTTGGCAGAGTTACGTTATCTGCAAAGTCATCGCCGTTGACCTTAATTTTCATGAATCGCAAAAGTCTCTTAACTCCGGTCATTCTGTTTGTTATGCTACCCGCAGACAGACCTTTGCCGAAAAGCCAGCTGGCAAAGTCGTCTAGCAACTCTATTGCTTCGTCGCCGCTTATCAGCCGACCGTTTGGCTTCAAAACGTCGCATAGCCCTTTACTGGTCTTTTCGTTCAAGAACTGTCTAAAGGAGTCTATGTGGAACCCATAAAGGTTAGCTGTGGATGTTTTACTTCCCAACATGTACACTTTGGCAAAAAAAGTTTCCCAATCTATACAAGTTTCTGCTTTCATTAGAGCCTCTAGCGTTTTATGGTTTTTTTCTTTCTTGAGTTTAGCCAGCAAATCATTATTGTGCGCTAATTGCATTTCAATCCCTTCTCCTTCGCAAACTTGCCCATGAACTCGTTGCATGAATCACAAAGCGACTCGTCTTGTACTGGTTCAAACTTCCTGTTCGCAGAGTCGAACGTTTGCCCACAACGAAAGCAGATTTTTCTCATTCCCATACTCTCCTTAATTCTTCTTTCAATGCCTTTTTCATTTCAGTTAAAGTCGATTTCCCTACTTCTAATCCGTAAACGTCTTTGAGAGCTTCGCATGTCATAGATATTACTAAGCTGTTGTTTCTGCGGAGTTCTACTGTGTTTTTTGCTCTGTCGTGTATTACAAATTCCATTTTAGTTCTCTCCTATGTAATACCAAATGCCGTTTGGATATTCGATATTCTTTACCCATTTTCTTGCGTTAAGCCTTTTTGCAAATTCTACCAAATTAAAGGCTGGTTTTGCCGTTACTTCTTTAACGTTTTTCGGAACGTTTTGCTTACTTTTCATTTTCACAATCTACCCCTACGTAGCAGTGAAAATGTTCCTACTTTTTTGGTTCTATTCATTTTTGAATCGCGCCACCGACGCAAACAGCGCTATTAATAGATGCGGTTCGCAGTGTAGTCGTTTGTAAACGTCTCTATCGATATTCATATTCGGGAATTAGTTTAGGCAAAGATCGAACTGTGGACTTTATTCTTATTTGTATGCGTCATAAACGCGCTTTTGGTCTAGGAGCTCGACCAGCTTTGCTTTAGTAATCTCAGGTAGTTTGGTATTACAAGAAATCGCGAGCCGCAAAGTCTCAGCGTCCAAATTGCCGATTTGCTCTACAATGCTCTTAGAATGTTCTATAGCGACTTGCTTAACGAATGCAAGCATAGCTTCGTCTCTCAGCGTTCTTTTGAAAGCTCTTTCATTTCCGGCTAATAATTTGATTAACCAAAGTCTAATTTTTAACATTCAAATCAAGTACTCAAATTCATGCTTGCCAGTAATGTCCATTTCCTCAGGACCGACAAAAAGCCATTCAGGTAGTTGCACAGTCAGGTCAATAGTGCTCTCTTTGCCGGGCTCTAGGTTCAGAATCCTCGGCAATTGCTCAACTATCTCGCACTTTGCGCCTTTCAGTTCTACCGACTTGAATCGCAATCTGCGAATTTGCTTCTCACCATTGTTTTTTACGTCCATAATCAAGCGTACACGTTGATTTCCAAGTTGAACAAAGTCCGCAGATTCGTGAAACACTAAATCATCTTTTCGCCCGAGGGTCAGCGACTTTGATACTGAATTGTGGCTTTCGGCACTTTGCGCCATCAAGTCCCACGGGTCCTGCTTTGCTTTGTTTGAATTCATTCTTTACCTTTCGCCTCTTTTCACTTTAATTTCCTTAGCACGATACTCAAGTTTGGAACTTTTAAGAACTGCAATCTTACTCTCTATGTTTAATTTCGATTCGATTTTCATAATTTCACCAGAAAAAAAAGGAAAGGAGAGGCTCGAGGCGATGCAAGTTTACCATGTTGTTGCCCCGAGCCAAGGTATGGCTACCTAAGTGCAAGTGAGTCTCACGACTTGCACCTAATTTGTTGCTGAGACTGACTAGCGAAAGATTAAGAAGTGGCATAACGCGAAAATTCTCGCTTTTGTTTTTCTTCTCTTAACTTTGGTTCAATTTCCTTCTCGTGAAATTCGGCTATTTCTTGCAAATTGGTATCGCGGACTTTCAATTCAACTAATTTGTCGTGCTCCTCTTTCGATAACTCAGCAAGATCGACTTTACCTTCACCGGCGATTTTCCGCAATAACCGATTTTGCTCTCTCAAAAGTTCGGCGATCCGTGAATTCTCAAGTTCTGGTTTCAACGTTTCTCCTGCCTCCGCAACGGCAACGGTTCATTATGCGAAACAGCATCCCACACTTCGCGATCTTCTATGTCGATTCCTTGAGAAGCGTAGACTTCGTTTACTATCTCGCTCAAAGGCGTCGCGCGTATTTTAATTTCTGCGAATTGTTTTTTTTCGTCGTCGGTTAAGCGAATTGCAGATTCCATAATTCCTTGTCCCACGCGACTTCGCCGCAGAAGCGCTTCCTTCTGCTCTTGTAGGCTCAACCTCTCCCGAATTTCTTCATCAATCGCTCTTTCTAGAACTGTATTTTTTCGCTTTAGATTTTCGATTTCCGACATTTTACTGCGCCTTCCGTAAAGTTAGCACAATTTGATTGCCCTCAGTGAACAATTTCTGCGGCAATTTCAGTGCTAGAAATCCGAAATCTAAGGTTCCCTCTGCAAAGTCGAACCCGCCTGCTCTTGTTTTGAAGACCTTGCATTCTTCGCCGTTAATCGTAACGGCCTCGATTAGATATTTTTCCATTGTATTTTATCACTCCTACTTTCCTTCTATTAATAGCGCAATAAAAATAAATCTCGTTTACTTTGCCCGACTGCAAGCTATGTGAAGAGCTATAACAGAGAGCAGTCGCAGTCTTTCGACCACGACTTGTTCTCCATTATCTGCTAATCCGTGCTCCTATTGTAACACAGATAGCACGTATGACGCCTTCATGCTAAAGGCTTGTATCAATAAGCAAAAGTTCTAAATAAGCTACTTTCGACAGCATAGATCGTCGATGCAAGCGAAGCTAAGCTAAGCGACGCGCTGTGACAGCCAAACATAGCCCATACACGAATTTTCGTATGTGTCGCCGACTATTCAAGCTCTTCCCGCAAAGCTAAGGCAAAAACCAGCCAGTCAACCAAAGAAAGCTCCCCATGATTTCGTGTGTCTGTCTGACAACCAAATTTATTTACTTTCATCCAACTGTTGCTGGTACATCGACCAACGTTTAGCCAACGTTTGTTTCTTAATTTTTTTTCTTTTTGCCCACGTTCCTCGGGTCGATGTTACGTTTAGCTTTACGTTTAGCTTTTCGCCCGCGCTTAGCCTCGCGCGCTCTATTTTTCTTCCTATCTTTGACTAATGCTTCCGAGCCGAACACAGCACCAAGCCCCTCAGGTAAAGCGTCGTCTTTTGCTTCAACGTCATACCATATCCTTCCTTTCCGATTACCCAAGCCAATTGTTCCGATAATGTTTTCAAGGTGCCCTTTCCCCGCGATTAACTGGTAAATGATCCTGCCATCTTTTACCGAACGTTTTAGCACCTGCTTCTTTTCCAAGCCGTTTACTTCGCGTGGCAGCTCCGCGTCGCTGTACGTATTCTCGGGCAGAATCGCTTTAATGTCTTCTATCAGAAACCCTTCTACCTCAACGCCATTAACCATTGTTCTGGCATTCCTTAATCGTTCCAGTATCATTAGCAAAGGAATCGTTTTTTTATTCATCGTCCGAATTCCCCTTTCTCATACATCCACCTTTCATGCTTCGTGCTTCGTTGCCATTTTTGTTTTTCACCCAATTTGGCGTCAATTAAGCGAATAGCTTTCTTACGAATCTCGTCAACTTTCTCAGGCGAAATTTTTACTGTAAAAATATCGTCTGTGCTTCCCTTCCCGGCTATACAATTTCTTTCCAAGATTCCGGCATTCACTAAGCGGTTTATTTTTCTTCTTATCGCCCACCAGCTCCGCCCCGGTAGTAGCAGAGAAACATTTTTCTGGCTAAATCCGTTGACGTCGCCGTTTTGAGTCTTTGTTTGTATGTGCCTTAATTTTTCCAACTTTTCTAGCAGCTCAATTGTTTTGTCCTTCAGCAAAGTGCGATAAACTAACGCCTGCGTATCTTCATTGGACATTTTTTATTCTCCTATATTACTTGCAATATAGCCCGTCGCCGCTATTATTCTTATTTCGTCGACTCCAGCCGGGCGAACTGCTTCAACTTGATCCAGGAGCTATAGCATTGCTGGAAGATATCGAAGAGACGGCGACGCACACGAATTTTCATATTTGGCTCCTTTTTCCTCTTCACTTAACTCAGTCGTGGGTCCGGTCGACGATACGTTTAGCTCATAACCAATAAACAATAGTTCTCGGGGCGATCGAGCTTAAATTTATCAAAGTCAACAATAGCTCTCGGTCGAATTACTGTCGTCGTTCGTTCCCGAACATGAATTGCTTCCATAAAATGATACTAGGACGATGGTCCGTATCTCTTTCGAAATAGACCGGGGGGTCTTAGTTTGCACATTGTAACAAAAGTGCGGTCGAGTTTCCTATTCAAATTCTCGTATTTGGCCAAGTTAGAAGCTACAAAGAAACATGTTAGTATAAACTAAGCTAGGACTCACTCCGCTTTTGCTCCGTTCGCCCTGCTTTCTATCTGTGGTAGAAAAGCGGGTGTTTTCGCCAGAAAAGAGAGTGCTGTTGACTATGACTATGATATTTTCAGGGTTTCTCTACATGCTTGGCATTCTCGAATGTGACTTTGTGCTTCTTCACATTCCAACTCTTTGATAGTTTTTGCGGTCATCGTGTCCGCAATTCTTATCCTTACCATACTTGCATGCTTGGCATCATCAGGTAATCCTCTGCGAAATGTTCGTTCGCTAATTATGCCCGTTTCTACCAAGTCTTTATGCAGCTTTGCTCTTGCGTCACTTATCGAAAAGCTAGCATTAATGAGTGCTTTATACAAGTTCGGAATGTATTCTTTCCAAGTAACTTTATGTTTTTGATAGACCTCTCTCAATAAGCTTTCATACTCATTAAGGTTCTCTTTCCTATTGCCGTAGTTTCTTATTACAATATGCTCCACATCGTTAGAAGCAACTATTTTCTCGATATTGTATCCCTTGTACATTTGTTTTATGGGTTCACAATAATTGTATGTTAAGAGAACCATTCCCTTAATTTCTCCTACAACCATCCTTAGCCTATTGTGGTCTTCGGTAAAGTCACACTTGTAATAATGCAGGTTGTAATAAGGTGGATCAATAAGAAAGAACGTCCTTTCACTATCGTATCTCTTTATGCACTCCTCAAAGTCAAGGTTCTCTATGATTACATGTTTCTTTATTTTCTCAGAAAGCTCCTTAATCTCTTCTGCCTTGTACCAACTGTTGGGTTTACCTTTAAACACGCTACCTTTGCCATCCCACGAATTATTTTGTACATACAAGAACCTAACAGCGCGTTTTAAGTAGTTCTTGCTCCATTCTGGTGGGTTATCCGTAGGGTCAGCGAAAAATTGTTCCCATTCTTCGAACGATGCTCTAGAGCAAAACAGTTTTTGTGCTTCTCTATCAAATTCTTCCCAATGCTCTGCTACTACCTTAAGCAGATTGGACAGCTCACCATATTTATCATTGTAAACGATTTTCTTGCTTGCTTCAATAAGGGCATCGAGCAATTCAAGTAGCATAGTTGCGCTTCCACCAAATGGTTCCAAGTAGGTCTCGAATGTGTTGAATGCAGGCATAGAACGCCTGAGCTCTTCTTTAACATAATAATGCCCTCCGAAATAATTGAGGAACTTCTGACTTTGCATAAACTGCTATTCTTGGAACTAATATTTACGACGATTTTTAAAATTGTTCATATGACTGTTTATGTTTTGCCTTAATTTGGAGCTGCTCTACATATTTTTCTGCTTGGTAAAGTGTTCCTATTATTCTCTCACCTTCCGAATCCAACAACCAAACTTTTCCGCCATCATCGAATAGCAGCGTGCCTGCAGACACTTTTCCCAAACGGTTCTTAAGCTTTTCAAGTCTATTTTTTTGCCTTAGGGTAGGCACATAAGATGGAGCCAGCATATCGCCAACAAATTCCTGACCAGTATCAGTAAGCTCGTAAATCCTCTCACGCATATCCATGTAACCTCTAACGACCCCGCGCTTCTCAGCACGTTTCAAGTATCTGCTAAATAATGGTTCATGTAATTTGCCGTCTTTGCTACAAGATTCTAATAATTCTCCCCTGTTTTGTTTCCCGGTTCTAAGAGCATCTAACAATGTCTTCATGTAATCATCCCATTCGATAAGAAAAGTTTTACCATTTTTATCATACCATTCTACAAATACCTGTCTTGATTTCTTCACAGTCCTGTATTTTCCATGACCAAAGAAACCAAAGAGATTCGGGTCTTTACTTGCATCTGCTCTAAATTCTGTAGGCATATAGTTACTTCTAACTACACACATGAATAAATTCATTGCAAGGATAAAGAAGGCCGCTTACTTTGTTTGTGAATGTGGTTCAGGTGCAGCGCTGGGAAGAATCCTCTTTTTCTTGCACCATTTTAGAAGATTCTTCAAATCATCAGCATATCGTTCAAATTCCTTCTTTTGAAGAATACCCAATGATGCAGCAAAGCTTGAATCAAAATATCTCGCTATATTATTTGGGATAACTCTCTTAAGGGCAAGATAAGCAATACGTTCATGAATGTTGAGATATTTTGCTCCGAAAGAAGGATAGTCAGTATTTCGTTGTTGTGAGTTCTCTAGAAGGGTGATTTCATTATCAAATTCCTTCAGTATTTGCAAATATCGGCTTTTACTATTCTGACGATATGAAAGCCCTGTAAAAATTAAACCACCTGCCGCAGCAAAGGCGCCTATTGCGGCTATGACAGTAGGCAGGTTCATACTAATGAACTCTATCGCAGCCTCTACTGACATTTCTTATCTCTATATTCTTCCAGTTCCATTACACGTGGGACAGCTGTTATAAGGAGCAGGAGCTGGCAACACTATGCGCTTCTCACTTAGGACAAGCGCCCCTACGGGATGCCCACCGCTTAATGCGTCTAGGATAGCAGCGAGATGTGGATCATCAACTATCAATCGGCTATTAGATGATTCTTGTCTCATTCGCCCAGCACTTTTCTCACTAGCCATCCAATTATCAGTGAATTGGCGTCCACCTTGATAAAATTCAATTGTCCAAGTAACCATAATTTAGGTCATGTGTTGTATGCTTTTAAATTTTCTTCCTACGGGAATCCATTTGAACACAAAATCACCATTTGCACACATTGAAAAACTGCAAAAATTTATGTTTAATAACCTGCTATTGCATTCCTTTCGCTAATGACCAATGGTTCAGAAGGTAGAAATATGATCGCTGGCATAATTTTGATAATAAGTGGTCTGTTTTCGATATATGCATGGCAGTCATATCCTGAATGGATTTTGCTTACTATAGGAATCGTTTTGTTAGTAGTAGGCATCATATGGATCGCTAAGGTAATTCATTCCTGACTCTAACTCATGTTTATGTCTACGCTTCCTTTCTTGCAATAGCGTATCTTGTAAGAGAAATTGCTTCAATCTATTTTGAACTTAGGGAAGTCAAATCTCAAGGACAAAACCAGTAACAGAATTTTGTCTTTTTTGAATATATCAGACTTACACCGGTTTTGAAGAGACCTCTTCTATATTGGCAGACGGTGCTTCTTGTTTTATTAGACCGATAGCATCAGTATTCGCAGTAATAGCGGTTGAGGAAGCATCTGCAAGGTCGATAAGCAGACCCAGAGCAATTGGCAGCAGCTACAGTCTAGCTGGACTGGAACCCAATCAATGGTGGCCCCTGTACGATACTACAAACTTTGGCGAGATTACAAAAATTCGTATAGCTCTTACCGATTCAACGGCAACGTGTGCAGCACCACCTACTGGTACAGCTCCAACTAACGTACAGATTCGTGTTGGCCAAGCAGGAGTAGGAGTTGACATCTGGTCTTACGTTAATGTAGCTACAGCTGCAACGAACACGGGTGTAGGCTCAGCTGACCAATGCGTATTCCGTATGACCATTAAACCTGGACAGAACGGACTTCCTTCCACCTTGACTGATATTGTAGCTGCCAATGTAGGCGGTGCAACCTTGGATGGAACACAAAATGTAAGTGTGCTATTAAAAGTGGTAAAAGAAGTAAACACAAGTGCTAGTGCGTTACAAGAAGAAGAACCTTAGCTGTGAACAAAATCAAACACCTTCTTTTATTTTTTTAAATGGAGCTACAGTAGAATCCCACATATTCAACACTGTTCCAACATAAGCATCAAAACTTAGCCCGTAACAGCAAAAGAGCGGTCTATTTATACGCTCATTTATTCTATTGCACTATTTCTTACCCATAAAGTACCTCGTTGGTTCAGGCCATAAAAAACCCATATCTCTACACCATAATCCTCTCTATACCTTGATTAGATTGTTCCGATAAAATTTTGTTAAGTTCCCGAGTGCTAAAAATAAGCATAACACATAAAAGAAACGATCTTCGATCTGCTTTATGCGTATGCAGATCGTATGGGGCATAGTCCTTTCAGCCGTACTAGTATTTGGTATGGCAGCGGGCGCGTTGGCCCAAGAATTAAAGTTTTCTGCCAGGGTCTTGGCAAAGGGCTCAAAATCAACCGTTTTGATATTAGTTAAAAACTCTGCTTTGAGCACTGCGTCGGTTTATGAATTCGAGCTCAAATTTACCCAAGGACAACCCATATCAGCAATAGCAAGAGGAGGATGGGAGAATGATAGGGATGGAAATACTATAACATTCACAACCGCGCGAAGTCCGATCAAACCTGGAGGTACTGTAATATTTCTGGTCAGAGTTTCTGATCCAGCAAGTTCTGCATTTGAATGGACTGTGAGCGACAGCAGCGGTAACAAGTTGGATGATGGTAATGTTCCAAAGATCAGAGTGAGGGAAAGCACGCCTGCTCCAATACAACCGCCAGTAACGAAACCAGAAGTTGCTGTAAATCAGGCGAGGGTGAATCAGGGAGGGCAGATTATAGTGACAGGAAAGGGATTCAGTCAAGTTACTAGCGTACAGATATTTTTGGATCAGCAGCAATTGACAACATCAAACACTAACGCTGCTGGTGAGTTCAACACCGTTGTTATTATTCCGAGCAGTGCCGGACCGGGAGCGCATATGATCGTCGCAACAGATGCCCTTGGAAAATCTTCGCTTATTCAGATCTTGGTCGAGGGTCTTCCTGGACAACCCACTGTCCCACCGGGTCAGCTCATACTTACAGTTAATGTTGATAAGACTGAATATCAGCCGGGCGATGCTGTAAGGATAAGTGGGACTGCAATACTTGAAAGTCCGGTTTCGTTGAAAATAACTGATCCAAAGGGAGGTATAATCTGCGGCGCGAATCCTCAGGTTAGCAATGCAAGCATGACATGGAGTGCGCAATGCTTCCTTCCACCAAATGCTTATGGAGGAGTGTACATTGTTTCTGCACAACAGATTGTGCATAAGACAGCCACGAGATTCACGGTTGTAGGTGCAACTGGAGGAACTGGTGGTACTGGAGGAACAGGCGAAGGAGCCGAGGATCCCGGTAACCTGAAGCTTTCAACCGATAAACCTAGTTACAGATCGGGCGAGACTGTCAAGATAACCCTGTCTGGTGCAAGGGCAAAGTCGATAGTACAAATAATAATTGTTGGGGCGAGTGGTCCCCCTCTGGATGCAAAGCAGGTAACAACAGATGCAAATGGAGTGTTAATTTACGACTTTCCGCTTGTTGCTGCGCAGCAAGGAACGTACAAGATATCAGGAAAGCAGGATAAATTCGTCGTAAGAGCTACGTTTGAGGTCACTGCCTAAAGGGATATGGTATAGATGGGGCAAGAAGAGCAGGCTAGGAGACAGGCAGAGGTAAAAGGCGCACTCATAGAGTTCCGCGAGCGGTTTAACAAGGAATCTGACAATATTACAACAGGATACAAGTGGCGCGAGTCCGTTGAACCTCTGCAATCCATACTAAGAAAGTATAAGGATGCTCTACCTGCAGAAACTTGGCAGCGGCTGCAAGATGCCTGCAAGCTTAACGATGAAACTCCCGGAGGAATAAAGGCGGCCTCCGACATTTTGAATGTTGAGATAGAGAAGGCTATCAAGGTCTTGCCAGCTAAAACCAAGGCTAAGAGAAGCTCAAAATCTGCTGCGGTTGGCGGGATAATAGCTGCGATAGTAATTGTAGGCATATTTGCTTACATTAATCTGGCAGCATTTCCTGTTGCTATAAGAAACGAAGGCTGCGTTCCTATCGTTATCCCTGTTACAGCTCCTGCATGGGCAATTATTTTTGGACTTGATCTACCTAAGCAGCCAATTCATTCAGGGCAGAGCGCAATGGCCAAATTCCCTCCATCTACTGTGTTAATAGACGCTACAAGCAAGGAGACGATCAAGATGAGCATGATTGGTGTGGATGTGTATTTTGAAAGACCCAGCAATGTTGATAGCGTAAAGATTGATGGTCAGGAAGTGCTGGATCAAAGCAAGACCTTTGATCTTAGAGAATCTGTTATCCCTGAAGAGCAGAAGTCGCATGAACTTGTTATAGCCTGTAGCCAAGCATAAATGAATTCTTGAAGAACGGTAACGAAAGAACGATTCTACAGTCTTTCTCTCCTGCTTGAAATAACCTAAGGGGGGGCTATTTAAAGAAAGTATAATAACATCGGATCTGTAAAGTTGCAGTTGTGTTTTTGGAAAATCTTCATGTGAAGATAATTTCCGATTAGGATATTCAGTATTATCAAGCTTTTCTACTATAAGATTTAGGATATGTATTTGAACTGGATGGGGTTTGCTTATAAAGAGTCGAATGAAATGTGATGGTCCTAATTTTCTGTCTTATTACCTTTTTCCCGCTAACAAAGGACAAGACGTTACAAGTGATGTGAACATCTTTACTGTTCTTCCATACACTCGGGCAATTTTCCATGCTTCTGGCGATACTCGTTAAGAAGTTTTTCTTTCATTTCGCTATGATTATTTGTAGTCATGTAATGAAACCTCTTGGCCTTGCTGATGCATGGATGCGAGAGTGATTCAAGCAAGCTTTGTCTTAGATTTGTACTACATCCTATGTAGATGATCTTCATGGCTGCGTGCATAGCGTAAACTCCTGGCAGTTCAGGAACAGCTTCAATTTTAGTTCGATCGAAATCAATCCATTCTGACCAAGCTGCTTCGCTCATATGTTCTATCGCTTATTTTTCCTATTCATAAGGATTTTTTTGCTTACAAACCAATCAAATCTGAGGGCGCCTCAAGCTTTATGTCGAAAATTGATGTAAAGCAAGTACAATGAGAATCATAATTGCTATGCCCGGCATGGGCACAGCCATGAATGAGGCAGAAGTTGACAGATTCCTTGAAAGCAAGTTAAACGTCCAGCTAGCTACTATTGATGAAACGGGCGATCCCAACATTCAGCCGCTTTGGTTCTACTATGACAAGGGTAGCGAAAAGCTCTACATCATGACTCGCAAGATGTCCAAGAAAGTTCAGAATATTCGCAAGAAACCTAGCATTTACTTTTCTATTGACGACGAGAACTTTCCCTACAAGGGTGTCAAAGGCAAGGGGACGGTAAACATATCGGAAGAACCGAAGAAAATAATGCCAATCGTCGAGAAGATAAATTTGAAGTATCTAGGTACACTAGAACATCCATTGGCCAAATTTATTATAGAGAACACAAGGAATGGCAACGAAATTCTGCTCGAAATAAGCCCAAAGTTCTTTTCTACCTGGGATTTCAGCAAGATGTAGAGGAAGCAAAACTAGGTTAAGTTGGTATTTGGTGGGATTTTTGTATTTAAGGATGATCGAAGCGTTGCGTTCTAGGCTAGATTGTAAAAACCATAATAGAATATATCGCCATTATCGGTACAAGAAGGACAACTATGAGCATCCTGTATACTGCGACCCGTTATGGAGTTATGCTCCTCGTACTGATGGTCCCAACTGTACTTCTATACACTTTCTTTATTCGTACATACGATACAAGCAGAGAAATCTATAACATCTTGGGTGTATTCAATACGCATCTTTTTTGGAGTTTCCCTATACTGGCTACGATTGTTTTCTGTTATCTATCTCGATTGAGAGACCAAAATGTGTTCTCTAAAGCTGGTAGACTTTGTATTGCCGATTTTGTTATAATGTATGCAATAGTTTTTGCCTATGCCGCAATTTCTATGAATGAATACAGGCTATCACATAACATCTTTGAAGGAGAAATTGCTGTGTTTCATGTTCTGATGTTTGTTATAGGAGTATTTCTGTGCTGGAGAGTTGGCAAGAAGGTAATTCCCAAACTTTTCGGGCATGATAGTATCAATATCCAAAGATAACATTCACGATTCATTCCTTGCTCTTAGCTTCTGCATCTGCTTCCTTTATTTCATGGTAACACTTATTGCAGTACCACTTGTTGTTGTATGGTTTCAAATCTAGATAGTCGAAGAGTCTATTACACTTGGAGCAGTAGTCGTAGTCATTCATTGTGACCAATTCGCCATGTAAAGCATGCACACATAAACAGTCTGCTATGATATTAACAAAGCTGCACCAATTTTCCGTATTACTTAATACGAAATTACTGTTAGTTGTAAACTGGTGGGGTCGGCCGGATTTGAACCGGCGATTTACGGGTCACTGCAGCTCCAGACTGTACATCATCCTTTTGGTCAGTCTAGCCATAATTCATCATCTTCATCATCTGTCTCGAAAACGGCGCTCATAATTCATAAAAAGAAAAAGGTGGGAGATGCTATCTTGTCTAGTCGATGAATTCAACGCTCATTCAATGAACCCGTACTCTTCCAGCTTTATTTCATTGTCTTGAATCAGTCCTATGCCAGCAGCGTGGTATTTGAAGTCAAGAGCATTAGGTTCGAGTGGTGTGGTCTCCTTTATCTTTAGTACATTTTCAAATGTCCCTGCAGGTGTCACTACTATTTTGTTCATGCTTACTATCTGGCCTCTATCCATTGCAGCACCCGGAGCTGTCTCTTGCTGATATTTTGATCCAAGAAGCACTGTACCAGGCATGATTATCCCTGCTTTTGCGCCGTTCTCTCCGGCAAGCCAAGAACCATTGTGGTTAACTATTTCACCATCAACATAGTTGTCAACCTCTTCTCCATAGTAGAACATGCTGCTTGTCTGCTTGCACATAGCAAAGTAGTTCCTTGATACTTCTACCAATTCACCATCCTCAACATGCCTTTCTACTACGATTCTAGTCTCTACACCGTCGACTACCCTTGTTCTGTCCTGCACCGTTACTGTAAGTCCGATCTCTTCGCCTTGGTCTCCTTCTCCACTGAATACCAGTCGCCAACCAGGTTCCAAGATGAAGAACCTGTTAGAACCAGTGGATGCAAAGTCGCAGTCCTCAGTGAAGAATTCGTCTGTAAATCCATTGTTCTTTTTTGAATTTTCTTCTACTCCAGCTACTAACTGTCCATTCGCAAATACTCCCACAACTGTGGTTGCAAGAACCGCAGCCAGCAAGAATATCTTTGTTCTTGTATTCATGCCCTACTATTATTTGACAAAGTAAATAACAAATGTGATACAATCGACTAATCGCAAGGAGCACATAGAACTGTGAAAAATTAATTGGCTTAGACACTTGTACCAGAATACATTATATCATACAAGCTAACATAGTATTAGAGTAGTGGAAAGCTATACAACAAGTACAGGTATTACTAGCAGTTTCAGCAATTCCTCACACGTTACCTTTACCGCAAGGTCGGTCGATTTTGGCTGCTGAAGACCTAGAGGGAAACACGAAGAGAGTGTTTCTATTTATCCAAGAAAATCCATGTTGTCACCTTCGAAAGATAAAGAATGAGCTGGAAATCTCTATGGGAACGGCGCAGTACCATCTTGACAAACTTGAGAAAGCGGGGAAGGTAACGTCAAATAAACGTGGGTTGTTCAAATATTATTTTCCTGTTGGAATTTTTCATGAGAATGAAAAGAACCTTCTCGAAGTTCTGAGTCATGAAACTGCAAGAGATATTCTGATGTTTATTATCGAGCAGATAAATCCCACTCAGACAGATATTGCGGATAGGATAGGTGTATCAGCGGCTTCCATAAGCTGGCATGTCAAACGATTAGCTGAACTGGCGATAATTACTGAGACCAAGGAAGGAAAGTACAAAAGGTACCAGCTGCGAGGGGATGCTAAGCAGTTGGTGCGAATAATGAAGAACTATTACCCGTCGCTTTGGGATAGATGGAGCAACAGACTAGCAGAGGTGTTTCTGTCATTGTCTAGGGGGAAAGAAAAAGAATCATGATGGAACCCATGTTCGTGATTATCTTGCTTTTGACACCGTGGTTCATAGGACAAGTGGAGAATGTAATCAATAATAACGAAACCGAGGAACTGGAAGAAGTAGAAGAGGTAGTAGGAAAAGATGAGGAGGTAGTAGAAGAGGCAGAACTTGTACCAGCACAAGTTGAGTTTGAGCCGTATAAACCGATAGAACAGATGATCAAGATAGGCATTACAGCTTTCTCGGTCCTTCTTCTTGGACTTTCCATCTCTGCCTATAGAAAAACTCGGCTTAAAGCGATAGTGTATGCCGCTGTGGCATTTGGCTTATTCGCAGTGCAAATATTCTTTGATTACTTGGAAGACGCGGTTGAAGGCTTTGAAACACCATACAATGACGTTGTTTTCTTAGGGATTACTCTGGCCATCCTTGTCTTGTTTTTCATGGCCATTGTTAGAAAGTAACCGCAAATCATAATTTCTACGACAGAAATGGTGGGGTCGGCCGGATTTGAACCGGCGATTTACGGGTCACTGCAGCTCCAGACTGTACATCATCCTTTTGGTCAGTCTAGCATATACAACTAGCTTCTGGAGCCCTTAGCGGTTTTCACTGTCGCCATGCCGTGCTTGGCTACGACCCCACGTGGAGCATATACACTCCACTGCGTTTAGATTGAACTGTACATAATAAATTTTCTTAATACCAGCAAAATCAAGTTTGAGGATTAACGTCCTTTTGAATGCGCTATCTTCTTGTGTTTTTCCAGATGTTCCTTATC
>Ga0247727_10008841_pt1 | contig 18527 bp, 10 predicted proteins | sample WisWelCaveWW1625_FD_202498 | JGI IMG/M metagenome (GOLD analysis project Ga0247727, IMG submission 202498) | Biofilm microbial communities from Wishing Well Cave, Virginia, United States - WW16-25 | ecosystem: Environmental > Aquatic > Deep subsurface > Groundwater > Cave microbial mat | place... | reverse complement strand
AGCTCATTCAAAAAACCACCATCATTAATTCCTGAGGGCGGACAGGTGTATTGTAAAGCGCAAACAGAAGTGTCGTAAGTAAAATATATGGTGAAACTACAATTGCTCGGCAGTGAACTTAAGGTTGTGCTTGTTGTATACGTTTGGCTGGTGTTACCGAATTGCCCAAAAAAATTAATTGTGCCTGTAGCAATAGTAGTGCTGTTGCTGTTATCAACTATTGACGAAACATACGGATAATTAATAAAGTCGGTACTTTGTCCAGCGAAAAAGATGGTAACATCTATCATATTTGCCGAAACGTATTGTACGTTTGTAACAGTAAAAGAATTACAGGTAATTGACTGAGCTTTGATGTTCAGCGAAGCTGAAACAATTAAAATCAGTAGCATTATTTTTTTAGTTTTCATTGTAAAGTGTTTTTTAGTTTGATAAGGTTATTTAACAATTAATTTTTGGGTATATACTTTGTCATCTGCAACAATTTTCACAAAATAAATTCCTTTGGCTTGCTCAGATAAATTGATTTCCGTTTTTATACTATCGCTACTACTGCCACTCCATATTTTCTCGCCAAGTGTGTTATAAACTTCTACTGCTGTAATTTCTTGTTTGCACGTAATAGTAAAAATGCCGGAGGTGGGGTTGGGGGAAACAGAAAATGTAAGCGGATTATTTTCGGTAACACCTGTAGTAAGGTCAGCTATTTCATAAAATTCGTTTTGTGTAATTCCGCCTGAAAGCCCAGCACCAACATATCCTTTGTTGTTGATTACAAAAAAAGCGGAGCCCCAAAGTGCTGTGCCCGGAAATCCTGTGTACTGTGTCCATGTTTGCGAAAGTGTGTCGTAACTAAAATAATCGCTGTACGAGTTTCCTGAATCATCGCCACCCCAAAGCAAAACACCGTTGTTGTTTAATGTAATGCCCGATGCAGCCACACGTCCAAGGCCCTGTATGTTTGCAATTTGTGTCCAGCTATTTGTTACAGGGTTGTAACAGTAAAAATCGTCCATGTATGCACTTGTAACATCATGACCTGTGCCTACATATAGTTTGCTACCCACAGCAAATCCGGCAGGGTGATGACGAATGGTGCCCGGAAAATTCGGAATAGGTATCCATGTGTTAGAGCCGGGATTGTATTTGAAAAAATCACCGCAATTTCCCGCACTCGCCCATCCGCAACCCACATAGCCTTCGCCATTCAGGACAACTGCTACAGGATGTTCGCGTGCCGAGCCGCCAAAATTTGCTTTCTGTGTCCAGGTATCAGTTGTGGATTCGTATTCCCAATGCTGGTTAGTGTAAGTGCCCGATGATATTCGCCCGCAGGTTAAATAACCTTTGCTACCAATTGAAAAACCAACTGCATAGCTTCGCGCACCACCCGGAAAATTTGCTTTCTGCAGCCATGTATCAGTAGTAGGATTATATTCCCACCAGTCGGCAAGATTTGTTCCGCTCTGTGTGCGGCCAGTGCCATAATAGCCCATTCCGTTTACCGAAAATCCTGATGGATGATGGCGCAAGCTACCGGGACAGTTTGCTTTGGGTGTAATACTGTACTGAGAGAAAGAAATTAAGAATATCGAATTAAGAATTATTAAGGTGTAAAGTTTTTTCATAGTGTAAGTTTAATGGATAATTATTTTTTGTGTAAATATTTTATCATCAGCAAGTATTTTGATAAAATAAATTCCTTTAGGTAGATTGCTCAAGTCAATTTCTGTTTTATCAGAATTTAATTTTTGGTAGAGGGTCCTTTCGCCAAGCGTATTGTAAATTTCTATTTCACTTTTTCCAACTTCCATTTCTATTGAGAAAATGCCTTTTGATGGATTGGGGTAAACTGTTACAGCATTAATCACTGCCGAAGCATTATCAACTTCTGTTATCATCTGGCACAAGCCTGTTACCTGCACAGGAATATTGCTGGCTGTATTGCCTGCATTTCCCAGCTGACCTAAAACGCCATCGCCCCAAGTGTAGAGAATGCCGTTATTTTTCAGGGCAAGGGTGTGATAGCCCGCACCGGCAATGGCAATTATTCCTGTAACAGATGTTATCTGAATAGGAACATTGCTGTTGGTGTTGTTTCCGTTTCCCAACTGACCGTATAAATTGTGCCCCCAAATCCAAAGTGTGCCGTCATTTTTCAAAACAAGATTGTGATACCCACCGCCAGCAATGGTTGTAACACCTGTGAGCAAATTTACCTGTACCGGAACATTGCTGTCGGTGTTGTTTCCATTTCCTAACTGACCTTGTAAGTTATAACCCCATGCCCAAACGGTACCGTCATTTTTCCGCGCAAGCGAATGCGAGAAGCCCCGCGAAATGGCGGTGATACCTGTAAGCGAACTTACCTGAACGGGCACATTGGTGTTGGTGTTGTTACCATTGCCAAGCTGTCCTGCATTATTTCGTCCCCAAGCCCAAACAGTTCCGTCACTCTTGAGCGCGAAACAATGAAACCCGCCTGCTGCAATGGCAATAATACCTGTGAGCGAAGTTATCAGCGCGGGCGAATCGTTGTCGATATTATTTCCAACTCCCAACTGACCATAGAGATTATATCCCCATGCCCACACGGTACTGTCACTTTTCAGCGCAAGCGAATGATACGAGCCTGCCGAAACTGCAATTACTCCGGTGATGGTGCTTACCTGAACGGGAATCCAACTATCGGTATTAGTTCCATTTCCAAGTTGTCCTTCTAAGTTTCGCCCCCATGCCCAGGCAGTGCCGTTATTTTTCACTGCAATTGAATGCGAGTATCCTCCCGCAACTGCTGTTGCACCTGTAAGAGCAGTTGCTGTTACAGGTACATTACTATCTGTGGTGCTGTTGTTTCCCAGTTCGCCCAAATTATTCCATCCCCATGCCCGCGCAGTGCCATCGGTGCAAACGGCAAGCGAATGATAAGCTCCGCCTGCAATTATTTGAGAGAAAGAAAAAGATGAAACACAAATTAAAAACAGGAGGGTGTAGATTTTTTTCATTCGATTATTATTTTTTCTGTTGAGATTTTATCATCCGCAGTTATCTTCACAAAAACAACCTGTGTGTTTTAGGTTGCAGTTAAAAAAACCAAAAACAAAACGGGAGCATTTTCTTCATCCACCAAAAGTAATCATTAAGAAGTGAAAAGCAAAAACTTCCCGCGCGCGCGCGTACGCACGCAATAAGGTAAGCTTTTTAACGGTGTAACCAAATTTTTTATCACAAAAATTGTTACATGTTGAAAACTTTTGTTTGTGGAATTTGTAACCTCTGGCATTTTATTTGCGTTAAAGCAGGTGTAAATAATTTTAAAAACAAAACTCTTAAATTAATTCATGCATGATAAAATGATTACTCTTTAATGTTTAAGTAAAGTAAGTTTAATCTAAAACAATCATGTTATGAAAAAAAGAAAGAGTGCCGTGCGCGAAGCCAGAGGTTTTGCCCGCAAAACAAAAACCATCATTTTATTAATCCTTATTAAGCGGCTGTTTACCTGCCGCATTGAGGAAATTCCAACCATCGCGCGATTTATCATCGACAGCCTTACAGCAGACCTGGCTGACTTTGCCGCTTTCTCGCCCGATTTCAATGCCGAATACATTGAGCATTTTGAAGACAAGCGCACCGAGATTGTAAATCTGCTTATGCCGAAAAGCATTACCAAGGCAAAGAAGAAAATTACAAAACGCATGCTTAAAAACATGCGGGACATGCGTCCTTTTCTGAGCAAACTGCAGAGCTATGTGCGCATGGCGTTTAACACAGCGGGCACTGTACTCACCGTTGAGCCATCCGATTTCGGAATAAGAGAATTGCGCAAAGCAATAAGCAATAGCGATGTGGAAGAAGTGGATTTAGCTTTTCGTATACTGCGAAAAAATATTACCGATAACTACGGTGCATTAGTTGCCAAAGGTTACAGCGATGCGCAGCGCAACGATTTTTATGCCCTGTACGATTCGATAATGGCTGATAACGCTTTGCAAAACACCAAAGACCGCGAGCGCGAAGAACAGGTGGAGGCAAACATGGAAAAGTTTAACAAGCTGTGGACAGATTTCATGTTCAACACCTGCGATGTGGGCAAAAGCATTTACCAAATATCGCACCCTGCACACGTGCAAGAATACACCATCACTACATTGATTAACCGTATTCGTAACGAACGTGCAAGACCTCGTTTTCACGATGTAATTTTTGATGCCGATGAAACACGAGTGCTGAAAAACATTGTGGACCAAAGCCAAGCCACCAACACAGGCGAAACCAATTTAGAATGGTTTGCCGGTGATAATGCTGCCGAAGGTGTTTTTCAATTGTGGGCAGCAGGCACAACAATTACAATAACCGCCATAAACGGAAAAGTTACAGTGCACAACAAAAGCATTGATGAGGAAGGCAAGTGCAAAGTGAAAGCTATTGGTAGTGTGGTTTAAATTTAAATAAGCATCCCGCAGCAATGCGGGATGCTTTTATTAAATAACCGTACAAAATAAAACCTTATTATTTCCGTTAACGTATAAAACACGGTATTAGATTTGATACCGTACTTTAGTTGAATAGAATAAATACCAAAGATTATGGAAGCAAGAAAAAAAACAGACCTTGAGCATGCCAAACTGCTTGGACCCGTAAAGCAAGTAATGGAAACCTGTTACAAAGCACACCTGCGGGGAGGCGATGTTATTCAGGGAAAAATTGAATCGGATTTAGCCCACAGCAGCAAGAACAATATAAAAACCTATAACGAAAACGGAGCCAAAATACACGAACAGCTTTTCGGAAGCGATGATATGTACATAAACACGTTTAACGAAGAAGGTCATCAAACCGAATCAATTCATTACAGAAACGGCAAATTAGATACTACCTCAACCAATACCTTCAATGAGCACGGAAACCAAATCGACCATACTGTGCGCAAAGCTGACGGCAGTTTATATTTTCAGGTAATCAGTAAATACTTTGCTAAACACAAGCCTCTTGAATCTATCCATTACATGGGAGATGAAAGAAAAATTTTAAGCAGAAACATTTATACGTACAACGAAAATGGAGATATGCTTACACATATCGAATATAATGGCGAGGGAAAGATAACTCACCAAACAATAAAAACTTACAATAAAGAGGGAAAGTTGATTGACGACAATAGCGAATATACCGAAGAAAAGAAGTTTAAATACAACCGCAGGACAACCCATAAATACAACGAACACGGTGACACCATTGAAACAGCTTTTCATAAATACGATGGAAGCATCGATAGTGTTTTCAGATACAGTTACACATACAACAAACTTGGTCAGTGCATCGAAACTACTTCGTACGATAAAGATGGAAGTTCAAGCTATGTTACACAACATGAATACGACAGCGAAGGAAAACGAATTATCGTTCCGTATGAATATGACCCCGAAGGAGAAAAAACACCGGGCGAAACCGATAAGCGCGAACTTGACGCACACGGCAACTGGATTAAGAAAACTACTTTCTACAACAAACTTCCGATAAACACATACGTGAGGCAGATAAATTATTTTGGCGAAAAACAAGAAGATTTTGTTCACCCGCTTGCTAATGCTACTGATGAAGAAAAAGAAAATAAAGTAAATCCCCCGGCTGAATTGGAGGACGAACAGTTGCAATGGCTGGTGGCGGGTAGCCCGCAACCCGAAACTTTTGCAGCACACCGCTATTATACTATTGTGCACAAAGAGGCACCATCGGTGCTCAATTATCCCTCATCATACATTGAGGCTTTTGCTCTGCTTCATGTACTGAAAGAAAATCTGGGAGCAGTAGAAATTCATTCAACTTTATACGGCTCAAACGCTCACTTCTCAAACCTCGCCAGTTATACCCTTAGCTTTCCGGGAAGGCCTTACATTCTTCAGGTAACCGAAATACAAGACGAGGATGGCGAACAATTTGATGTGCCCCAAAACATAAAAGAGAATACGTATTACGCTGAAAGCAGAGACCTGTACTTTGGCGATGTTGAACTGCTGATGCCCAGCGCTGCTTCGGGCAAGCGCGACAGTTATTTTGAAAACGAACTTCATGAATACACCGACTTGTGCATGGTAAAGAAAAAACCCGACAAGCCCACCATACGCATGATTGAAGTAAGAGGAAACGCATTTGCCATGGTAGAACATGCTCTTAACGATGATTTTGAAATAAAAGACCTCGACATTAATTATGGCTACGGTTTTGAAAAATTTCACGAAGAACTAATGCAGCGCTTTGCCACACAAAGCAAAGGGCTGGTGCTTTTCCATGGCGAACCCGGCACAGGCAAAACATTTTATATCCGCCATCTATTGCGCAAAATGGTGAGCCGCAAAAAAATTGTGATTTACATGCCGCCCAATATGGTTGACCATTTGGTTGAACCCGCTTTCATGACTTTTCTGGCAGGGCAAATACAAACTTGGAGCAACCAGGGATTTTTTTCGGTGCTGCTTATTGAAGATGCCGAGCCATTGCTTGCCAAGCGGCAGGAGGGAGTGCGCATACAAGGTGTAACAAACCTGCTGAACATGACCGATGGACTGCTGAACGACATGCTGAACCTGCAAATAATCTGCACCTTTAATGTTGACCTGAAAAAACTCGACAGCGCACTGCTGCGCCCCGGCCGCTTAATTGCCCGCAAAGAATTTAAAAAACTGAGCGAGTTAGATGCCAACCTGCTTGCACAGCGCCTGGGAATAAAACATAATTTTAAAAAAGGAGCCACCCTTGGCGAAATTTACGCCATGCTGAAAAACAAAAACACACTGATACACGATGTGGAACCCGATAAAGACGCTTCGAAATTGATTGATGATTTTTAAAACAAGGCAAGTGTATTTGAGAGCTATTGGAAGTGTGGTTTAAATTAAAAACTCCCGAACCTGTTTTGGTTCGGGAGTTTTTTTTTATTTCCTTAAACACCCCGTCCGCATTAGGCGGACAAGCCACAAAAGTAAGGAAGGATTTTTTATGCTAACGTTCCGCAAGTTTGCTATGTGCGGGCTTTCGGAGCACTACGCTGTCCGCAGGAACAAAGATAATTAAATGCGGTTACATTTTTTTAAGATGGAACCCCGCCTATTGCAAATGTGCTGTTAGCACCTTGCATTTGTCTGCGTAACTGTCTACCGATAATTTTATTTTTTGCTTTTGTCTGTTTGTTTATAGAACTTCAAATATCTGTGCCGGAATATCCGGGTTGTGAATTAACCTGGAACCATAAATGTCACTGTGACTTTTCCAGATTATTTTTTTCAACTTACCATCTACTCTCGACCAAGAACATATTTTGTCTTCATAAACTCCTTGTGAATTAGTCGTAATCTCAATACACCAAATCAGGTTTTCATACCTACCGGCAGAACCGGTATTAAGATACCAATAATATGGTGTAGTGGTTATTTGTCCGAATGTTGGACTCCCAATCTCCGAGTCAACTGTAATCTCTACAGCATTTTGCCTTGGTTCATGCGTATGGCCAAGAATTAATGATGGTATTTTAACACTAATGTCTGTTTGAAGATTAAGGAATTCAGAAGCATATCTTTTACATAAATCAATTTCGTTCATATGCCTTAATTTAAGACCCTCATCCCCGGTCAAGTATTCAAGGGCAAGAGCATTAAAACCGTTATCTGAATTTTCGAAATATTCCCATGCAATTTCATGACCCATTACAGTTTCTACAAAACCCTTAGGGTCATCTTTGATTTGGTCTGTATTAGCCGCTAACATATCGAAGGCACCACCATCACCATTATCGTAATTGAATGGTGTTTCCCTTGCAAGCACATTACGGAAATTACCTTTTGTTTCAATCTCCGGATTCTCCGGGTACACTGAATTTCCTATGTACCATCTTTTAGTATCATCCAACTCCCATACCCTGTCAGCCCCCTCATTGCACCATGCTGCGCATTCTGAATTAACATCCCCGATGCTTTTGGCATACGGTACATCACCATGCTGAATAGATTGTGTATCGAACTGATGCCCGTGCAATACAACATATTTTATGTCATTGTTCCGTTTTATAGTTAATACATCAACAACACTAATTCTCTCATCGGGATTGTTACTATTCAGTTCATCTTCAATTTTTTCTTTGAGTTCTGATTCATGCTTGCCATCAATGTAGGTATCGTGATTGCCGGTAATTTTTACATATTTACCTTTACTTATAAATTCGTCTCGAACAATATCGTAATAATCCTGATATTTATCAATTATATCATCTAAGTTGTCTTCACGTTTCGCATAACGTATAGCTAAAAAGGCATCCCATTTATCGTTATTATTGGCGATTGGAAAAGCGCTTTTACCTTTGGCAGTATTCTTTCTGTTTTCTGCCTCCTCAGGTGTAAATTGAGAAATGATACACTCCTCTACATCGCCATTTTCAACAAGGCAAAAATCACGTGTGGCATAATATGTTCTTAAGACATCAGCGTATAATTTATAATTAAACTTATCAAAATAGTTGGGCTTATCAGTATCTAGACCATTATCATCATAGGCTGTAATATGCAAATCTGAAAAAATAACAAAACTGTCATCATGTCTGGAAATTCGCCTATTAAGAGTTGGTTTATCATCAAAAGTTGCAGTTCCTGCAGCAATCTTCGCAACAAGTTCATAAGCTTCATTAATATCATCCTCGATGTCATCTTTAACGTCATTATCATTCGCATAATTCAAGGAATCTGCCAATAGAGGCCATAAATCATCAAATATAGGTTCTTCGCTGGGGAGAAGGTTAAATTTGCTGGAGGTTGTTTTTACTATGTCCCTATTAGCATTAATTACATCCCAGGATGAATAAAACTCATCCCAATTTTGGTCTGCAATAATTGGCTTAACAAGGCTTAAGTAGCTTCCTTTAACATCTCTGAAAAAGTAAGAAGTTCCTCCTCCAAGGGCTATAAAAACAGGAGTGTCCCCAAGAGAAAAGCTGTTTCCAAATCCGTATGCTTTTTTTATATCGTTCTTTACACTTATTGGCATGGCTAAATAATTTTATTGTAAATTAACTAATACAGGAATAAGTCCTTTTCCTTCGGTTAAGCCTGATAATGCTTTCCCTATAACAGCTCCGAAAGCTTCGCTTTTATCCAAAACTTTCATTGCATGCCCTGTTCTGTTACTTGTTGTAAGCATATCGCCTATTTGAATTGGCGATATATCTGCATCAACCAGACAAAACACTTTCCCGACCATGGCAACAGGCAATCTGTTTTTTTCTCCTGTTTTATCCATCACAATTCCGGGTTTGTAAGTTCCTGCACCGGCAATGATGCCCACAACTTTCGAATCGTATTCTTTTTCGCAAGGAATCAATTTTCCTTTTTCGTCCAGTATCATAACTGAACCGGGTTTTGCCGAATCTATTCTATTTTCACAGATGTCAAACTCCTCGGCAAAATCAGCATTCAAAAAAAAGATATCTCCCGAATCACCATGCAATCTGATGGTGTCAGTGTCATTGCTGTTTTTTATATAAATATCCCCATCATGATCAACTCCACCAAGTGTTAAGTTTCCATTAGCACCATCCAAGAAAATAGTATTGTTCCCGCTCAAATCTTTCATGTGAATAGAACTAGCGCTTCCGTTTAAATTGAAGGTTTCAATCCCGTTATTATTTTTTACAATAATATCTCCGTTCTTTCCGGGATTCTTATCTTTTCCTTCACAACCAAGAGTGATTTTAGCGTCATCTCCGTTTAAGGTTATAGACTCATCTCCATAGGAGTCTTTTATTCTGAGATCCCCATCTGTGTCACCGCCTCCCAAATATATATTTCCATTAATACCATCCAGCCAAATAGTGTCACTTCCGCTTAAATTTTTCATCTTAATAGAACTAGCACTTCCGTTTACATTGAAGGTTTCAATTCCGTTATTATTTTTTACGACAATATCTCCGTTCATACCACCCGCATTGTCGTTACCTGTCCCCGCACACCCAAGTGTAAGTTTAGCTTCCATTCCAATCAAACTAATGGAATCATTACTGTATTTATTTTTTATGATAACATCACCACTTGTTCCAACGCCATCTGTTCCGCCACCCAAGATGATTTCAGCAGTATTTCCGTCTAAAGTGATGGAATCAACGCCATTGGAATTTTTGATAGCAATATCTCCATCCTTTCCACTGCGACCCAAAGAAAGTTTAGCATCTTCTCCGGCAAGACTAATTGAAGCGATTCCGGTTGAATCGAAAATCAAAATCTCTCCATCCTCACCACTGCTTCCAACGCGTCCAACATATAAAGTTCCAGTGCCGCCATCCAATTTAATGGTTTCGTTGCCATTATTGTCCGTAACGGAGATATAACCGTAAAAGCCTGACTTGCCGATAGTGAGTGTAGCAGTTGTACCAATTTCCTTGTAGACCTCATCAAAAGTTGCCATAGTGTATAGTTTTAAATTTTATCTAAATCATAAAAAAGAATGTGTTGTCGCAAAAGTAGAATTTTTTGCGATTAAATGTCGTGTTGTTGTCTTTTTTGCATTGGTGCTAACGTTTCGGGGGTTTGCGATGGCGGGGTGTTTTAGCACTAAACTTCATTCGGAGAACTGAACTTCCACCTTGCACAAATGTGTCTGCGAAGCACGGAATCCCCGCTATCGCAAACCCCTTGTTAGCGGCTGCCATATATTTTTCTGTCGTGTCATTTTGGTTCAATAAATACTTTTATTTTAAGGTCTGGTGAAGTCATTCTCTCAAGGTCATTGATTATACCTGTTTTGTTGCGAATATGGTCGCCCTTGTCATAAACGAAAACAACTAATAATTGACAGTCAGGATGTGCTCTATACCTACCAATGTCTATTAAAAGTTGAGAGCCTATTTCTTTATCTTTTAAGTGGTCATTGGTCATCTTGGTTTCGACTACTATTTTTTCGTCCTTTAAAACGAAATCAATTCGGGAATTGCCACCTGCATAGCTGGGTGAATAATCTTCTTCTCTTACATCGTCAAAGTGAATTTGCAATAGCCCACGAAGTAAATCCTGAACATCGTATTCATCTTTAATGATTAAAGTTTCTCGACTTGCGTGTCTATGGCGAAGACTTTGGGCAACTCTATGAAATTTAGAAAATATCTTTTCAAGGTAGATTAAACCTTTTGCTTGTTTGTCGGTTTCCGTTTCGTCTTGAATAGGTTGTAATCCAGGAAGCTCATCAATTAGGATTAGTTTTTCCTTTATCTTTTTTAATCTCGTAAGGTGCTTCGATATGTCACCTTTTGTCTTGTCAATTTGCTCTCGCAATGAAGGTGTATGGGGTATCATTGATGTTACATACATCATTGGTGTCCTTGTATAGTCCTCGTAATATTGATTATTTGTTTTATTAAAAGCTCTTTTTAAAAACTCTGAATTGAAGTCGTGCCAGAAATTATATTCAGAATACAACTGTCCGTTTTCTTGTTGGTTGTTGATTTGTCTGTTCAACAACTCTTCTCCAATTTTAATGCGTTCCGCCAAATCTGTCTCAAACTGCTTTTTAGGCTTTACTAAATAGTCGGGTGTGTTGTCCTGAATTGTCGGTGTCGTTTTTCTTTTCGCCATAGTCTGATTTTAATTTGGTTCGTGTATATCGTGTCGAATGGTTGCCGCTAACTCCTTATAACCTCTATAAACATACATATTATCTCTTAAAGTAGGTGGGATAAGCGCAAGGTTTGGTTGTGGCAATCCGCCAATAGCTTAAATAAATTTACCACTTTTCCTTCAAGCCCTGCAAATAAGCTTTGCTTTGCGCAGCGTATCGAAAAAACGCAGGAAAAAAACCGCTGCCTTTTAATTTCTTCCTAAAATAATCGTTTCGTCAAACCTCAATTTTCAATAGCTGAATCAAACAAACGGTTCTTCTAATGATTTAGCCAGCGTTTATAATGACTAAACCAGCCTTTAAAATGATTTAGCCAGCGTTTATAATGATTACACCAGCCTTTGAAATGATTAAACCAGCCTTTGAAATGACTAAACCAGAGTTTAAAATGACTAAACCAGAGTTTAAAATGATTACACCAGCCTTTAAAATGGTTACACCAGAGTTTAGAATGATTTAGCCAGCGTTTATAATGATTAAACCAGCCTTTAAAATGATTAAACCAGAGTTTATAATGATTACACCAGCCTTTAAAATGGTTAAACCAGACTTTGAAATGACTAAACCAGAGGTTAGAATGACTGCACCAAAGGTTTAAATCACTAACCCAAAAGGTAAAAGAAGTAGAATGAAAGTTAATTAAGCCGGCAGTAGAGTGCGCTTTCAAAAAAGTAACACACCCCTTAGTCCCCTCTCGGGTGGGGAATTATTTTTCGCCCAGCGATTCCAAAGTAACACGCTTGCCATCCTTATAAGGAACAACAAATGCGCCTTTATAGCCAAGCTGAGCCATTGCATCGCGGTGCTTTTTGGCAGCTTCTAAATTAGTGAACGAACCGGTAAGGTATTTATACAAACCATCTTCGGTTATCACCTGTATCACATCGGGCGCATCGCGGAAAATCTCTTTTGATTTCTTTTCTTTGAAAGCTCCGAGCTGAACGCGATACACAACTCCTGTGGTAGTTGTAACAGTATTGTTGGTTGTGTTATTGTTGGTAGTATTATTATTGGTGTTGTTGTTTGTATTGTTGTTGGTGTTATTGTTAGTGTTGTTATTCGTGTTGTTGTTGGTATTGTTATTTGTGTTATTGTTCGTGTTATTGTTAGTTGTGTTGTTAGTGTTGTTATTATTTGTGTTGTTGTTGTTAGTGTTGTTGTTCGTATTTGTTTTCAGGTTTACTTCGGTAAATTTGTCGCCATCCTGATACACTACTTTAGCATTGGGGAAAATACTTTTCAGTTCTTCAAAACGTTTTTGGGCACCATCAACAGTTTGAAACGAGCCTGCCGAAAAAACAGTGGAGGAATCTTTCATGGAAGTGCTTTTAACATCGCGCACACCAAGCAGTTTATCCATTTCGGTGGCTGGTACACCTGTTTTGTAGGTGGAAAGATAAACGGTGAACTCGCGCTTAATCAATTTCACACCGCTGTTAGTTCCGCCAACAGTAGAAGTTCCTAAATCAATAACCTGATTAAACAAACCCAGCGAATCGTTAAAGATGCGCCACTGCAATGCAATAAGGGAATCGTCCATTGTTACACCATACATATCTACTATTGCATCTTTAGCTGAACCTAATTCTTTGTCAAGATAATCGGGAACTAAATCAAGGTCTTCGTCATTAGGACAACCAAGTGTATCAACTGTAACACCTTGGGGTGTTCCTTGGCATTTGTCTTTCGGGTCTTTCACACCGTCCTTATCATTGTCTTCCTGATCGAGCGCAAAAAAGTCAACATCATCGAAATTAACAGTATCCATCGGGTTAATATCTTTCTTGTCTTTATCAAAACTGTAATGCACGCTGAACGAACTCATCATAAACCAATCGTTTTTTGCATCGCCAATGCGATTGCCTGTACTCTTTTCTGTAACACCATCCACATAATCTGTCATGGTGAAATGCATGGATGTACCAATGCGAAAAGTAAGTTGTTTGTTGAGCAGAAGATTTAATCCTGCACCTGCTGTGTAAGTCCACGAGCGCTCGGCATATTTCCCGAAACCATCTAAATTCATTTCGCGCACATCGCTTTCGTAAGTATAATCTCGCGTAAGCATAATGGCGCTTGACGCGAAGGGGTCGTTCTCGTCCAAACTGCGAATGGAACCATCGCTCCAGTAATTATATTTAACTCCGTTGCGGTCGTACAAATCGGTTTTCGATAAAAACTCAAACGATTCGAAACCGAAAGTTATGTATGGCTCAGCAATATGTTTGGTGGGAAGGAAGTGTAAAAAGTTGTATGACAAATTAACTCCTCCCATGCGCACTTCAGTTTCGAAATTTAAATTTCTTCCACCCGGATTGCGTTCGTTGGCTCCCATCTTGCCAAAGCAAACATAAAAGCGGAGATTAAGATAAGAGGTTAAATTTTTTGCAACACTTAGTTCGTAAGCAATGCGGCTTGTTTGCGGCAACACCAGTTTGCGGTTGTTAACATCGCCATAGAAAGTAAACACCCCGGCACCTAATCCTACAGAGGGAAGAGAGGGAGTGGGTTTTGTTTTAAGAAGGCTGTCCTTATTAATAGTATCGTTGGCTATGCCTTTTCCCTGAGTAATAAAAGGAATAAGTAGGAAAAGAAAAACAATTATAGGGGAGTGTTTGCCGCGCATACTCTACAAAGTTAAAAAAACTCACCCGAATAACATAATGTTAATCGGGCGAAGTTTGTCGTCATATTTTCCGAATCAATTTATCTTAACCAGGTTTGCTGACTAATCATCAACGCTTCCTGCACAGTAATTCTTCTTCCCACATTGTAGGCAGTAACAAAAGCATCGTAAATTCCTTTGCCTTTTATACCATCACGGCTATCGTGTGCTTCTTTATAAGTAGTATGCGAGCCAACAACATATTTAACCCATCCATCCTGATTTTCGACAGTTATGTTTTGAGTAATTCCAAACCGACCCTCAAAGTAGGAAACATTCACAGGGTTATGCAAAGCGCAAATCTGCACTTTGTAACTTACACCTGTAGATGGAGGAGGGGTGTTGGTTACAGTATTATCGGGCGGAGTGTTTTTATTTGTATTGTCAGGGGGTGTATTGTTGGTGTTATCAGGAGGTGTGTTGTTGTTTGTATTATCAGGGGGCGTGTTGGTTACAACCACTTCTTCTTTTTTAGTTATTGAAATGAAGGAAAGTGTAAGTACAATCTTTTTCGGTTCATCATTTTCAACATACGAAAACAAACCTTCAATCTGCTGATCGCCAAGGGCAGCATTTTCTACTCTCACTTTATAAGTAATAGTAAAGGTTTCGTCAGAGGGAACATTGTCCCAAACAATTTTTGCTTTCTGGTCAACAAAACTAAATGTGCCACCTTTCGATTCGCCACCCATTGCAACAAACCCTTCGGGCATCACATCCTGAAAGCGTGCGAAACCTTTCAGCGCACCTTTAAAAACTGTTACTTCAACTGTAAACTCATCACCGGGTTTTGCTTCCTTTGGAAGTTTGCGGCTGGCTGTAACTTTTACAGGTTCGCCAATCGTTTTGTTTACAGAATTATCGGGCGGATTGTTATTGTTGGTGTTATCGGGAGGTGTGGTGTTGTTTGTATTATCAGGCGGAGTAGTATTATTTGTATTATCTGGTGGAGTAGTATTAGTGTTATCAGGAGGAGGAGTGTTGGTAGTTGTATTATTGGTTGTGGTTATGTTGTCCAGATTTTCTGTAACAACAGCGCCTACTTGTATCTCGAGCGGATTTAATTCTACTGAGGATTTTTGGTTATTCAGTACATAAGAAAATTTTCCTGTGATTGATTTCACACCCGAAACGGTAGCAGCCACCGAAACTTTGTAGGAAACTTTAAATTCGGGAGTTGATGGAAGGCTTGTCCATGTAAAGCGAACGATTTGTCCGGAGAATTTAAATTCAGACCCCCCCGGATCAATTACCAAAGCAGTCATTCCTTCGGGCAGTTCTGCTTTTATCTGCGCAAAGCCACCCATTGCACCTTTTTTTACAGTTATTTCCACAGTGAAATCTTCACCGGGATTAACTTTTGCAGGACCTGTTTGTGAAACGGAAATGTCTTCAGCGAAAAACGCATTGAATAACATAACCCCGAGCATGTTGAATAAAAGGAAGAGGTACTTTATCATATATGGTACAGTTTAAAAATTACAAACCCTGATCGCTACCGGTGCCGATGTCCTCTGCTTCGTGGGCAGAGGGGCACCTGTATCAAACAGGGTTTGCTAAAGCAAACTGTACCGCTCCTCTACTGCTCGAAGAAGAAATCTATCAGCTTATGCAGCTTCTCTACCGTGTAATCATTCGACCCGTCAAAAAATCCATCAATCGCACCGTTAATCTCTGCTGATGTTATTATTCCATCATGATTAGCGTCTGCAGGCTTGATTTCCACTGGTAGATTATTATAACCCGTAGTCCCGGTATTAGTTGTTTTCGAGATTTCCGTGTCAATTTTCTTTAAAGTTTCTGTACTTGGATTTTGTTTTACCATTTCTTCGCGTTCAGTTGCAAGTGAATCGCGATTTTTATATTGCTCTGCAATTTTTGCATCGGTGAGTGTAACTCCATCCAAATCAACTAGCGCATCTTTCTTTGTGTTGGCTTCTTTGTCTTTGTAATTCGGAACACCATCTCCATCATCATCTTTTCCACAGCCGCGCTTGTTTACTTCTGATCCTTTTGGAGAATCGTTGCAGTCGTCTTCGGTGTCAATTACTCCGTCACCATCCGAATCAATATTGTCGATAGAAGCAAAATCTACTGATGAGTAGCGCTCTTTTTCTCCTTTTGGAATTTTTCCGAAGTTCCACGTTAATCCAACATTGCCGTACCAGTACGAATCATTTTTTCCGTCTTTCACATTGTCAACATAATCGCTCATCAGCATATTGTAAGTAGCAGTAAGCGAAACTTCAACACTCGGATTTACTTTCAGTTTAAACCCTAACCCAATCGGAATTGCGAAAGTTGTGTGAGGATAGGTTCCTGTACTGTCGAGTTTTGTTTCATAAGTATAATCGCGTTGCATGTTGAGTGCAGTAAAATAATTGTTTGGATTCTCGGGTAAATCTTTAATGCTCCCATCCGTCCAGTAGTTGTATCTGATTCCGTTTTTGTCTTTCAAATCGCCCATCGGCTCAAACTTCATGTAGCTGAATCCAACAAATACGAAGGGAGCAAGCGGTTCATCCGATTTCATGATGATATCATTGTCGAAGTGAAACGACACACTGATGCCGAATTGCATAATGCTCGATTCGAAATTGCGGTTATAGAGCGTATCGGGCGAACGTTCTTCTTTCGCCACTGCTCCGTAAAGTCCGGTGAGACCAACGCCAATCATTTTGGCAAAGCGCTGCTCCACTTTTATGGAGTAGCCCGCCCGCATGTTGTTCAGAAGGCTAAGGTTGGCACTACTGCCGACATCGCCTTTAAAAAACATTGCGCCCGCACCAAGTGTTACCGAGGGCAGGTTTTTGGTTGTGGTTTCAGAATTTGGCTGAGTGTTGTTTTGCGCAATTGCAATGCAACTTGTTGCAAGCAAAAATGCAGAAAACAAAAAACTTGTCTTTTTCATTTGACTGAAGTTTAATTGTGTTAATACTTAGATTAAGCACAATAAAATTACGACAAAATTCTGACTGACCAAAAAATCAGCTTTAGCAAAACTATTTGAAATGGAGGGTGTTATTAGGTGTGTGCTTTCGAACTTACAAACACAGCAATGTTAATTTGTAGAGGCAAAAAATAGAAATCCGAAATTAAAATTTCTAAAAAGATAAAACGAAATTAATTATTCAGCATCACAGGCATTACAAGCATGAGCAAATCTTCATCTTTGTTATCGCTTGCAGCAGGTTTCAAAATTCCTGCACGGTTGGGTGCGCTCATCTCTACGCTGATGTCTTCTGATTCAACATTACTGAGCATTTCTACAAGGAAGCGAGAGTTAAAACCAATTTCCATATCATCGCCAACATACTGACAAGTTAGGCGCTCAGCAGCTTCGTTGCTGAAATCTAAATCTTCAGCGGAAACATTCAGTTCACTTCCTGCCATTTTCAATCGTACCTGATGAGTTGTTTTGTTCGAGAAAATACTAACACGTTTAAGTGAACTTAAAAACGAACTACGGCTAACAGTGAGGTTGTTCGGATTTTCTTTCGGAATAACTGCTTCATAGTTAGGATATTTTCCGTCAATGAGACGACAAATGAGACTTACGTTATCGAAAGTGAAATATGCATTCGTGTTGTTGTATTCAATCTTTACTTTTCCTTCTGAAACAGCAAGTAAATTTTTTAGAAGATTAAGTGGTTTTTTCGGAACGATAAAAGTGGCGTTGAATTTTGCCTTGCTGTCTGTTCTAGTGTAACGCACTAGTTTGTGCGCATCGGTTGCAACAAAAGTAATACTGTCAGTGCCCAGCTGAAAATAAACTCCGCTCATTACCGGACGCAATTCATCGTTTCCAGTCGCAAAAATTGTTTTGTTAATTGCGGAAGCCAAAGCATCACAAGTTAATTCAAAAGTAGAAGGCGATTCAATCTCAGGAATTTTAGGAAACTCTTCGCCATTGAAGCCTGTGAGCTTATATTTTCCATAATCGGAAACAATTTCAATACTATTTTTTTTTGGGTCGATTGAAAATGTAAGTGGCTGTTCAGAAAAAGTTTTGAGCGTATCCATCAGCAGACGTGCAGGTATACAAATGTTTCCGCTTTCTTTCGATTCCACCTGCAGTTTTGTGCTCATCGTAGTTTCAAGGTCTGAGGCAGAAATGGTAAGTTGGTTTTTATTTATTTCGAAAAGAAAATTTTCGAGGATGGGAAGTGCTGAGTTAGTTGTGAGTACTCCGCTGAGGTGTTGCAGTTGC